>Ga0208148_1000264_pt1 | contig 20369 bp, 13 predicted proteins | sample DEB08_DNA_16_FD_184525 | JGI IMG/M metagenome (GOLD analysis project Ga0208148, IMG submission 184525) | Aqueous microbial communities from the Delaware River and Bay under freshwater to marine salinity gradient to study organic matter... | ecosystem: Environmental > Aquatic > Marine > Coastal ...
GCCGAGATGATGGAGGAAGGGAACTTCGAGAAGGTAGAGAAGACTATTGATGTGTGGTATGATGGCGTTATGGTTATGGGAACCAACACCTTACTGAAGTGGGAGGTAGCTGAGAATATGGTTCGCCCTAAATCGGCTAGCCAACACGCGCTTCCTAACTACGTAGCCGTTGCGCCACGTATGTATAAGGGTGTTATCGAGTCATTGACTCGGCGTATGATTCCTTTTGCTGACCTCATCCAAATTACACACCTTAAGTTGCAGCAGGTTATCTCACGTACCGTCCCTGACGGCGTGTATATCGACGCTGACGGCCTTAACGAAGTGGACCTAGGGACAGGCAACGCCTACAACCCAGAGGACGCCCTACGTCTTTACTTCCAGACGGGTAGTGTAGTAGGTAGGAGTTATACCCAGGACGGAGATTACAACCAGGGTAAGGTACCTATCACTCAACTGAACTCTAGCTCTGGAGCTAACAAGGCCCAGATGTTGATTCAGAATATGAATCACTACCTACAGATGATTCGCGATGTCACGGGACTTAACGAAGCGCGTGACGGCTCTACCCCTGACCCTTACTCTTTAGTGGGTGTTCAGAAGTTAGCCGCTTTAAATTCCAATACAGCTACACGACATATCCTGGATGCGGGCCTCTATATCTATAGGTCTATAGCGGAGGGGTTGACGTATCGTATCTCTGACATATTAGAATACGCTGATTTTAAGGAGCAGTTCGTTAATCAGATTGGTAAATACAACGTCAGTATCCTAGAGGATATTAAGGACCTGTATATATACGACTTCGGTATCTTTATTGAAGTGGCCCCTGACGAAGAGCAGAAGGCTATGCTGGAGCAGAATATTCAGATGGCTTTATCTAAAAGCGACATCAATCTAGAGGACGCTATTGACATCAGGGAGCTCCGTAACCTGAAGATGGCCAACCAGCTTCTTAAGATGAAGCGTGTCGCTAAGCAGGATAGGGAAGAGAAGATGCAGATGCAGCAACAGGCTATGCAAGCGCAGCAGCAACTGAAGTCCCAGGAGATGGCAGGCCAGATGGCTATGCAGAAAAACCAGCAGGAAATTCAAGGGAAGATGCAGCTTAAGCAAGCTGAGGTGGCCTTTGATATTGAAAAGATGAACAACGAAGCTCAGCTTAAAGCTCAGCTTATGGAGACCGAGTTCAACTATCAGATGCAGCTGAAGGGTATTGTAGAAGACGGTATGCAGACACGTGAGAACGAGAAAGAGCAAGCGAAGTCCGACCGTATCAGCCAACAGAATACAGAGCAGTCAAGGTTAATTAACCAGCGCAAGAACAACTTACCTCCACAGACGTTTGAGTCTAACGAGGATAGCTTGGATGGGTTTGACCTAGCTGAATTCGAGCCGAGATAAAAAATTAAATTCAATCTAATGGAAATTAAAGTACGAGCGGTAGAAGACGTGGAAACTAAATCAGTGCAGGAGGTAGAGGCACAGCTTCTAGAAAAGCACGAGGAGAGTTTAAATGAAACCCCTGCGGAGCCTGTGGCTGAAGCGGCGGTGGACCAGGAACTTAAAGAAGAGGATGTCCTTAGTTATATCGGTAAGCGATATGGCCGAGATATCTCTTCGTTAGATGAGCTTAATCAGGAGCGTGCTCAATCGGAAGAGTTACCTGAGGATGTAGCCGCGTACTTTAAGTACAAGAAAGAAACTGGCCGTGGTATCGAGGACTTTGTTAAGCTTAACAGAGACGTAGATACAGTTGACCCTAACACTATGCTAAAGGAATACCTTATGGCTACAGAGGAGGGGCTAGATGAAGAGGACATCGAGTCCGTAATGCAGGAGTATGATTACGACGAGGACTTAGATGATGAAGCCTTTATCAAGAAGACTAAGGTCGCTAAGAAAAAAATTATTGCTAAAGCAAAGAAGCACTTCGAAGAACAGAAAGAGGCTTACAAGATTCCCCTTGAGTCAAGCGGGAGTCTTTCTCTAGAAGACAACGAAGAGTATCAGAGCTATAAGCAGTATGTTGAACAGTCAAAGACTTTTCAAGAGGAGCAGACGCGTAAGGCAGAGTGGTTTGGCCAGAAATCCGATGAGGTTTTCGGCAGTGAGTTCAAAGGTTTTGAGTTCTCTATAGACGACAAGTCGTATGTATTTTCTCCTGGAGATAAGGCAGAGTTAAGGAAGTTACAAGACACTCCGCAAGCTTGGATTAACAAGTTCGTGGATGACAAGGGCCTCGTTAATGACGCTGTGGGTTACCACAAATCTTTGGCCGTCGCGATGAACCCAGAGAAATTTGCTAAGTTCTTTTATGAGCAAGGCAAATCAGAAGCTGTGGACGATGTGATGCGTAAGACAAAGAATATTAATATGTCTGAACGTAGCACACCTCAAGCGGTATCGAAGGGTGAGTTTAGTGTTAAAGCCGTCAGCCCAGATTCGGGACGAGGCTTGAAAGTCCGAAGTGTAAAACGCACTTCTTAATTATTTAAAAAGAAAAAATGGCAGTTAAAACAGACCCAGGATTCAACCTACAGCCAAGCGCTGAACGGGTTCCTACAGCAACAAATTATATTACCAACTTTGATTTCTTGAATCAGTATCTCCCTGATACTTATGAGAAGGAATTCGAGCGTTATGGTAATCGTACCATCTCTGGTTTCTTACGTATGGTAGGAGCTGAGATGCCTTCTAACTCTGACCTTATTAAGTGGGCAGAACAAGGACGTCTCCACGTAAAGTATACTGATGTAACAACAACAGCTGGTGCCGCAGGAACAACTAACGTATTTACCGTTCCTAGTACTAACGCAAACCCAAGCGGAGGCGGGACTCCTGCTTTTAGCGCAACTAGCGCTATGGCTATCCGTAATGGACAGACCGTAATTATCTCTCGTACTACTGGAGCTGCTGGTATGTGGAAGGCTGTCGTTAGTGACGCTGATGTTACTACTCAAGAATTCACAGCAAACTACTACACGGCTACTGGCCCAGTTGTTACAGCTGGCGATAAGTTCACTGTATTCATCTATGGCTCTGAGTTTACGAAAGGAAGCCTTGGTATGGAGGGTTCTTTAGAGTCTGACGATATCTTCTTCGAGAATAAGCCAATTATCATCAAGGACAAGTACGCTGTCTCTGGTTCTGACATGGCTCAAATCGGATGGGTTGAGATTCAAACCGAAAACGGAGCTAGCGGATACCTATGGTATATGAAGTCTGAGCACGAGACACGTCTTCGTTTCGACGATTACTTGGAGACTGCTATGATTGAAGCTGTACCTGCTGTACAAGGCTCAGGTGCTGACGCTTTGTTAGGCAATGGAGCTGCTGCTGGTGCAACAGGCGCTGGTTCTGAAGGTATCTTCTATGTAGTTAACAACCGAGGTAATGTATACGGCGGAGGTAACCCAACTACGTTGGCTGACTTTGACACTATCATCTCACGATTGGATAAGCAAGGCGCTATCGAAGAAAATGTAATCTTCGTTGACCGTCAGTTTAGCTTTGATATCGACGATATGTTGGCTGCTCAAAACTCTTACGGAGCAGGTGGTACTTCTTACGGTCTCTTCGACAACGATAAGGACATGGCGTTGAACCTCGGATTCACTGGATTCCGTCGTGGCTATGACTTCTATAAGTCTGACTGGAAGTACTTGAACGACCCAACTATGCGTGGTGGGTTGCCTACCGCAACTGGTTCAGGACGTATCAACGGCTTGTTAGTTCCAGCTGGCTCTACATCTGTATATGACCAAATCCTAGGCAAGAACGCTAAGCGACCTTTCCTTCACGTTCGGTACCGCGCTTCAGAAACTGAAGACCGTCGTTACAAGACTTGGATTACTGGTTCTGCTGGTGGCGCCGCTACTAGCTCTCTCGATGCGATGGAAGTTAACTTCCTCTCTGAGCGTGCTGTATGCACCTTGGGAGCGAATAACTTCTTCTTGTTCGAAGCATAATAAACTGAGGAATGAGGGGGGACTACGGTCCCCCCTTCTTCTATTTTAAATTCTAAATCATATCAAATGAAAAGTAAAGCCCCTATGGTAGATAGAATCTACCGACTAACTAAGGAAGAAGCGCCATTGGCGTACATGATTCCTGCACAAGGTAACGCCCGTACACCGCTGCTATATTGGGATGACGAAGCTGGAGTTAATAAAACTCTACGCTACGCCCGCAACCAGAAGTCCCCCTTCGTGGATGAGCAGGACGGCAACGTGGTTTTAGAACCTATCGTATTTGAGGATGGATTCCTTTCGGTCCCTAGACAGAATCCAGTCCTACAAGAGTTCCTCCAGTACCACCCTTTAAATGGTATTAAGTTCGAGGAGATTAATAATGAGCGCGACGCTCATAAAGAGCTAGAGGCTGTCAACCTAGAGGTAGACGCCCTTATCCAATGTCGTGAGATGTCTATCGAGCAAATTGAGAATGTAGCCCGCGTGGTATTTGGTATGGACCCGTCCTCTCAAACTACAGCTGAGCTACGTAGAGATATGCTCATCTTCGCCCGTCATAACGCCGAGGCTTTTTTACAGGCTGTCAATGACCCTGAGCTTAACTTCAACGCTTCTATCCAGGGGTTCTTTGATAAAGGACTCCTTACGTTCCGTAAGAACAAGCAGGAGATTTGGTTCAATACATCTACCAATAAGAAGAAGATGCTTACCGTTCCATTTGGTGATGACCCTATGACAGCGGCTGGCGCTTACCTTATGGGTGACAACGGGCTAGACCACTTGAATATGCTTGAGTCTGCTATGTAGACCTACACGTTTATACACGAGAGAAGAGGGGTTAATAGCCCCTCTTTTTTTATCGTATATTTGTGTCGATAATTTTTTCTAACGCATAATTTTTTACCATGCAAAAGTATATCAAAGTCACAGGCATTGCGACCCATGACACAATGATTCTCCCCGCGTTTAACGTGTACAATATCGAGATTGATGCAGCAACTCCTTATACAACTTGTAAAGTTCAGTATATTAATGCTAGCGCAAGCTATGACGTTATGACAATTACCTATGATTCAACAACTGATAATGCTCAGAATATTGCTATGGCAAATTTTGTAAAAGACTTACTTGTTGAGGTTCAACAAGACAGCTATACCAAGCCTATGCTTGAGGTTGCGGCTTCATCTTTTCCTCAAACAGTTACTAATCTTACTGGCCCTACGGCATCTTAAATAAATATATTATGGTAAAGTACATCACTTTTACAAAGCCCGATGGCCTAGAAGTTGCTATCCCCTTGCAGGACCTTGCTCATATAGATACCTCAGACTCTACTAATTTAAATATTAAATATCTAAACGCGTCGCAGACTAGCGCTATTGTAATTACTCACGCTGCGGATGTAACCGCTCATCAGTGGAAACTGTTTATGACACAGCAAGTACAAATGGCATTAGCTAGTAACTGGAGAGAGGTAGAGAGTAAACCTACACCTCCTACTGCGATTACTGGTATTGCGGTTCTTCCTTGATATTTAAGGAAATAGAAATAAAGGAGGGGCTTAGGTCCCTCTTTTTTTTTCTCATTGCGCTTCATCGCAAGCAAAAATAGCGGCCCCTTTTTTTTGGCTATCTTTGAGCAAAGGTTGACCTATGATAAACTCAGTCAGAAACACTGTCCTGTCGATACTGAATAAGAACAACTACGGGTATATATCACCAGCAGATTTTAACTTATTCGCTAAGCAGGCGCAGTTAGAGATATTCGATGAGTACTTCTCGGATTATAATAAACAGCTCAATAAAGAGAACGCTCGTCAATCAGGTACAGGGTACGCTGATATTGCAAAGAGCCTTATCGAGGTAATTGATTTCTTCTCTGTCACTAATGACTTAGCTAACGTAGCGGCCAACACCTTCTCGCTACCCTCGGAGCTCACTACAGGCGATGACTACTACCTTTTAAATAAGGTACTGTGTTATGACACGGCCACGACACCACGGACGTTACGCGGTGAGGCTGAGTACGTTACACATAGCAACATCACATTGCTAAACACATCGCAGTTGACGGCTCCTTCTATACACTACCCTGCTTATACCACCGAGGGTAGCACTATGACGGTGTTTCCTACGTCGTTTAACACGGCTAACTCTATCCAGTGTCAGTACATCCGCTATCCTAAAGCTCCGCAGTGGACGTTCTCACTTGTTACTCAAGGCGAGCCTATCTTCAACCCTAATGTATCAGGATACCAAGACTTTGAGCTGGCTATTGACGATGAGTACCGATTAGTGAATCGTATATTGCAGCAGTGTGGTATCTCTATTCGCGAGGGTGACGTGTATCAGTACGCTAACAGTGAGGAGGTACAGAACGACCAACAACAAGGATAATGGGTTATATATCTGACTATCAGTACTATGAGAATGGCGGCGCCAATCCAGAGGATGCTAACTGGGGCAGCTATCAGTACGTCTCGTTGTTCGATATCGTAACGAACTTCTTGTTGATGTATAACGGCAACCACTCGTTGATTAATAACGAGGAGCGCTATAAGATTGTATTCCACGCTAAGCGTGCGGTACAAGAATTGAACTACGACGCCTTTAAGGAGATTAAGATATTGCAACTCACTGTCTCTGACCAGCTGCGCTTTGTATTGCCACAGGACTACGTCAACTGGGTGCGTATCTCTACGTACCGAAATGGATTGCTGTATCCTTTGAGTGAGAACATCCAGACTAACTGGAGTGGTGCTTACCTACAGGACAACAACCTGCGAATCTTATTCGATGAGCAGGGCAACGTCTTAAAGCCAGAGAACTCACCTATCGATATGGATAGGATTAGCGGTTCTAAGCGGACTATCTACCTCAACGAGAACAGCGCGTACAACAACTCAGAGGGCTGGTGTGTTGACGGGCTATGGTACTTTGACTACGGTATCGGGGGGCGTTATGGGCTCAATACAGAGACAGCTAACGCCAACCCTACCTTCGCTATAGATAAGCAGTCAGGCGTTATTAACTTCAGCTCTGGCGTATCAGGTGAGTCCGTGGTATTAGAGTATGTCTCTGACGGTATGATGGGTGGTGACGACAGCCAGGTTATGGTCAACAAGTTATTCGAGGAGTACGTGTACGCGTATATCCAGTACGCTATCCTCAACTCTAAGTTGGGCGTTCAAGAGTACGTGGTCAACCGCGCTAAGAAGAACAAGTCAGCATTGCTTCGTAATGCTAAGATTAGAATTAGTAATATCCACCCAGGTAGGTTGCTTATGAATCTTAGGGGACGGGACAAGTGGCTGAAGTAACATGGCAAATATTGTAAGAAACTTTGTTCAGGGTCGTATGAACAAATCATTGGACGAGCGACTCGTTCCCAATGGTGAGTATATAGACGCGTTGAATATCCGATTGGGCTCTACGGAGGCTTCCGAGGTGGGTTCAGTAGAAAATACCAAAGGTAATACGCGGCTTACAACACTTAAGTTTATCGATGTATCTGCCACATACAACGGCACTTCATTAAGCGCAGCGGCGCGTTGTATTGGCTCGTATGCTGACGGAGCTAACGAGACTATCTACTGGTTTATCCATGACTCTAATTACACGGCGTCAGGTGAGGCAGGAACTATAAACAACCCCACCAATAAGCTAGACCTTATTGTCTCGTACAACACCATCACCGAGTCCCTTGTGTACCATGTCATAAGTATCAATGACGGGTCAGGCACAAAGACCACGTTGAACTTTGACGATAAGCACCTCATCACGGGCGTTGACCTGGTAGACAACCTACTGTTCTTTACTGACGACTTCAACGCGCCTCGACGTATTAACGTGGATAAGGACTACACTAACCCTGACCTGGTTGGCGGCGTGTATACAGACCAGTTCTCAGATGAGTCTATCCTTGTCATTAAGAGACCACCTATCAACTCGCCTACGATATTGCCCTTCCAGGCTCCTGGTATTGCCGAGGAGAACTTTATGGAGGAGCGGTTTATCTGTTTCGCTTACCGTTATAAGTACGAGGACAACGAGTACTCAGCTACCTCTCAGTTTACGGCTCCCTCTTTTATCCCTAACGGGTATGACTTAAGTGTGGAGTCTTACCTCAATGAGGGTATGATTAACTCTACTAACTCCTGTGCTGTTACCTTTAACTCAGGCGGTCCTTTAGTGGTGGGTATTGACCTGTTGTTCAAGGAGATGAACAGCAGTACCATCAAGGTTATCGAGAAGTTTAATAAAGCCGACCTTGGGTACGGTGACAATCAGGACGTCACCTTTAATTTCTCTAACAATAAGATATTTACATTACTTCCGTCGTCTGAGATATTGCGTCTGTATGATAACGTACCTCGATTTGCTAAGGCGCAAACCGTTATGGGTAACCGCTTGGTGTATGGCAACTATGTGGATGGGTACAATCTACTAAGTCAGAACGGCTACCCAATTAAACTTGAGTACGAGGTAGAACGTATATCTAGGGAAGGCGGCGTCTTTGACCTGACTGACGCCTCGACTACAAGTAGCGGTGTATACACTATTGACCCTGACCAATCTCAGCAGACCGTACCGAACGGGGTGCTCAATGTAGATTTTAGCTCCGTAATATTTAACTCGGAGTTTGTTTCTGGCGCGGTCATAGATTTTGGTATTACTCTTAACCACGCTCAATGGAGCTTTGCCGCTCCCGCTAACGTTGCAGGTAAGGCTCAGACTTCGGGGGTGACAGTAAATTTTTCTTATACGTTACAGCAGAACTTCGATAGTTTAGACGCTTTGTTTAACAGCGCTGACTTCCAGGAGAAGATAGGAACCAACACCAACATCCTGCCTGTTTACGCCGCAGACCCTGCTGAAACATCGTGCGATGGGGTTACGTTTACCGATAGATTTAATTGTGCTATACCACCTACAATAGGGGGAGGCAACCCTGACCCTTCGTATAAATACTCTAGTGGTATCAACGCGTTAGAGCAGGCTATCGTTACCTCTATTAACGGAAACGTAATTAGCTTTCAGTTTCCTGCTATGCGTTTTGTAGATAATCAAAACTACGCCTTCAGCAGCTTAAATGTATTTGAGTACTACAACATTAGTATTAACGAGTTAGAGTACAGGTCGGTAAGCAACCCTACGAGCCTTCATAGTAACCGTGATTACGAGGTAGGTATTGTGTATATGGACGATTACAACAGGGCTACTACGGCTTTGGTTAGTCCGAACAATACCATCCATGTTCCGTGTGCTAACTCTGTTGACCAGAACTATATCAAGGCGACTATACCTACGCAGCAGCTGCCCCCTGCTTTTGCTACACGATATAAGTTTGTTATCAAGCCTGACCAAGAGAACTACGAGACGGTATACTCTAGCATATTCTTCAACGAGGACCTTACTAACAACACCTACTTCTTACTGGAGGGGGAGAACGCTCAGAAAGTAGAGACGGGGGACAGGCTTATCGTAAAGCGTGACGTTGACAATGCTATCTCCTCGTGTGAGTACATCACTGTGTTAGAGAAGAAAGCGCAGGAAGAAGATTTTATTACTGTTACAGGTGTATCCACTATACCTAGCGGAGTCTATATGAAGGTGGGCTCGGCGGCTATAAATGTCGTAACTACAGAGGACTCGTTTATCACGGGCACTCCCTCTCTGCAAACTACAACGGCGAACGCTAGCAACGATGCTCCCTTGCAGGTTTATGAAGGTATCCCTAGTAGTATGGACATCCCTGTTGGTAGTAGGATTAACTTAACTCAGATATTTGAGCGAAGGGGTAGAGGCGATGGTCAAGCTAACGGGTGCAACCGCAGGATATATAAGTTAAATAAGATATGGGTAGCTTCTCAGGACTACACTGATATCGTGGAGTGGTTTGTGGGCGATAATATCTCAGCCACTTTAAACGACGGAACGCAGGAAGTGGGCGGCGACACTACGGAGGAGTTGACTTTTGATTATGAGGGTGTCACCACTACTACCGCTAACAACTACGGTTTAGGGCAGACAACTAATATCCAAAATGTATACGACCTAAAGTGCACGTGGTATAAACCTACGGGCGGAAGTGTTATTAAATGGATTACTCGTGGAACGGAGGCGTGCGGAAGTAGCGACAAAAAGCAATCGCAGATTCGTACTAGGTGGAATATATTCAGGGCTGACGATACTGTTGTGTTTGAGACGCTTCCCCCTGACGCTTTACCTGACGTATGGTATGAGTCGAGTGTGTCCTACCCTATTACAGGTGGGTTCCATGCGGGAGGTGGTATCTCTCAGAACCAATCCAATACAACTCCAGCTCTTATAGACCTTAAGTTCTTCAACTGTATCTCTTTTGGTAACGGTGTAGAAAGTTATAAGGTACGTGACTCGATTATCGGTAAGGCTATTAATTTAGGTAACCGTGTCACCTCGGTAAGCGCACAGGACTATAAGGAGGCTGACCGTTTTGCTGACCTTACGTATAGCGGTGTCTTTAATAACGAGTCTAACGTCAATAAACTCAACGAGTTTAACTTAGGTCTGCTCAATTTTAAACCACTAGAGGAATCCTTTGGTCCTGTAGAGAAACTCTTTGCGAGAGAGACTGACATCCTTACCCTTCAGGAGGATAAGATATCGTACGTATTAGCGGGTAAGAACTTACTCTCCGATAGCACGGGTGGTGGCGCTCTTACTTCCGTACCTGAGGTGCTGGGTACTCAGATATCACGTGTCGAGAAGTTCGGTATCAGTAATAACCCAGAGAGCTTCGCTGAGTGGGGACCGCATAAGTATTTTACTGACGCCAAGCGAGGGGCCGTCATCCATTTAACGGGCTCGGCAGCGCAGAACGAAAGCCTAGAGGTTATCTCTGAGGCGGGTATGCGCAGCTGGTTTAGGGACTTGTTTATCTCCAGCTTTAATACGCAAAAGATTGGGGGATTTGACCCTTATATGAACGAGTATATTCTTAGTAGCAATACCCAAGGGCTGCCGTTAACCGTTAAGTGCGCTGAGTGTGGTATCACGGAACGAATTACAGTCCCTACCGCTGGTCTTAATTTATGCTACGACCTGGGTGAGCTGGTGGGTGACGTCACTGTTTCGTATACCGTATTTCAGATTAGTTCTGATGATACTTTTGATATTACATCTACGTACAATTCAGTCGACACAACACAAGTGAGTAATGCTAGTACCAACGGAAGTTTCACGATAGACAAAAACTCCGTCGCGGCTACTCAACTTGATTTAGAGTTCGTTAATAACGGGTCAAGTCCAATTACCTTAGGTATAACAGTGAAGTGCCCTACCGAGGTGCCCATTACTATCATACTGGTGGGTGTGACCGTGCTTAGTGACGCCGAGAAATTTATCCATAATCAGTATCGATGGACTGACGACAGCGGAGTATTTGAGTCTGCCCTTCACTCTGAACAGATGGAGTTTTCTTCGGCTGCTGAGTTCCCGTTAGTCTCTCAGTACACTATTATCACAGGTTCTCAGGGCGCTAATATCATCCCATCGGATACGGCTTCTGTAAAACTTATCTCCAATAAGATACAGCCTGACGACTACGATTTTGACACCAATTCTGATGGGTTTAAGTACTTGAGAAGTAATACGTTATACAACAATACCGAGGCTGACATCTCGTCTCTTCTTAGTGCAGCTTCCTCTGCTACACCTCTTGACGAGACGCTTGCCCCTAACCAGTACTCGGCATCGTTTGATATGGTTAACTCTAACGATAGCTACCTCTATTTAATTTGGGACTATACGAAGGTGACAGCTACTGCGTTGTGCTTCGGTACTAAACCACAGGACGCGTGCTGCGATTGCGAGTGTGGCTCAGGTACCTGCACTGAGTATCTCATTACCAACTCTGGGTCAGCTAGTGTAGTGGTTAGCTATACGGAGTGTGCTGGTGGAGCGACTGCCTACCAAACTATAACAACTCGAAGCAGCGCTTCTGTGTGTAGCCGAAGCCTTCCTGTTGTAACTACTGGCGTTGTAGCTACGGTAAGTATTAGCGTAACCGAATGTGACTGTACTTAAATTTAAATCATGGGCGTAATAAGCAACTACTTTCTAAACGGCACGACACTCGCTACATCAACGGGTGTCTTTACTGACGTGCAGCTAACCACTTGTGCTCCTACAGGGCACTACTCCGACGGTGTTATCGTCAGGTATTTAGACAACGCTACCTGCACGCTTGGCCCTGAGACAGCGTGCCCCTCGTGTGTCTCTGAATGTGATGGCGTCGAGATAACACATCGAGGAACCGAGGGGGTCTACAATATTACTACCAACCTAGGGGAAAGCACGGGAGCTATTGTTATTAAGTACGTCCCTGGAGATATCCCTGACGGTATGTACGCGGTGTATAACGGGGTTACGTATAACGCTTTTAGCTCAGAGGTGGACGGATACCATAAAACATCCACAACTGATGGTGTTACATACCTCGGTGATTCTACATCAGGTGTTTGCGCTAGCACTATTACAACGGGAAGTCCATACACATTACCTGAATACGTTTACTCAGGCGGGGCTTTCGCTGCTACAGGGTCCTCCTCGGTAGTCACTATAGTAGGTGGCGATGTAAGTTTTAGTACTCAAGACCCTAAGAGCTGCTATATGGTAATACCTAAGCTAGCGGTTAGCCCTTCTACCCTCCAGCTTACCGTGGTTAGTTACTGTAAGTCTGCCTCGTGGGGCGTTAAAGTAGCGTGCCCTGCCGCCCTTCCTTCGTTTAGTTCGTCTCTAGTAGGGGGCGATTGCAACTCTACTGAAGACCAGACGTTCTATCAAGCTACTGTTAAAAACACTCCTGGTGCACTATCGGTTCACGACTGGGTATTTTTAGATGTAAACGGACAGAATATATTGCCAGCGGGAGATTATAAAGTAACAGATAGTACAGCTACTACTTATGTTATGACCGTAGCGAACGGCGTTATCACAAATCTTCTTGCTTGCTAAAAAATAAGCTATGCCTGTACCTGAAGGAAACTACACTTTAACTTTTAGCCCGCCCGCCCAAGGGTGGCCTTCATTTTATTCTTATATCCCTGAGTGGATTCAGGGTATGAACCAGTACCTGTACACTTTTAGTGGGGGTAACTTATGGCAGCACAACACCAACGAGTTACGTAATAATTTCTACGGTCGTCAGGACTCATCTAAAATGGAGAGCGTCTTTAACGCCGAGCCTATTATGAATAAGTTGTTTAAGACAATAGCTTACGAGGGAGACCACGCGTGGAAGGCTGAGCTGGTTACTGAACTACAGACACCAGGTGTTATTGAGAAGGCTTTCTTTAAGCAGAAGGAGTCAGACTGGTTTGCGTTTATCCGTAACAGCGCTGGCTCTGGTACAACAGGTGCTGACTTCGCTAACTACGACCTGCGCTCTGTCAATGGAATAGGCAACAGTTTAACTACTGTAACGGGAGCGACTACCACTACCATCAACTTCCCTTTGACCACGAGTATAGGCACTATGATTACTGGTGCTGACCCATCAACAGGTCAAGGCGGTGACGCTATCTATTACGCAGCCCCAGGAGCTACCATAACTCCCGTGTTTGTGGGTACGGTACAGTCTATCAACGTGGACCTCCCTAACGGAATCAATAACCTTGTGGTTAGTGGTACGGTAGTGGTACCTGACGTGAGTTTTATCCTGTATGTAAAGAACCAGGTAGCTGAGTCTCACGGGGTGCTCGGTCACTACTGTGTATTCACTTTAACCAATGACGACACCGAGGCTGTAGAGCTATTCGCTGTTAAGTCAGAGGTCATGAAATCCTTCCCGTGAAATTCTTACCTTTGAATTAGTATGGGTATACCACAAACATTAAAGAACGGACCAGAGTCTGTACTATCTCACATCCATGAGGATAGGGGTTTGTTGTGGGAGAACATAGAGGAGTTTACCCAGCAGATAATGGCTCATGAGGGCGCCGTCATTCACCATACTAAAGAGATGGAGGAGACTATGCCATTGAAGCATCACCTAAAGGACGGCTTATATACCAGGGAAATCTTTATGCCTAAGGGCTCGCTCGTTATCAGTTACATCCACAAGCAGGACCACCCTTCGTTCTTCTTATCTGGCGATATGTCAGTGCTTATGGATACGGGTGAGGTAAAGAGAATCCAAGCACCGATGACGGTGATGACTGAGACGGGTACTCAGCGCGTGGCTTATATGCACGAGGACTGCACGTGGACCTGCGTATATAGGACCGACAAACAAACCATTGAGGAAGCTGAGGAAGATGTGTACACTACTGATTACCGTACTCTACCTGAGCATATCATACTAAACAAGAGACTACTATGTCAGGAATAATTGCATCACTAGCTATCGGAGTGGCTACCTCTACGGCGTCGTTTGTACAGGCGAATAAACAACGGAAGCTACAGGTTAAAGCAGAGGCTGACGCAGCTAAAGCTATGGCTGAAGCGCGGAAGCGTTTGGACGTTAACTATGCTGAGGCTAAGTCTATCAAGAAGGAGCCATATGAGCTTATGAACGAGGCAAATAACGTCGTTGCTGCCGACGCTATGCAAGCTGCTCGTGAGGCCGACCCGCGCGGGGCTGGTGCTGGCGCTGGGCGTATCGCTATGCAAAACGCACAACAGCAGGCGGGTGTACGCACGGCTATGGGTCAGGAGATGACGGCTATAGAGGATGCTATAATAGGAGAGAACCAATACCTACGTGACGCCAATACGCAGCTTGACCTGGCGGAGGTAGAGGGAGCTCAACAAGCAGCCGCTGCTGCTGAGCAGGCTAGAGCCGCTAACATACAAGCAGGTGTGGCAGGCGTAGCTAGCGTGGCACAGCAAGGTATGGAGATGGCGCCGCTATACGCGAAGACAGCCAACGTAAGGAACGACGCTAAGATGCAGAAGCTATTTATGCAAAACAACCAAGGGGCTACGGCGGCTGACTATAGAAAGTCCCTCGCTCAACAGGGCACCATTGGGGGCGTAGACTTCTCGTCTGTCGGTGGTATGAATGACCAGCAGTACGGCTCCTTTATCGGTGGCTTAGACCCTAAGGCAATGAAGGGCATGGCTCGCTCTAATAGCTTTAACTACGCTATGCCACAGGCTCAACCAGGAGTTGTGACTATGCCTGGCGTACAGGGACAGCAAACTAATCTTGGGACTCAAGTAACTGGTATGCCTCAGAATCAATTTTACAACATGAACCCCTTCGGATAATGACATACTATAAGAGAGCTCAGAGGAGTGCTGCTACTCAAGTAGATTGGGGGAAAGTTGGCGCCGATATGTCCAAGATGATTGCCACTGAGCGTGGTATACGGGACGGTATGAAGGCTGACCTAGACCAGAAAGCTAGAGAGCAGGCCGAGATGTTTGCTAGTCCGCCACTAGGGGAGAACCAGGACGCCAACCGCTATGTAACTAAGTACTCTAACGACCTGTCTGAGTACGCCCTTATCACGGAGAACCTCCTGAAGTCGGGGCAGATGAATGTCAGTGACTACACCAATATCAGAGCCAACCTAGAGCAGGGAACTAAGGATGCGTTTAGTATGGCGAAGGAATACCAAACGGTATACGGGGAGAAGATGGAGCGAGCTAAGAACGGTGAGTCTCAACCTCTTGAGCAATACCTAATGGCTACATCAGAGGGCTTCGGTAACTTTAGCAGCACAAGCCTTTTTATTGACCCCGCTAACGGGCAGGTAAGCGCAGCTAAAATGATAACCAATCCTGACACGGGTGTGCAGGAGATGTCTACTAGCCCTAACGATAGGTTAAGGGTTAACGCCCTTAAGATGCGTATGAAGGCCAATTACGATGCCTTCGATATGGAGGGAGCCTTAGCTTCTAGCGTGGACAACCTAGGGTCTAAGGTTAAGGTGATGATGAAGGGTAACGTAAAGACTCTTGAGTCTGCTATGAACAGCCCTGAGTACCTTAATATGGAGCGTGACCTAGTCAATGAACAGTTGTCTATCCCTACTAACGTAAGCTCAATCTTAACAATGAACCGTAAGGTTAATGATGAGGGCACCCCGTTTGGATTTACTTCTGATTTTGAGGAAGCGGCTAACGACCCCTCTAAAATATTATTGATAGACAACCCATCTCAACCCAGTGCGGGACCACCCATGCCAGGTTTTGATGTAGAGATTAAAGCTAACCTCGACGCTGTCCCCCCTGTCACACAGGAGATGGCTGATAAGATTAACGCCAACCGAGAGAGCCAGATGGATATGGCTAAGGAGACGGTGACCAATCGCTTACGTGGTATGCTCGACGAGAAAGAGACAGCCCGCCCTGAGAAGTGGTGGGAGAAGAGCGCTCAAGCTGAGTCTCGTTCAGGTAAAGAAAGAATTGAGGAACAGGCGGTCGGTTCATGGAATCAAATCTTTAACGCGACCAGCGCTGAAGAGCGGCAGATGGCTGCTGACAAAGCGTTGAGCGAACCAGGTGCGGTAAGTAGGGATATAAGAGACCTTGACTTTACAACCGACGGACAGTACACCGTTACCTATAGTAACGGCACCTCTCGTACAATCAACCTACCAGAGGATGTAACTCTTCAGCAGTGGGCTGAGCTGGGTAATACTGTTCATGGGGTAAGCGATGTGACTGAGGTGATGGAGCGTTCAGGTGGAGGCGACCCCTCATCCACTATGGTGAATAAGGATTTCGCTGGTACGAGGGCTGGAATTACTGACGCGCCTACACAGATTTCTGGATACGATGAGGTAGTTGGTAAGACTAAGAAGTCTCCACGTAATGCGTACACTGAGGCGCTAGGGGAGAACCCTGAGGACCCTGAGTTCTCCGTCATGGCACCCGCAGCTCAGTCAGCCTTGTCTACAGCGGGCCTTCAGTCCACTATTCGATTTGTAAATGAGAATGATATCCCTAGTAGTGAAGGGTTTTTAGGAAACGACAATGATGCTATCGAGTACTTTGTTCCTAGCGTAATGACTGAACCTATATATATTCCTGATGATGGAGATGTTCCTAAGTCAAAAATGCAGGAGGTAAACAAGATGGTGATTGACGCGGCTAAATCTGGTAGAGCTATTACCACGGAGGACTTTCGTTCTATATTTGATGCAGGTACATTTGATGCCTACAATAACGAAACAGTTAGGGCTGCTAGACGAGGACAGTTCGGAGCGCCTGGCGCGTCTGGAGCGCCAGCTACGACCAACCCAAACGGTAATAGGGATACAAGTCGATATTAATCAATAGTCATGAACGAACAAGCAGTTAAGGACTCGTACGAGTTGTTTAAGACAGGGGGCTACACCAAATCTTTCGATGAGTTTGTGGAGCTTATCAATACAAACCCTCAAGCTCTTCAAGATTCTTACGACTTGTTTCAGACGGGTGGTTATTCCAAGAGTATGGATGACTACCAAGCCTTGATGGGCTTAAAAAAAAAAGACGAGGCTATGGATTCGTCATTGGGCGATGGTTCTTTGGAGCCATCCGTTCAGGAAGCTACTGAGACTCCCGACTTCTCTCAGTCCCTTACCGCTGTAACCCCTGGTCTTATAGCCCAGGAGGAGGAGCAGGTGGTCCCTGATATGCGGGGGCAGTTCGGTAAGTACGGGTTTACTTTTAACGAGACAGGTATCGGCGACGCTATGACCGTTACCACTACCGATGGCAGTGCGTCTATAGACGTGGACCTCGATACGTTTACTGATGCGGGAGCTGAGGAGGAGTCGCAACGGCTACGTCAGTTTATGAACGCCAATGCTACGGCGCCTATAGAGCTAGAGACCGACAACCTTTTAGACCAAGCTTATCGCGCTCAGAATATGAGGGAGAAAGCTATGCGTAATAACGACGGTAGTGAATCCACGGTGGAGTTTATGTCGTACGAACAGGACGGCAAGTATAAGGTGGCGCCTACTTTATTTCCTATCAACCCTGACAACTATAACTCAGACGGCAGGACGTGGATGCGATTGGGTACTGACGAAGCTATCCAAACAGCTGAGCGCCGAGGCGAGGTCTTTACTTTCGATACCGAGGAGGAGGCCAATGCTTTTGCTGAGGGCAACTGGAAGGACGTGGCCCCTGTAGAAATTGAAGCGCAGCATTTTTATCGTGAAAAAAATAGGGACTACGTCTCTGACCGTGCGTCACTACAGGAGTACGAGGCGCTACGTGATGAGCGTATCTTCTTAGAGGACAGCGACAACGCGGAGCTCGCATCTCTTACCGAGGAAGAGAAGGCCCTATACAGCCAGCACTACACTAACGGTGTGTTGCGAGAGGACGTAGAGAGCTACGTAAATTCTATCGAGCAGCGCGAGGACACCCTCTTCGATGCGGTGATGGATGACGATGCTATGACAGCGCGTGAGGACTTCGATGTGTACCTCAACGAGCGGCAGAATAACATAGCTGGTCAGGCGGCACAGATTAATCAATCGGCCCGCGCTGAGGAGGCCACGATTCAAAAGAACTCTATGGCTTCGTTCGGTATTCCTGTTGAGGAGCTGGTGAACTACGAGCCTAAGAACGATAGGGAGAGGGACTACGCCAACAACCTAATCACTCAGTTCAATGCCGCTAAACAATCTCAGGAGTTAGCTGCGTTTAAATACGACCAAGCAAAGACATACTTCGATGCTAAGCACGACGAGAAGGTATACGCTGAGTTCACGGAGAACTTACAGGGATTTACAGACGGTGTAGAGAACGCTTGGAACTCAGGGTGGGCAGCCGAAGCTATGCTCGCTTATGAGATGTCAGGTAAGATGCCTGAGAATCAGCAGGAGGCAGCCGCTATTATCTCTGAGCGTATGTCCAACATGAAGCCAGGGCAGTCACGTGCTATGTCACGTATCGATAACTCGGTTGGGGTAAAGGAATGGTGGGATGCTTTTAGCGATGACCCACTGGAGATTACTTCTAACTACGTGGCCTCGTCTCTGAGTATGCTACTGCCGTTGGGCATAAAGATTATACCTGCTGCTGTAGCTACTGGCGCTGCTACTGGCGCTGCTATAGCTGGTGCCGCTGGTGCCGCAGCCAGCGCCCCTATAGCGGGTGCTGCGGCTCCTGTTACTGCTGCTGCTGGAGCTTTAATCGGAGCGGGTAAAGGATTCTTGGCGGGACAGGCGGCGGCTGGAGCTGCCCTTGAGTACACTAACGCTATACTAGACTCTATGCGTGAGGGAGGGTACAATATATCCGACCCTTCACAGGTGTTAGAGGCCCTTAATAACGAGGAGGTTATGGCTGAGGGCCGTCGTGTAGGTGCTATACGCGGAGTTACTATTGGTGCTTTCAATATAGTTGGTGGAGCTGCTGCTGGCAGGATGCTTTCTACCTCAGGTCTTGCTTCCACTTTAACTAGGTCAGCCACTCAGTTAGCAGAGCGTATGATATTTGACCCCGTGGTAGAGGGTACAGGTGAGCTTGCGGCTCAGGTGTTCTCTGGACAGGAGATAAACTGGAAGGAGATAGCCGCTGAATCTATCGGTGGTCTAGGGAATAATGCTCCTAACGCGTTCATTAATATATACAGTCAGACACGAAACAGAACGGACCTATCGGTAGCGCATCAGCTGACGGACATAAACTATATCGCGGGGGAGAAAGCCTCTGACCAACGCATCAATGACTGGGCTACCAATATGCGGAAGCTGGGTAAGATAGACGTAGAGACAGAGCAGCGTATCCTAGAGAACGTAGGTGCCCGACGTGACGCGCTGAAGACATTGGGTGTGGGACCGAAGCGTTCACGTACGTCATCGCCTGAGGTGGTATCGAGACTGATGGCTTTGGAGGAGGCGAAGAAGCAGTTGTCTAGCGCCAATAAGGAGGCGTTCTCTAGTGAGATATCACAGATAAATAAAGAGATTGGTCAGATAGGATTGACCAAGAAGATAGTTAAGGACGGTGTTAAGATTGACGACTTAGTTCCTGAGCTACTGAGGAAGCCAGATGTACCACTGTATAAGGTGGGTAAGAAGTTTATGACGCGTACTGAATTCGTGGAGCATATCACGGACATGACACCACAGCAGAAAGCTAAGCTAGAGAAGCAGGGCTATGCTGTGCGTAATGATGTTGAGGTCGTTGAGTTAGTTAAACAAACATTAGAGCCAGATGCCGTTCAAGAGCAAAGCCCAGGAGACATTTCTGAAAATCAACTACCCGAAGATATACAAGAGGTGGAAGAAGAAGTATCCCGACAACAAGAACCTACCCCAGAAGAAGTCGAAACCATAGAGGGCGAGGTCTCTGACCTAGAGTCTGAGCTAGGTCTAGGTATCGCTCCTGTTGAGGAGGCTGCACCTGTAGCTGAAGAAGCCGCAGTAGACGAGGTTGAATTAAGTGCTACTACTACCAG
>Ga0208148_1000272_pt1 | contig 20028 bp, 22 predicted proteins | sample DEB08_DNA_16_FD_184525 | JGI IMG/M metagenome (GOLD analysis project Ga0208148, IMG submission 184525) | Aqueous microbial communities from the Delaware River and Bay under freshwater to marine salinity gradient to study organic matter... | ecosystem: Environmental > Aquatic > Marine > Coastal ...
AAATATGCAAGTTGTCCTATAGGAAACTGGAAATAAGGAAATATAAACATGGACTATACAATAACAGAACTATCAGATGAAAAAGCAGTTGTAACCTTCGCTGATGGAGCTTGGGCCACTGTTCCAGTACTAGAAACAGATACTAAAGAGGTTTTTGAAACAAGACTCCAAGGATTTGTCACAAAAATTACTGGATCAAACCCTGAGTGGATAGCGGTTAATCAAACTGGTTCAGTAACTCAAGAAGCATATTCTGAAACAACTGTAGAAAAGGTAGAAGAGACAGATAACCCAGCGTGGCTAGACGCAAGAATAGCCGCATATGGTGCAACCTCTTCCCAAATAGAGTTTATTACTGAGAAAGGTTTGGCAGCTTGGCAAGAAGAAGTAGCGGCTATCAAACTAGCTAACCCAATTGTGTAACTTATGACTACAGAAAAAAACAACTGGCATCTGAGTAAGTCAGTACCCGTATCACTTATACTAGCACTTGTAATACAAGCAGCCGCCATAGTGTGGACTGTATCACAGATGCAATCTAGTATAGAAGCTAACGCTAACAGTATAGTACGCATAGAAATAAGAACAGAAAAGCTAGAGCTTGCAGTCCAAGGACAAGCAGTAGCTCTTGCACGAATAGATGAGAACATCAAAGCAATACGTATGTCAGTAGAACGTATAGCTTCAAAAGATTAGGGATAAAAGAATGTTACAATTTCAGGGATTTAAACCAGACGCATTAAATCGCATGGCTAAGACTATGGGATACTCAGGAGACATGGGGGAGTTTAATAAATTTCTGAATGAGAACCCTGAGAAACAAGAGATGATGGATGTGTACTCTGAAAAAGCTAAAGAGATGATGATGGGTGGCTATGTAAAAGGCTATGCTGAAGGTGGGATGGTAACTCCATCTCCGGGGATGGAAAATATTCCGGGTACACTTAGTTATGAACAAGCACTTAATAGACAAATGTCAAGAGATGTTAAAGATACTTGGGAAGCAAAAAGAATAGCAGCAGCCCTAGCGTTAGGTCCGGGTACTAGATATACTATACCTCCTGAAAATATGGCAGAACAGCAACAAGCACAAGCTGCACAGATGCAGATGGCCCAAGCCAATCCCTTACGTCAAATGGCACAATTAGCACCACTTGGACTAGCAGCACCCACAGTTCTACCTAGAGACTATGTACCCAATCCTAGTGCAGAGAAATTTGGACAACGAGCAGCACAAACTACAGGACAAACAGCCAACCCACAAGCAACAGCACCCGTATCACCAGTAGACTACACACAGGGGCCAGTGCCTCAGTCAACTGGGTATCAGGGTGGTACTATAACTGAAGCAATAGCTAACAGAGCATTTACTCCGGGCCTACCTTTTGGTGGTACTGTATCACCAGTTGGTACAGCATACAATGCTAACCAAGCAGTAGATACTACACTTGGTCAGGTATCAGGAACGATTGCTCCAAGCATAGCAGGTGCAACAACCTCAACAGCAGCAGCACCAACAGTGGTTGATCCACGTACAATGACTGCATCTACTGCAGCATCAGGAGTGCAAGCAGCAACAGGTGCAATGGCTCCTGCACAGGGTACAGTAGATCCACGCGCACAAGCTACAGCTCAACAAACAACAGAGACAAGTGTAGAAGCTTTAACTGAAGCACAGGGTACAGCCACTACAATGGTTAATCCTGTTACACGTACTATACAGGCAGGTGAAGTTGTAAGTGGTGCAGCAAATGCTGAGACAGCAGCAACCTTTATGGAACAGGTGGAAGCTGCAGAGGCAACACCAACTAACAAAGCTACAGTACAAGGACAGTTAGAAGGATTGATGGCAGCCTTTGAAGGTGGTAATACACCTGCATGGGCAGCAGGGGCAATGCGTAACGTCACTACACAGATGGCAAACAGAGGTTTAGGTGCATCAAGTATGGCAGCACAGGCTCTTATACAAGGGGCTATGGAATCTGCACTACCAATAGCACAAGCAGATGCACAAGTAATTGCACAATTTGAAGCACAGAACTTGTCAAACAGACAACAACGTGCTATGCTTGCAGCACAACAACGTGCTACATTTATGGGCATGGAGTTTGACCAAGAGTTTCAATCACGAGTACAAAACTCTGCACGTATAGGTGACATAGCTAATATGAACTTTACTGCTGACCAACAGGTTGCACTAGAGAATAGTCGTATAGCTAACACAGTTAATCTATCTAACCTAAGTAATAGACAAGCAATGATAATGGCAGAGGCTTCTGCACTAGCAAACCTTGACATGTCTAATCTTGCTAATAGGCAACAAGCTGCTGTACAAAATGCACAGAACTTTATGCAGATGGATATGCAAAATTTATCTAATCAACAACAGACTGATATGTTTAAAGGTCAACAAATTATTCAATCTTTATTTACAGATCAAGCTGCTGAGAATGCAGCAAAACAATTTAATGCTACTAGTCAATCACAGACTGATCAGTTCTTTGCAAGCCTAGCAAGTACAACTTCGCAGTTTAATGCTTCACAAGCCAATGCTCAAGGACAGTTTAATGCAGGGCAAACTAATACTATGAATAAATTTGTTGCAGAAGTACAGAATCAACGTGACCAGTTTAATGCTCAGAATAGATTAGTTATAGACCAGAACAATGCACAGTGGCGTAGGGAAATTGCAACAGCAGATACCGTAGCAATCAATAGAGCCAATGAGTTAAACGCTAGTTCTATACTGGAGATGTCTGACTCTGCATATAAAAACCTATGGCAGTACTACTCAGATAGTATGGAGTGGGCATGGAACAGTGCAGAGAATGAGCAAGAGCGTTGGAACAGACTAGCACTACAGCAAATGCAGAACGATACTAGTATAAAACTAGCAGATATGAAGAGTGATTATCAATCCTCTACATCGTTTGGTAAATTAATTGGTACACTATTTACTGGTGGTAATAAAATATTTGGCAGCTTGACTGGTGGTACTAGCTCATTAGATTCTGTAATATCATAAGGAAAATAAAATGTACGATGAGGCATACAAAGTCTACCAAGGTATTATAAAGAAATTACCTGATGAAAGTAAAGACAAACCAAAGCAAATATCTAGTGGTTTGCTAGGAAGACCTACAGTAAAAAAAGAAAGTGTATCTACAGAACCAGTAGATCGTATCGCACGATATGTTGCAAGCATACGTAGAGACAGAAGAGAGTTAAACAATGGCTGAACCACAAGCACTACCCTTTGATGCACCTATAGCAGGTATGTCATTAACGGCAGAGCCGGGCAATAGACCTTGGCAACAACCACCACAACATGATACCGTCGAACAGGCTATAGAATATTACCTACCCAAGTTAAGTGACGAAGAGTTCTATGAACAACTATTAAATGTCATGGAGATGGGGATACCTATTACTACTATAGCAAATGGTATACAACTAAATGGAGTGATGACAGGTATACATACTATAGATGTAGGTATATTAATCATGCCTGTGTTAGTAGAGACTATGGCTTACATGGCTGACGAGGCAGGAGTTGATTATGATTTAGGTACAGAGAACAGAGTAGATTCTGATTTAGTATCTGATAGCCAGTTAGCTTTAGTAATCAAAAAGATAAAAGATAAACAGGGTATAGAATCAGAGATGCCAGTACAAGAAGAGATGGCCCCAGAGCCAGTGGAAGAACCAGTTGAATCTGGTGGGCTAATGTCGAGGAGAATGTAATGGGTTTTAATATAGGTGGTTTTTTAGGTGGTGTTTCTGAGGGTGTTAATGATGCTATCCTTCGTGAAGAAGAACGACTAGACGAAAAGTTAACGATGAATCGACAGGAAGCTAGTCTTCAACGTAGAGATAAAAATAAAGAAAGACTTAGAAAAGAAGTATTACTTGAAGAGTTAACTGAGCAGCTTGCCGTACACCATACAGAAGATCAAATTACACAGATGTCAGCTAAAGGTTTGGGTGCTATGAAACAGTTTGCAACTATAAGTCAGGCAGAGTTTGCAGCAGGGCGAGATCCTAGTGCTGCATATAACTGGAGTGTAGCTACTGCAGATCTTGCTCCACCACCTATGTCTTCACAGGTAGATAACTCAGCAAAGTCTGATGACCTTGAAAAAACAACTATTAAACCCACATCTTTTGGTCTTAAAAGACCAACACAAACATATAAATCATACGCTACAATAGACGAATCGTTAGAACGTAATGCTCAAGCAATAGTTACTGCACAACAAAATGGTGATAACAAAAAATTAGCAGAGTTACAAAGGCGTGGAGAACTTCTAATGGAACAGGCTCTAACACAAGGAGATGGTAGCCAGTTTAAAGATGCGTCAGTGACATCAGTATTAAACTATAGTTATAAAACATACATGACTGGGCTAGGGTATGACTATGACAACGTAGAAAACAAAATAGCTAATCTAACAACAGATATGCGTGGTCAAGTTATTGCAGATAACTACGGTTATGGGCAGTCTTTGTTAAGAAATAAAAAATTTGCAGCAGATGGAACTATAAACTCTATTGCAACAAACCATAAGAACGATGCAAATATAAATGCGCGTGCATTTGCAGATAAACAGTATGTAAATAGAGGTGAAGGTTTGTACTTTCAACCTGCTCCCTCATCTAACTATCATGTAATACCTTTGCCGGGTGTCCAAGAAATGAATAGAAAAGAACAAGGGGAATTTATGAAAAGTCAGTTTCAAAAATATAAACAGACTAACAAAGTATTACATGGTTCAACCGTAATATACCAAGGGGTAACTGCTGACGGTAAAAGTTACAAAGCAGCAGGTGGAGTTTACTCAAGAAATGGAGATAGGATAATTGGCTGATAGTTTACAAGATTTATTAAGTGAGGACAACTCAGAAGATACGTCTAGTATAAGACCTATTACTAATGTAGATAACACCTCTGAGGTAGAAGATGATTCTGATGAAATAGAATTAGAACTTGATTTTAAATCAGAAGGTTTTTTAGATGTTCCTGAATCTGTTGAGCCACCATTAACTGATCCTGAGTCTATAATAGATAGGACTACAGAGAGCGAGATGGATGAGAGTACACAATTTAGCCGTGGTATAGGAAACTTAATGTCTGCAGGTCGTGACATAGGAGAGTTTATTACGAGTGGAGAAATTGTAACTGCACCTGCTCAAGGTATTGTTCGTGGATTAGAAGAGGTAACTGAGTTTGGTAAATCTGTAGTAACAGGTGGTACTAAAGGTGTTGCTAAAGGAATTGACTGGGTGTTTGATGAGACTGATATTGATGATAAAATTATGTCAGGTATTTTAACAGCACAAGATGTAGCTTTTTCTCCTTTGATAGGACGTGGAGATGAAGAAGGTGGTGGTCTTCTTGGTGCTGTGGAAGAGTTTATACCTGACCCTGAAAGCGTAACAGGTGTATTGACTGCAGGTATTAGTCAGTTTGCTACAGGTATGATACTTACACGTAGAGTAACAGGACTTAGTGGGCTAAAAGGAAATGTAATTAATGGTGCTATAACAGATGCTACATTCTTTGACCCATTTGAGGGTAACATTTCTACACTAGCCAAGTCATCAGGTGGTGTATTTAATAATGCTATAACAGATGCTCTTGCAACAAATGAAACACAGGGTGAATTTGTTAATAGAATTAGAAACGGTATTGAGGGTCTTGCATTTGGTGGTGTAATAGAAGTATTTGGTAAAGCATTTAGAGCAGCAAAGGCTACAAAGAATGCTAAAGAAGAGTTTATAAAAACAGGTGAGGTGTCTATTCCTGCAAGAAAAGAAATGGATGATGCTATTGACGACTTAAAAAACCTAGACCTTGAAGGGTCTCCTAAAAAAGAAGACATTAAAAAAGCTTATGATAAACGTAAAGGTAAGTACGATATTGAACGAGCAAAAGCTAATACAAAAATAGAAGCTAACGAACAAAAAATTAAAGCTAAAGCAGTTGCATCAGATAACAGAGAAGTATCTAAAGATTTTATTGAGGAATTTGAAGAGCGACTAGGAAAACAAATATCAACACGTGACGCAGATGGTAATGTAACAGGATTAGATTTTGATTTAGCTAGAAAAGTAGGTAAGGAAACTACTGAAAGTTTATATGGGTCTAAGACCAGAGCATTTCTTGACAACGTAGTAGGTGTTAAAACAATAGCTGATGTGGATGTAGCTAAAGGAGTTGATGAAACATTTAGTGTTATATTAAATCCTGATAAACTAGATGCCATAGTAGCAGTTGCTAGTGATCTAAAAAAACAATTCCCAGATGCATTTAAACCAAAGGTAAACCCTGCCACAAATAAACAGCTACGGGTTATAGATCATTTGTTTGAACTAACTGTTAGTGGAGAGTTAAAAAGCGATAAACTAATAGACACTTTAGGAACGTACGGTCTAACTTATGAAGATTATATAGTAAGTGTTATGGGTTCTGGATCTGATGCTGGAAGATTATTAAATAAACTGAGCCAGTTGGGAAGAGCTAGACCTAAGAGCGAAGCAGAAGAACTTGCCAACAGATCTTTAATGGATGCACAAAATGGTATACGTCAATGGGTAATGCGTATTGAAAATATTAGAAGAGGTTCATTGGTTTCACAGTTAGCTACAGCAGCTAGGAACGTAACCTCTGTAGCCATACGTATGCCTCTTGAAAGTCTTGGCAATGTAATGGACACAGCCCTGTACTCATTAGGTAAAGAAGGCTGGGGTGCAGCAGGAAAGTCAATGCTTAATAGGCAAAACTGGGTAGGTTCTTTTAAAGGTATGGGGCATTTTTCATCTTTAAACACTGGTGGTTTGTATCGTAAGAACAGAGAATTTACTGACATGATACTGGAGCAACCAGAGTTCTCCGTACAGTATGACAAAATGTTTAATCAGTTAAATGAAATAAGAAAGCACACTAAAGGACCAACAGGTGGTGTGCTTGACAAAGTAGCTACACAACTAGAAAGAGGTGTAGATGTTTTAAACACACCTAACAGACTGCAAGAGTTTATGGTTAGAAGGGTTAGTTTTTTAAGTGAACTTGAAAGATTAGTTAAACGAGAGTGGAATGTAGATCTTATAGATACAGTAGGTAATGGAGATCTTCGTAAGCTTACCTCTGACATGAGCCAGTTTAGACCTAAAGGTGCAAGATCATTTATAGAATTAGTAGACTCATCTGTAGGTAAAGCATTAGACGTAACATACGCCAAACAACCAGACTTAAAAATATTTAGAGATGCTACAAACTTTATAACTCGTAATGGTCTTACAACTATCATACCTTTTCCACGGTTTATGTTTAATAGTATTGAGTTAGTTGCCACCTACGCAGGTGGTGCATCAATACCACTAACCCGTAAGTTACTAGACATGGGTAAGAAAGGTAAGAGTGCAGCATTAAATGAAGTCGAGCGTAAACTTGTAACACGAAATGTTATGGGCCTTGCAGGTATAATGGCAGCCTACCAATACAGATCAGAGATTGGATCTATGGAATTAGGTGACGAATTAAGAGAGCAAGTTGAAGGTGATTATAAACTACTAGCCTTTGGTGATAAACGAGTTGATGTAACACCTCAGTTTCCCATGCGTCAGTATATGTGGGCAGGTGAAGCAGTAAGAAGAATAGCTAACGGTACATTCTCAGATTGGTATGACCACAGAGAGGCTATGCAAACCTTCATGGGTACTAACGTAAGAGTTGGCACAGGTAATGTAATCTTTAATGATCTTGCAGAAATTATATCAAGTGACGATGCAGTAGCAGGGGAAAGAGTTAAAACAGGTTTTGCAAAAGCAGTAGGTAACTATCTATCTACCTTTGCTACACCAATAGCACAGATAGTAGAGGCACAACGAGCAGCAGGTATGAGAACTATGGACTATGCAGATGCTGCACAAGATCCTACACTTAATACTAGAGACAATTATTTCAGTGAGTTTTCCAGACCATTTAGAGCAAGAGGTTTCTCTAATCTATTTACCCCAGACTCTGAAGGAACACTGCCACCACGTGAGTTTTTATTCTCACAAGATAAACAAAGACCTAATCCTCTGGTCAAAGGAATATTTGGAATAAATATGTTTGAAAAGGATGAGGATTATGGTCAGTTCTTTAAACAGCTAGGATACACAGAGTGGAAACTAGGTAGTAGATCTAAGATACCTACACAAAAAAGAAACGAGAACCAGATTATAAGAACTATACTACCTGCAGTTGCAAACTTAGGTAGGGCATTACAAGCAGAGTATGAATCAGAGTATGATATTCTTGTAAATAGAGGTCAGGAGACTGGTGGTCTATCAAAAGACAAGTGGGTATCAAGTAAACTTAAAGTCACACTTGACAAACAATTAACAAAAGCAAAGAGTTTAGCAGGTCAAGTTGGTGAGAAAGATGTAAGTAGAGAATCACTAGCACATGACTCGTGGCGAAAAATTCCTAAGAATGCACGATCATCAGCTATGACTAGGTTTTTAGAAATAAAAAATAGAGACCCAGAGCTGACAGATCTTAAAGATATGGAGCTATTAATAGGCATAGCAAAAGCAGTTAGATAAAACAAAAAAGGGGGCAACTAAGCCCCCAATTTTTTACCTATTATCTCCACTTCCCCCTATTTTATTCTCACTCATCCTCTTATGTAGCTTGGCTTGATTGAGACCTGCTATTGTACCAAGAGATAAATTAAGATCTGTTGCCAGTGCAGCACAGTACCATAGTACATCTCCTATCTCACTAGCAATATCATCACGCCAATTCTCTGGCATATTATTTACACCATCCCTCATTAATTTCTTTACTTTATTGGCTACTTCTCCTGCCTCTCCTGCAAGCCCAAGTGCAGGGTAGGATATCTTATACTTATCGTCATAGATAGCTGTCTTTGCTGATGACCTTTGATACGAATTAAAGTCTGACATTTTGTACTTCTCCTTTAGCCAATTCTGCGCCTCTGTTTCTAATCTGTTCATGCTTAGTAACTCTCTTTAAGTTCTCACTAAATGCTTTATTAAAGCCCCTATCCCACTCTCTAAACTGCATAGTATCCATATGAAAGGGGTTGTTTATTCTACCCCTCTTGAAATCATCATAGCCTCGCTGAAATTGAACCTTCAGTGGGGCATCATATTTTCCAAGACCCCTTTCTTTACGTGTTAACATTCTCTGCATGTGCTACTCCTTTGGATTAAGTTTAGTTTTTAATTCATCTGTCTTAGTATTCTGGATAGTCTGTACACATTGTGCCATATGATTAAGTATCTTTAATGAGTTACTCCCAGTAGACAGTGTCCTTACTACACCCATGATATTCTCATCCTTTTCATCTACGTCATACTCTTTATCTTCTACAGTAATCTTCATGTTATCTCCTTCTCTAATTGTTTTTCTAGGTTAGCCATAGCTCTCCAAGCTACCTGCGCCCAGTCTTCTTCTAGTAAGTGACGCATCATTGCGTCTAGTTCATCCTTAGACTTTGTTCTATCCCAGAATATAGTCTCAGGTGTCTGCCCATGTTGTAAACCACCAACATAAGATATCTTTGCTATAGCTGCAATAGCTCTAGGAAAGTATTTAATGAAGCCTGTGTATACAGGTATTGCTTTTCTTTCCTTACTGTCCGTTGGTAATATCATGGTGATCTCCTTATGTTAAGTCTACTATTTCACAAACATCTCCTGAACAGGCTAACGTCTGCATCGCTACTGTATTATCTTCTTCCTCATAACTAGACAGTAATGCCCAATCAATTTTCTTAGGAAGCTTCTTTGATAATGCCTCATACTCTTTCTTATTGCAATCCTGATATGGTGCTTGTTGATAACTATGATCAGAGTGTGGTAAAAAAGACACACCTGACATCTCATCAAAATACTTATAGACAAACGCACCAACTTCCATCCACTCTGCATCACGTACTGTGATAGTAACAGATGGTTTATGCTCACACCAATGTCTCTGATACATCAGCCACATGTCTAGCTGTTGGATCGCAGTCATATCATTCCTAGTTACAGCACTTTTGGGTGATGCAATTGGAAAACTAAACACAGTTGTAGTGTCAGGTTTCATTACACATAGTTCTGAAGGTACACCCTGATCAATCATAAACTGTGTCAATGGATCTTTGTTATCACCTCGTACAGTTCTTACGTAGTATTGGCTATGTCTGGCATGTATACCACTAGCACTGTCTACTAATTGTGATACAGTTCCAGATGGTTTTACACAAGTGACAGCAGTAGACTGTGGTATCCCTAGCTTCTCAGCCCACTCTTTATTTGTGTCAACAGCAACTAATCTAAGATGATTGAGTGTCTGTTCAAGACCTTTGTTCTTACTAGTCATAAGAGGATTGTCCATGATACCTGTAAGTGATACACCAAGTAGACGTTCTTCTTCTGTGTTGTTCTGCCACACCTTACGTAAGTATGGGAACTTTGTAAACTTAGATTGTATAGTACCCAAGATGGTGGCAAGTTCTACCTTCTTAGATAAACTTTTGATATCATCTGTTGCTCGTACAACTATCTCTGTAAGATTACAGAATTGGTATGGTCGTAATATTATCTCAGAACAAGGGTTGCAAGCAAACTCCCAGTCAGCATCTCGTCTACCATTTCTAGCTGCTTGTTTCTGTGCAGCCTGTCTGTTAAAGATACCACGCTCACCTGACTTAGACTCAACTAGTGCAGTCCACTCACGTAAGAATGTCTCCATGTCTGGCTTCTCTGTATAGCACACACTGTTATTTGACAACGCTCTATGAGGGGCAGCTTCCCACCAGTTACCTGACTTAGCATGTCTCATACGGTCATCAGATAGATTAGACAGACTGATCATAGCTGACCTACGTACACCACCAACAACAACTATCTCACCTATCTTACACATAATGTCGTGACACTCTATGCTTGATAGCTTACGAGTCTGTGCTGTCTTAAACGTACCAATCACAAACATAAACAGATCTACTAAAGGTGCAGGGCCAGATGCTCTACCACCAAATGTTTTTAACTTAGCTCCTGCAGGTCTGACCAGTGACACATCCCACTTGGGTATCTCACCTGCCCATAGTAATGCAAGCAGTTGACGTAGTGCTTTAGCCCAACCTTCTTTACTATCCTTGACCACTATAGTTGTATCACTATTATACAGTGGTGGTATCTCTGGTAGCTTAGATATGTATTGTCGTTCCACACTAAAGCCTACACCTGTACCACACAGTAGTATAAACATAGCCTCGTCAAAACTCTTTGGATCATCTACAGGTAGGTAGCTACAGTTGTAACCTGCTGTGTTATCTCTGTCCAATGCAGGGCCAGCAGTCATCATCGCTCTCATAGAGGGCATCACAGCTAGACTAGCTATAGCATCATACAATTCTTCACGTGTATCTGTGTCTAACTCATAGCCTATCTTGTCAGCCATGTAATCTACATACCTGCCTACAGTTTCTCCCCAGTTCTCTCGTCTTTTGTCTTTGTCCAACCATCTTGCGTAACGAGATGTATGTATAAACGCTTGATAATCTGTTGGTAAATAATTACTCATGTGTTTACTCCGTTAATATTCTAATTGTTTCTATTTTCATACCATCTATATCATAGATAAATTCATGTAATGCTTCTCTAATCTCTTGATCAACGAACCCATCAACAGGTATAGGATACTCGTCCTCGTCTAGATTCAAACCTAAAAATACTTTTACTCTCATGTCTACTCCTAATGAAACTTCAACTGTATCACATTGTCATCACCAGTTTCGACTGTTACGTTATCATTTTTATCTGGGTTATTTTGTTTCAATACTTTATTTGTATAGTTATATAACATATCTCTAAACTCTACGTTCTCTTCCATTAGAGGTATGCACGAGCTGACCAATGTACTCACAAACATTAGGTGATCATAGTCGTATACGTCTAAATTATTTTCTTGTGTCGTTATAGTACCTATCTTTAATTCTCCTGTCCACATACCATCTTCATCTAGTAGTGGAGCTAAACGAATAATAAAATCGTTAGGATCAAAGTCTAAGAATAATTTGTCATCCATGTTATGCTCTCCTTGTTTTCTTTAGTGGGAAAGGTATAACACTTTTGTCTTGTAGTTGCCATAGTGTGTCAGGTTTTTTTATCTTTTCTTTTATCCACGACTCAGGAATAATCCTATCATGATATAAGAAGTTATTCTTTTCACACCAACTTGCATACGTACCCTTTGCACCCTTATTTAGTTTTCTTTTACTGCTCTCAAATACAAACCTAATGTCAAGGTTTGGATGTTGCTTTTGTATAGCCAGATGTTTACGCCTATCTGCTTGTACAAAGCGACCTTTCACTTCTATTATAATACCATTAGGTAGCAGGAAGTCTGGCGTATATGTTCTATACATCAGGTCTTCCCACTCTATCTTAAAACATTCGTACCTAAAGTCTTGTTGTAATTCCTTCAAGTAATCAGAGACCTTAATCTCCAGACCACTACGATACCCATACTTTAACGCAGCCTTAAACTGTTTGACGTTACGCATTAGATGGATCATAGTTCTTGAACAACTTCCAGTATGTCAACAGGCTAGTGAACATAGATATATGTTTAGCATGTGACTCTTTACTCCACAGCCAAGGTATAATTAATCCTGTATCCTTTCTGTCTACAAAGATAGATACCCTCTCAGGATCTTTTACATTACATCCTTCAGCATAGGCTGATAGTTGCATACCATGTTCAGGAAATACTAAACTAGAAGGTGATTTCTTCTTAGCTTCTAAGTTGTCTTTAGTTTTAAAGTCAACAAAGATACCTGTATCAGAGTGTAGATCTATCTTACCACCATACCCTAAGTCAGCACAGAATGAATCCTCTGCAGTCCATGTCTCATTAGGGAATGTTTTATCCAAGTACTTCTTGATTGCTAGGTAGGGCTTAGTCTCTGCCCCACCTGCAAACCCCTGCTCTATCATGGCGTGGATGGTTGTACCCATCTCTGCTGCCTCTTTGCCTGTACTCTTTGAGTGTTCCTTACACCTGTAAAAGAATTGATCTGTACTTTCATCATCTTGTTTCTTTAACGTAAGTGCAGAGTTCAGAGCCTGATTTATTTTCCAGTTCTCTAAAGCAGGTTTAGCTGCAACACCAAGGATGGTAGTAACAGATGGTACATAACCATGTTTCCTAGCATCTCGTAAGTTCGTGTTACGTTCCTTACCATTGGAGCCTACGATAGTGTACGCAGCTTCTCCTGTTTTATTGTACCAGTGTTCAGACTCTGACTCTTTTTTCATTAAGCAAAGTCCTCTGCGTCTATGTTGATAAAGTCATCGACTGTCGCTGTATCAACGTCTTCTTTCTTATGCATGTTCTCATCCCACGAATTGGTAATGTACCCATTGTAGTTTGAGATCCATGCTAGGAAGTTAGCAAAGGTTTCTTGTGCCAGATCATCCATGTCAAGTGTACTTGTTAAGTCAAGAGACACAGTTGGTAGGTAGAAACAGTTACCATTAGGTAGCTTACGTTCCTCTGTAGAAAGTTTTACATTGTGCTGTATAGGTAGACGCTTCATCTTACCTAGCTTGTTGAACACATTTGTACCAAAGGTTTTGAAAGCATCTCTGTTCTCAACTTCCCATATGAATGGCGTAGCCCCTATAGTAACTGATGCACCTGTCTCATCCACAGGATTGTCTAACTCTATAGTACCAAACAGTACACGTACACGCTTGATCTGTTTCAATAAATCCTGCATCTTCTCAGGTAAAGACTTGAAGTCTTGTATATACCCTGCAGGTTTACCACAATTGAAACCACCATCGTTATCTTTCAGATCAATGTTTAGATTGTCTGCCATGATAGTCTTTACATACCTGTTAGGTGTGTCTGATGTCTTCATTATGAAACGCTTATGCATAAACCTCTGCATGTAAGGACGTATGGTAGCCGTATTAGAGTAATATGTTGGCCCATCTGGGATGTCCAGTTTGTATGTACCACCACTAACAACTTCTACGTTTACCATTTTACCATTAACCTCTGACCTACCCATGATAGGTGAGTGGTTAATACGCACACGAGCCAGTGCGTCTGCCTTCTCCTTGTTGGAGCCTGTGTCCATTGCCATGCCCATAGCCTTTGCCATTGATGCATAGTCATTGGTATCTACTTTCATTACTTGATTATCCATGTATTAATCTCCTTTGTTTTATACGTTAAGGTTCTAGTTATATCACGCAACATCTTTTGTGTCAAGCCAGTTTGGTCCTATCTTTGCTTCTAATAATAATGGTACATTAAAGTCTATGTTCCACCTCTTATTAAAGATGTTAACGAGGTTGTCGTTAGTTAGTTTTATTATCTTTATTACTCTATCCGTTTCGTCTGGGTGTATGTCAATTACTATACTATCATGTACAGTATTAACAACACAGCTTTGCATAGAGTTTGTCTCTAAAAGCTTGTCTATGTATAGCATAGATATAGGTACGATGTCAGCAGTTGCAAAAGATTGAACAGGATAATTCTTTATCTGTGTGAAAAATGTCACACCACCGTTACGTCTACGTTGTACATCTGGGAATGCAAACTCCCTACCAGAGGGTATAGTTACCTTACCTGTAGTCAATACTTCTCGTGCTAGTTCCTTATGCCAACGTGCTATACCTGAGTACTTCTGAGTGAACTGTGCATAGTAAGCAGCTTCAGCTCTTGTTCTACCAAACCCACTCGCGCCATACAAGGGAGCAAAAGTATGTGCCTTTGCTTCTTGACGGGAGATCTTCTGTCCTGCGTCACTGATAACTTTAGCTGTATAACTATGTACATCAAAGCCTGTTGACACTTCTTGTATAGCTACCTCATCCTGACTCAGGAATGCAGCGACCCTAAACTCTAGCTGTGCAAAGTCAGCTTCCATGATCTGCCCACCATCCCATCGTGATACAAACACTTTCTTTACAGGGAATGTACCACCACGTGGCATGTTCTGCATGTTAGGTTCTGTACTAGATAGCCTACCTGTAGCTGTGGTACTCTGACGCAGCTTAACATGTAGCATACCATCAGCCTTAGTGTAGGTAGTTATACCTTCTACAAAACTAGACAGGTATGTATCCAATGCAGATAGTCTTCGTATCCTTTGTAAGAATAGTACAGTGTCACTATGTCCTTTGTCTCTGGCTACTGTCTCTAGCCTGACTAGATTATCCTTACCTGTACGAAACCCATTGGCACTAATCCAATCAGGGTTAGGTGCTGCGAACTTTAGACCTGCTACACTCGTGGTGTCAGTAAACCTATAGCCTACAGCACCACAGTCGAGACACTTAGTTGTCTTAACAAAGGGTGTACCATTCTTCTTAGTCTTACGTATCTGACCTGACCCTCTACAAGAAGGGCATTGCTTTGCCTTCTGCTTGTACAACATAGAGCAGTTGTTCTTGATAGTAGATCTGAACTCCTGATCTGTGGCACGTGGATCAAATGCATTAGCCCACATGGTTTTATCGTGTGGTTTACGACTGAATATAATCCACGACAATTGCTCTGGGCTATTGAGATTGATAGGTCTGTCACCCATAAGATGTTGCACTTGTCCTTCAAGCACAGATAGTAGCTCATTCTTCTCTGTCTCAAACTCCTTGCGTACTTCTTCTAGTACATCCAAGTCTACCTTAAAACCACGTTGGTATATACGTGTGAGGCAGTCAGCTATTCTATTACTTAGCTTCACTGTCTCCATTAGACCTGCATCTTCTCCAGTAAGCTTAGACTCTAGCTTATTGAACAGGTCCATTGTAGAATGTAAGTCAGCAGATAGGTACTCAGACAACTCATCGTGTGGTATTTCTCTGGTTGTATACCCTTTGTTGAAGTAGTCCTTTAGTGTACCCATCTTCTGTGTGTCACAGTTGTATCTCTCAGCCAAGTAACTAAGGCTAAGAGGTTCTTTCTGTCCACGTTGTAGTATGTAAGCACCAAGCATAGTATCAAACACCTCACCAGTATAAGTGAAGCCTGATTCCCATATCCATATAAGGTCATGGGCTGCATTGTGCATCACCAAGAGATGGGTATCATCTAGAATACTCTGGACAATACGACCACCCTCAGTGGTAGGTTGCTGTTCACTGTGATCAAACGTCACTATCTTTTCTTTAGAGCCTGACGGCCCTTGGCACAGCATACCTACCATAGTTAGTGTGTTCTCTGCCTCGAATGGGTCAAGCATCAGCTTACCATTACGCTTCAGAGTTGTGTTTTCTACATCTAGTACTGTTACATGTCTCATTCTATTTCCTCTATCTTAGCTACAATATAGCTGTCAAGTATATCTAGTACCATTTGTGGGCCATGAGCAAAAAGAGTTATACTTTCTGTATCATGCTCTGCATTTATCTCATATTCCACGTAGTACTTAATCCTTGGTGGTTTGTGCATCATTTGTTTCCACTCCTTTTATCACATTGATTGCATCTTGTACAGACATTTTAAACCACTCACCATTATCATACTTACTATGTTGCTGGGCTACCTGCTTAGCTATAATATGCACAGCCTTCTCTGCGTCTGCCCTACTGTCAAATCTACTTGACACATACTCTAAGATATAATCTCTATTAGGGCTATACGTTTGGTAATCATTGAATCTATTCTTACCATTGTGCGCTCTACCTATCTTCACCCTATCAGGCCAAGCTGGATTCGTAATTACGTATACTACTCCATCTGGTGGTCTTTTACTGGATGAAGTTTTCATACGACCACTGGCTTGTGCTTTTTGTATTGCTTTGAGTACACCTGTATCATCAAGATCAGCTAGTGTTAGCCCCTCAGTTGATAGCATCTGCTTTAAGCTTCGCTTAGCCTTCTCATAGTTACGTTGATACTCTCTTTTATGGTCTGCATTATCTTTATAGTATGCTGTTTTACCTGTACGAGGATTTATTTCATTCGTATCTAACATTAAGTTCTCCCTATATTAATTATAATTAAACAACTAAACTTCATATCTAGCTGTCTTGTAGTTGAGTTCACAATGAACTATACCATGCCACCCTGATAGTTTGTTCTTAACTACATTAAGATGACGCTGCGTATCCTCTTCATCCTGTCCTTCGACAGGTGGATTCTTTGCTATGAGTAACATGAGGTCAGCTTCAGCAGCCTTACCTGTACGTGACCCTTCCATCATAGCTTGGTTCAGCACAACTTTATTCTCTGCATCAGCAGATAGCTGTGACATATAAAAGATAGCACAACTATGTTGCTTGGCTATCTGTCGTGCATGTATGGCATTAGCCTTGAGTGCTTCATCTGCTCTGGCAAAGCCTTGTGTCCTAGCAAACTTATCACCCATGTCTAGTATAACTATATCAGGCTTGTAAGATTTACATACACTCTCAACCCATGACATATCTCTACTGGTAGAGTCCTTGATCTTTATATTACTACTGATCTGAGAGTACACATCACGCGCCCTACTTGGGTTAGACTTTATCTCTTGCATGGTCATACCTGTAGCTGCTGTTAAGTATCTAGCACCAACACGATGTGACCCTTCTTCGTTACACAAGACAATACACTTAGCACCCTGCTGTGCAAAACCATTTGGCCCTGCAACTAAACTGGCATGGAAGGATGTCTTACCTGTGTTAGGTCTAGCACCTACCTCAATCAGGTGTCCTTCATTCACACCTTCTATCTTACGTGTGAGTGTAGGTATGTTGAACACCCAACGTGCTTCAAGATCATTCTTTGTAAGCAGTGTCTCAATGTCCATGTCATCCCACTCAATGTTTAAGTCAGGTGTGAAGTCATCACCATACTGCTCAAGTATATTACGTAGTGGTTCAAGTGTAGTCTTTGTACCATTAACATAGTCAAAGCCAATGTTAGCTATGTCTTCTCCAACTACTTGTTGAAACAACTTAGACAACACCTCTTGTGCTACGTCACTACCCATAGGTGACTCTTTCTTTATCTGATTAAACAAGGCTGAGTATGCTTGCTTCTGTGCTGTAGTAAGTTGTGCATTACTGGACATAAACAATGCCTCAATCTCAGCAGGTGTAACAGTACGTTCGTATCTCTCCATCGCTAGGTCTATTGATGCCTTGATCTTGCGTACATCTTTGCTGAACAGACGATCTGGGCAACGTGCGCCACGATGATCGTCATAGAAACCTTTGTCCATAAGGCTACGTACTAATGATAGTTCCATGTATTATTCTCCTAATGCTGTAAGGTTTTGAATGTCGTTAGGATTACGGTATTTCAAATCATCTGTTAATCGTAAGGCACGAACTGAATGAACGTGACCTCTTAGTTCTTTAGTAAATTGTAGTGTCTTAGGTAGTGCGTCAGGGTCTAGTGCTACAATGGCTGTTGAGAACTGCGATAAGAACCTCTTGTGTGCTTCTGATAATGACGTACCCAACACAGCGACCCCAACATATACATCACTACCTACAATCGCAGCACTTATGCAGTCCTCAACAACTACAGCGACCTTACCATACCCATATGAGTAGGGCAAGTCACTCTTACCATATCGTTTCCATTTTGGTAGCCTGTGTGTGATACTTCTGCCACTAGCATCTACCATCACACTCGACTTGACCACAGGAAATACGACACGGCTTTCCTTTACGTCATACAACAGACCTAGTTCATCTGGGTCTATATCCCATTGCTTACAGAACACATCTATTGCTGCGTTATCTTTTACTAACCACTCAGGCTTAGTGAATGGTATCTCTTTTGTTTCTTCAGCTACCTTACTGATAGACTTACGTATGTCATCACTCGTCAAGTGAACACGAGTACCACCTGAGTACTCACAACTTGCCTTGTAACAATTCCATAGGACTGATCCCATATTATTAGTTACAGTAAAGGTATTGTATCCCTTACATGAAGGACAAGTCATCCTTTTTGTTTCACCATTTACAAGTGATAGATCATTTATAATATTATTTATATTCATATGTATCACTTTCGTTGTTGCAACCTGTTGTTGATTGTAAGCTATCTGATCTTTGTGTCAAGGCTGAATTTGCACTAGCATATGTATGCTTCATGTATGGTTGCACAGAAGACACATGTGTATGCCCAGTCACTGACATTACTTGTGGCAATGAGACACCTGCGTCCACCATTTGTGTCACACCTGTCCTTCTCAAGTCCATTAGACGTAGTGTGTCAGACAGCTTGGCCTTACGCATGATAGCCCTTCCATTCTTAGATAGACGCTCTAAGGTATAAGGGTGGTATGACCCCTGTATGGGGCTAGGATGAGGTGCTACGTACCTTTGAAAGCCAAAGTCTACACGCTGATCTTGCAACATGCCCATCAAGTCCTCTGATATAGGTAGGAATACCTCTGCTCTACGCTTGCTTTGTTCAAGGTGTAGTACCCCTGTATCCCAGTCAATATCTGTCCACTCAAGGGTACGCATGTCACCCAATCTTTGACACCACTCGTATGCCATCTGTATAATTAGTCCAATGTTTCTAGTATCAAAGTTAGCATAGGCTACATCAAGGAAGTTAACCACATCATCTGTTGCCCAGACAACTGTTCTCTTCTTAGATGCCTTACGTTTTATATTACTAAAGGGATTTAAGATAGCGTGTTCCATCTCAATAGCATAGTTGAATACACGTGAGGCACAGGTAGCTGTATGATTTGCAAAGCTCACACCACGCTTGACCCATTCCTCATATGCACCCTTGGCAACCTTAGTACTTATGTTTTTATATTTAACTGTGTTAAATTTGTCACACACTACACCCAAGAAGTATTTGTAATCCACCTTAGTTGTATCACGTAACATATTGAAATCATTAGACATATAGTAGTAGTCCACTAGATCATTGAAGGTGCTACGATCTGTGATCACTAACACCTGTGACTGTATGTCACGCCAGTTATCAATGGCTTCATTGTCTTTGCGAACAAGTCTACGTACCTGTTGCAGGTCAGTGCCAAA
>Ga0208148_1000274_pt1 | contig 19961 bp, 31 predicted proteins | sample DEB08_DNA_16_FD_184525 | JGI IMG/M metagenome (GOLD analysis project Ga0208148, IMG submission 184525) | Aqueous microbial communities from the Delaware River and Bay under freshwater to marine salinity gradient to study organic matter... | ecosystem: Environmental > Aquatic > Marine > Coastal ...
TCTAATTACAAATGAAGAAGGCGAAAAAGTTTTAAGAACGACAAACTTGAATACTCTTTTCACCTACTTACAAAACGCATAAAACAACGCAAGATGAAAGAAGAAATCTATACACTCAAAAAATCATGGTCAGAATCAAATCAAAAAATGTGGTACTTCGTCTGGAAAGGAATCACTTGTATTGAAGCAAGACAAACACTTGAAGAAGCAAATGAAGCTTTTGACCTAGCTGTTGAAAAAGCAAAAAAAGGAATCTCTGAAAGAGAGCCTGATCAATTACTGAGAGAAATAAAACTCAGCTTTGAAGAATGACGTTTGTTTTTTGATGTATCGCCTCGCCTTCTTTGGATTGCGAGGCTTTACTGGTATAAAACAACAAGAAAGAAGATGAACGAAACAAGAAAAAAATTCCGTGATAGATACGCTTTTTCAAAGCTTGAATCTATTTTGAACGATGTCTGTATGATCATGGGCGAAGCAAAAGAAAACGTGATCAGCAAAAGAAGAGATGGAGATTTTGTTCTCGCTCGACATTTGTATCACTACATCGCAGCGAAAAACACTCCTTTCACGCTTACTCAGATTGGGAAGGTTTCAGGCGGTAGAGATCACGCGACTGTTTTGAACTCAAAAAAGAGAATACTTGAATTGATTCAGCCAGTAGGCCCAAACAATAAGATTCCAAATCAAAATATTTTTGACATCGTCAAGGAACTTGATAAGTTTTCAAATCCTGAAGCTGTAAACTTTGAGAAAGAAGATGGCGAAGTTGAAGAAATTGAAAAGCTATGTCGAGAAGTTCTTTCAACCTTTGATTCAATTTCAGAACATCTTGAAGAGTTGAGAGAGAAATTCAAAATCAAATCAAAATTATACACAAGTAAATTTAGATAATGTCAGTAAAAATTGAAGAGTGGACTACAATCCAGGACTACCACGAGAAAAAAAATACTGGAAATCTTGTTTACTTTCGAAGAGTAATCGGAGAAGCAATCAAGAATCAAGAGCCTATCATGGTAGAAGTAAACGGAATACAAGAAGCTGTATTCATAGTCGGTCAAGCTTTAGTTCGCAAGAACGGAGGCACAATACTTTTGAAAGATGTCTGAAAAACTACCAGCGAAGAAGGAGTCAGCGATTAAAGTAATCGCATCCGAACTTGAGTTGAAAGGCAAGATTGAAACTTTCAATCAACTGCTATCGAAAGAGCCTCGACCATCTTGGGTAAGGACTCATCCTTTTCAGAAGAAACTCAAATACATACCGATTGAGATCATCGAAGAGATGCTTCGTAAGATCTTCCAGCAATTTGATATTGAAGTCAAGCAAGTGCAGCCGCTTTTCAATTCTGTTCAAGTGACAGTTCGAGTCAACTACTTGCATCCAATTACAAATCACTGGAGATATGTCGACGGAGTTGGAGCAGTAAACGTACAGACAGACAAAGGAGCTTCTGCCGCTGACTTAGGAGCTATCAAAGCGAACGCTATTCAGTTAGCCGTTCCAGCCGCGAAATCGTATGCGATCAAAGATGCTGTTGAAAATCTAGGAACTATTTTTGGCGCAAATTTGAATCGAAGAGATGTTCCGGAAATAAACTCACCTTGGGTTGATCACTCTCAAGCAATGGATGACCCTAAAAAGTAGGAACCCGACTCAAAAAATAAAATCATGGAAAAAATAAAACACAGCATTCAGCTTTATAATGAAAAGTATAAAGTTCCTTTTGTTTGGATAGTGGAATTGAATTTTCGTTTGTCAGTTGGGGATTCCATTCACCTCAGTACTCTTTCAAGTATTGGTAAATTAGAGCTGAACCAGGAAAAGGAAGATGATCTTTACAATAGTAGTTTTGAAACGAATTTCATTGTTGCTTCAATTGAAATTGAAGACGATGGTGTTTCCGCTATCATAAAACCTTCATAATCATGGAAAAGAAACCGCTTTCAAACAAGGAATCAAAAGAAACCCTGCACAACAAGGTCGAGAAGCTGAAGCTAAAGCTTACCGGAGACATGATGAAAGACATGGAAATCCGTGATCAGATTCATAATCTTGAAATGAAAATCAACGGAACGAAGCCGATGGATAGTCATATCGACTGCGAAGGTTGCGGATCTTGAAAAATAAATTTGCTTTTTTGATGGTAGTATAAAATTTTCTACTATATTTGTTCTATCAAACAATCTAAAACAAACAAGATGAATACAGTAACTTTTAATTGTCATTGCGGATCAACAGTTTTCAATTGGAGAAAAGGAGATGTGTTAGTGGTAACAAGGGAAACTAAAAAAACAATTCAACACATAGCGAAGGACGGAAAAAAGCACGTTTTTAGTAAACGCTTATTTTCTGAATTTTCAGATAAGTAAAAACAAACCACCTCACTCGCTCCGCTTCCTTCTGGTCGCGGAGCTTTTGAGGTATAAAACAAACGAAGATGAAGAAAATCAGAACAGATCTTACGATTGAAGAATACCACCAACTTCCAGATATTTCAGCCTCGACGCTGAAAAAAGCTGCTCACTCAGAGCTTTCACTAAAGCACTACATGAGTACAAAAATGAAGGAAGAGCACATTCCTCACCTCGACTTCGGAAACGCTTTCGAGCTCGCTCTAATGGATGAAGCAAACGGAACGAAAGACTTTGATAAGAAAGTCAAAGTGATGCCAACAGATGATTGGATCAAAGAAGCTCTCGAGTCAAATCCAAAGCTCCTATCTCCAACAGCATCGAAAGTCTTCAAAGAAGCAAAGCAAGAATGGTTCGACAAACTTCCAAAAAATTGCTACGTCATAAGCGATACAGGAAAAGAATCAATGGAGTCAATTAACGGAATGATTGCTCAACTCAAGAAAGATCCTACCGTCTGGGCTCTGCTCGGAGCTACGACATATCAAGTGAGCTGCTTCTGGAAAGATGAAGAAACAGGATTGAATCTAAAGTCTCGACCAGACGTTGCGAAAGCGAACAAGAATGTTCAGCTCGACATCAAAACAACGAGAGACGCTTCTCCTCATGCATTTGCAAAACAAGCGACTCAACTGCTTTATCCAATCCAAGCAATCATGCAAATCGATGGAGCAATCAAGTCTGGACTTATGGAGTCAGTTGACAAATACTACTGGCTTGCAGTTGAAAAAGAAGCTCCCTACAATTACGCTCTCTACTACTTCACTGATGTAGATCGCTCGATTGTAGATAAGAGATACAGAGAGCTACTCAAGAAAGCAGCGAAAGCTTTATCAAGTGAAAATCCAAAGTCATACGGAGCGGAAGCCGCTAATGAATTTGGAATCTTAAATTTCAATCTTCCGAATTATTTCTAAAACAAAAAACGATGGCAAAAATGCTAGGACTCAAAGTAGATTTGAGTAAGTTGGAGTCAGCTCCATACATCACAAAAAAAGGGATGAAGTGCATCATGATTCCTCTCGAACAGACTGGAATCTTCGAAGGCAAAAAAGGGATTTATCTCGACCTCACAGTTGCGGTCAATGATGAAGTAAACGACTACGATCAGGACTGCTCTGCTTGGATAGCTCAGTCAAAAGAAAATAGAGAAGCTGGAATGGATAAAAACTACATCGGAAACGGAAAAGTTTTCTGGACTGATGAAGAAGGAGGACTTCCAGCAAAAGCCGAGAAAGCCGCTGAAGAGAAGCCTGAGAAAAAGGCAGCAGCGAAAGAAGAATTTGAAGAAGACGATCTCCCATTTTAGAAGAACAACATGAGTCAAATTTCATTTTTCAAGTCACTGCCAGAGAAAGGGCAAGCACACAAGCCGACAAAGTCAATCACTATCGATGAGCTCTTCGAGGCTATCAAAAAAGGAAAATGGAAAGCGGCTCAGGATAGAGTAAGAGCAGCGAAATCAAAAGACGAGCAATCGAGAGAGAAAAAGAAGGTTCCAGCAGTAACAATGTCTGGAGCCTTCTCTCATTCTCGTAAAGAAGACAACCTGATTGCTCACTCAGGATTCATAGCTCTCGACTTTGATCACATCACGGAGATGGATCACCTTATGGGAGATCCTTACACCTATGCCTACTTCAGCTCGATAAGCGGTCAAGGTAGAGTTGTAGTTGTAAAAATCGATGGAAGTAAACACAAAGAGTCATTTAGATGGCTTCAGAACTACTATTTTGAGAAATACGGACTAACACTAGACCCAGCACCATCGAACGTTGCTTCGCTTAGATTTGTGTGCTCTGATGAGAATATCTTCGTCAATAAACGCTCGAAGAAATCAAAGACTAAAGCTCTAAAGCGAGAGAAACCGAAATCGCTGCCGATAGTACTGCCTCAAGATACAGTCGGAGAGATGATCAAAGAAGCAGTCCAGCTTGGAATCAACATAGCTCCAGACTATCAATCTTATTTGAAGCTTGGCTTCGCTATCGCTAACGGATTCGGAGACGCTGGAGAAGATCTCTTTCACGCTCTTAGTTCTACCTCAGAGAAATACAACTCACAGGAAGCTTCAAAGCAATGGAAGCACTGCCTGCGAGGAGCTCACGCCTCAGGTGTTACAGTAGGAAGTCTCTACTGGATGCTCGGCCAAGTAGGAATCCACCCACCAAAAGAAAACAAGAACAGAGCCGTCAAAGTAGCAGCTCTAGCAAAATCTTCAGGTCGAACAAAAGAAGGAGCAATTCAGCAGCTTGTAGAACTAGAAGGAATCCAAGACGTTCAAGCGAGAAACCTAGTCAACGAAGTCTTCTCGAGAGATGACATCAACTTGAAGCTCATGTCGAACGATCCAGAGCAGTTGATTGAGAATCTACTAGAATGGATTCAGACGAACCACAAACTGAAGAAGAACCTTATCACTGGAATGATTGAAGAAGATGGTTTGAACTTAGATAGAGATGAATTGAATACAATATTCATCAGAGCAAAGTCTTCGTTTAACTCCACATCTGTCACCTATGACTTGATTGAGAGAGTCATCTTCTCGAAGTACACCCCGAGGTATAACCCGCTGAAAAACTTCATAGAAACACTACGACCACGCTGCACGACTTCTGGAAACATCGACGCGATCATCAAAACGATAAACACCTCGACTCCAGGAGCTTCGACTTTTATTCGAAAATGGATGCTCTCACTTCCAGCAGCTATCGACGGCCATCCAGTGCGCTCAGTTCTAGCTCTCACAGGTGGACAGAACACAGGAAAGACTGAATGGTTTAGACGCTTACTGCCTCCGAAGATCAAAAAATACTACGCAGAATCCAAACTAGACTCCGGAAAAGACGATGAGCTGCTCATGTGCCAGAAGCTGATAGTCATGGATGATGAAATGGGAGGCAAGTCAAAGCAAGACGAAAAACGCTTCAAAGAACTAACTTCGAAGCAAGTCTTCTCTCTTCGAGCTCCTTACGCTAGAGCAAACGAAGACTTCAACAGGCTCGCTCTACTTTGTGGAACTTCAAATGACCCTGAAATTGTAAACGACCCGACCGGAAACACGAGAATCCTTCCGATAGAAGTTGACTTCATAAATCACTCAGCATACAACGAAATTGACAAAGAAGAACTCTTCATGGAATGCGTCAGACTCTACGAAGAGGGCCACGAATGGCAGCTATCGAGAGAAGAACTTCACTCACTCGCTGACGTTTCTACCCACTTCGAGCCGATCGCTTTTGAGCAAGAACTGATCAAAAAGTTCTTCAAAAAACCGGACGGAGGAGAAGAAACACTCGCTTCTTGGTTCACGGCAACCGAAATAAAAGACACGATTGAGACGAAAACAAGACAGAGAATCATGTCAATGAAACGATTCGGAGGAGAACTTCGACGGCTTTTTGGAGAGCCAGAAATGAAATCTATCAACAATATCAAAGGCCGACGTTACTATGTGTTACCCCTCGAAGGTAGCGAAAGCCCTGATAATGAGGCACTTCCGTTTTAGGGTAACAGAAGTAACAGATAAATCCAACGAATAGTAATGATAAAAAATCATGTCATCTAAACACTATGTATAAGTCATTCCATATTAGTCTATCAATAATAGTTACCTGTTACTATTTTATAAATTTACTAGTGATAGAAAGCCTTTCGAGGGTAACAGATAGAATTTTTGAAGTGTTACTCTTCTGCTACTTGTTACTATGATCGAATTAAGGGAATATCAAAAGAGTACAATAGAAACTCTTAAAAAGGGCTTTTCGATGTCTCATCGTCGTCAAGTGCTTTGCCTGCCTACTGGAGCGGGCAAAACAGTCATCTTCTCTGAGATGGTTCGAAGAGCTACGATGAAAGGAACTCGCTGTCTTGTAGTGACTGATAGAATTGAGTTGTTTGATCAGACTTTTCATGCTCTTGGAAGAATTGGAAATGAGCCTGAGATGATTCGAGCAGAGTCGAAAAATGTTGATGTTGATGCGCTGCTTCACGTCGCTATGGTGGAGACGCTGTCGAGAAGAAAGAAGCTGATCTCTGAGTTGAAGCCTGATTTGATTGTGATCGATGAGGCTCATAAGGGAAACTTTACGAAGATCATTGAAGCGTTTCCTGATGCTTATGTGATAGGAGCGACAGCAACTCCAGTAGGAAAACACTTCTTTGAGTACTATACGAACATCGTCCAGCCGATTGATATTCCGGATCTTCAGCAGCTAGGCTTCTTGAGCCAGGTTCGAGCGTATCAGATGCAGGATAAGTTCGATGATCTGAAGACCAGCAGAGGAGATTTCACAGATGAGAGCTTGTTGCTTCACTTCGATAGAACAAACATCTATGCTGGCATGATAGAGAAATGGAAAGAGAAGAGCTTCGGAAGAAAGACGCTTGTCTTCAATTGCAACATCGAACACGCTGAGAAGACTCATCAGAAGTTTCTTGAAGCTGGAATCAACTCGGCAGTCATAACCTCAAACACTGAAAAGTATGAACGAAAGCGAATTTTGGAAGCGTATCGGAGTGGCGGCATTGCTGTTCTTAATAATTGCGGTATTCTCACTACTGGCTTTGATGATCCTACCATCGAGACAATAGTGATGAATCGAGCAACGAAGTCTCTGCCTCTATGGCTTCAGTGCTGCGGTCGAGGATCTCGAATCTCAGAAGGAAAGGAAGACTTCATGATCTTAGACTTTGGAGGCAATCATGATCGACATGGACTTTGGAACGAGCCTAGAGAATGGAAGCTCGAGAAGCCGAAGCGAAAGCGAGCTGCTGAGATGGCGGCTCCGGTGAAAGAGTGCAAATCTTGCGGAGCTATGATGCTGCTCTCTGATCGTGAGTGTCCTATCTGCGGTCATGTGCACGAGGTCGAGAAGTATGAGAAGAAAGGAGTTCTCGTCGAAGTAGGCATGAAGACAGAGCTAAAAGGTCGAAGACTTTCTTCGCTATCTATCGAGGAGCTTATACATTTGCAGCGAGTCAAGAGATTGAAAGCGGCTCTTGTTTGGCGTGTGATGCGATCACGAGGAGAGCAAGAGCTAAAAGAATACGGCTTCAAAATGCAGTACTCTCAAGGCTGGCTTTGGAGACAGAAAAAGGAAATCAATAATTCTAAATTTGTAGACTATGAAATTTAATATTAAAAAATGGAGCGGCATGAAGATATTTAGCTCTCTCCTTTACATCACAGCATGGAGTCTTGGCTTCTTCTTCTTTAGCTGGAAGCTCGTTCTCGTTCTCTTTCTCATAGCTTGGGCTACTAATCTCGAGAGGTCAGCGAATAAGTTTGAAGAATAAAGTTCTCTTTTGTTGTTGTAGTATAATATATTATACTTATATTTGATTATTCAAACGAACAAACACAACGAAAGATGAAAACGAAAGCACTACTCAACAACTTGATCAACTCTTACTCAGCATTAGAAACTAAGCAAGAGAACGGAACTATCACAATGGATGAAGCTGCGAGAATGGATGACATCAAGAACGTCATCGAGAAATTAATGAGCCTATAAAACGAAGAAGATGAATCACAAATTCAAAGAAGGAGACATCGTCACATTTACCGACAACGGTGGTGACAGATACACAGGAAAGATAATTTCGAAAGGAGAAGAGCAAGGTCTTCCGGTTTACGATCTCGACATCGGCCATTGGTGCTACGAAGATCAAATCAAAGAAGCTCAAGAGTTTATCAAGGTTGATCACATTGTTTGCAAGCAGCTCACGAAGGGAAGCGAAAATCAGTGCAAGGAGAGTGCCTACAACATCTGCATTGACCAGAAGGTTGATGTGAAGCTCGTTCTCTTGAACGGGAAGACAATGATTTTCGACTACGAAATTCTAAGCGATGCGAAACTTTAGTCATGAAAAGAATCACTATTCCAGCTTATGAGCTGACGAAGATCACGAGAGACGGATCTGAGAAATGCAAATTGATTTCCTACAACAGATGGGAAGGAACTTACACAGTCAAGTTCAAGAAAGGCGGATTAATGAATTACTTCCCTCAAGAGCTTCGAGCAGTCTTCGGAGTAGAATTAACAGAAAAAGAAAGAGAATTGTTGCTTTAGTAGAAAATTTTATACTATATTTACATCATCAAACAAACGAAGATGAAATTCACAAAGCAAACATCATACGATCCAGGTTACGGGTATCAAAGCGAATATGTCTTTGAAGAGTGGTCTATCTCAAAGTATTCAAGTCGAGAATGGGATATATCAAGACGAGGGTGTTATGTTGTAACAGTAGGCAGCCTCACAATAGCGAAGAACTATGTTGAGGGTGTTATCAAAATGGAAAACAAACAAAGATGAAAACAACGAAATTCGAATACAAGGGAATAAGCTACGAACTTCAATACTCGCTCGATCACGACGAGATTGAAATCATGGTTGATGGCAAAGATTTGCTTTATGAAGATGAGGATCTTTTCCTTGAAATCTTCTCAGCGAGTGAGCACCACATCATTGAGCAGCAAGAGTTGGTCAAGGATAATATGAGGCGAGAATACTACGAGAGTCAGCTTCAAGAAGACTATTTGAACTACAAACTTGATCACGGCTACTAATCCCTAACACCAAAGACGATGAGTAAAGAAGCAACAGAGTTTTTCAGAAAAGAAAGATTAGCCCTTGAACAAGAAGCCAAAAGGGTGAAGGAGCAGAACAAAGCCCTCGAAAAGCAAGTGGAGGGGTTGAGTAGTAAAGTCATAAGGGTGAGAGATTACGCAACACATCGAAAGGAGTATTCCTCAAATATGAGGGCAATATTAGAACTACTAAAAGAAAAGGAATGAACGAGAAGAAATATTTTAAAGCAAAGATGAGCTTTAAGGATTCGAAAGCTACTCAGCACACGATTGAAGTAGTGCACAACTTAGGCGAAGGCGATGACATTCACAGAGCTTTGAAGCTTTGGCTCACTCAAACAGAAGACTACTCTGTCGGAGATTTCTGCGAGTTTGTGATCAGTAAGTCACCGGAAGAATTTATTTGTCTAACGATTCCAGAATGGGATTACTTAATCAAACAAGAATGAGCGAGAACAAACTTCAAGCCGAGTGCTATCAATGGGCTTACAACACCTTTCCAGAAGTGAGAGGGCTGCTCTATCACAACTTCAACAATCCTAAGAACGCTATTCAAGGCGCACAGTTGAAAGCTGTCGGACTTGTCAAAGGAGTTGCTGATCTCACATTTCTCTGGCAAGGTCAAGCGTATTTCTTCGAGCTAAAAACGGAGACAGGAAAGCAGTCAAAGGATCAATTTGAGTGGCAGATGAAAGTGGGCGGGCATGGATTTCCTTATCTCATTGTTAGACGCTTTGAGCATTTCAAGCAGTTGTTTGAAGAAATCATCTACCATGGAAATTGAAGAAGAGAAAGCTCCAGTGATAAGAGCTTACAGCTACAACACTGCGACTGAGAATAGAAGAGCCAGGAGAAGCATTCGAAAGGAAGAGAGATACTATCTGACGAAATACACTGAGCTGACAACTGGATTCTTGAAGATGATATTCGATGAAAAGAGTCGGCTCTCTTATGATATCCTCTATCAGAATTTCCTTGACTTACATGAAGAGCTTGTCGCTCATTGTGTTGTGGTGAAGAAATTCAGGTGGCTAAAATTCAATCCTGATTTTGTTCCGGCTGTTTTCAAGCCAATCGAAAAAAAGTAGTCATAGTATGAAGCTCACGAAAGAACAAGAAGAGATGGTGATCAGCTTAGAGCCTTTCACTCTCTCGAACGGAGATACTTACAAAGTTTGGGGAACAATCGGCTCTCCTCATATGCATCAAGTAGCAAACCTCAACACAGGAGAATCAAGAGAAGTTTCTCACAAGGTTGTCAAGAAATGGCAGCGAGAAGCTATCAAATAAAATATTAGTATTTTTGTTGAGTGAACAATGCTCTCTCAGATAAACTAGCAAAAGAATTTCCTGAAGCACTTGCGCAGAACTCAGGCAACATCAAGAAGACTTGCAAGCAACTCGGAGCTTCTCGGAATTGGTATTACAGAAAGTACAACAACGAAGAAGATACGAGCTTCAAAGAGAAGATCGACGAAGTAATCAACACAACTGTTGAAGAACATCTCGACGAAGCAGAAGAGCAGCTTATCAAGTTAGTTCGCAAAGGAAATCTTGGTGCAGTGATTTTTCTACTCAAGACGCGAGGTCAGAAAAGAGGCTACATCGAAACTCAGAACAGAACTCACAGTCTACCTCCTGGAGTCATTCAATTTAATTCAATCGGAGAAGCTCCAGAAGTTCATGCCAACACCATTTCTGACCAGTAAGCTGTTCGACTTGAACATTCAGATTCCAGAAGGAATCGATTTGACTATCAACCAAGGTGGCACTTCGTCTGGAAAGACTTATTGCATCATGCAGGCTCTTTTTATAGTCGGCTACATGAATCCTGGTTCTGTTATCACTGTCATAGGTCAAGACATACCAAACTTAAAAGCTGGAGCAATTAGAGATGCTCAATCGATATTTGAGTCGAGTGAGTTCTGCCATCAGATCATATCTCACTACAATAAGAGCGATAGGATTTATCATTTCTTAAATGGATCAATCATTGAGTTCAAGTCCTACGAGAATGAGCAGGACGCAAAATCTGGGAAGCGTGATTTTAGTTTCTTTAATGAGGTGAATGGTATTGATTACGAGGTTTTTGAAGCAATCTATTCACGTACCAAAGTTCATACTTGGGTTGACTTCAATCCTTCGTCTACTTTCTGGCTCACGGATAGAAGGTTTGAATCTCGTGTGGGCGTTAGAACAATCAAGTCAACGTATGAACACAATCCGTTTCTTGATGAATCGCTTGTCAAAAAGATTCGAGCTTACGAGCCTACTCCGGAGAATATAGAAGCTGGAACTGCAAACGAATATCGCTGGAAGGTTTACGGTCTTGGTGAATACGCTCCACTAGAAGGTGCTATCTTTAACAGATGGAAGAGAGGAACTTTTGATGAGTCTCTGCCTTATGGCTTTGGATTGGACTGGGGTACACGAGACCCTTTTGCATTGATGAAAGTAGCAATCGACTCAAAGAAGCGAATCATTTACGTCAAACAGATATGCTATCAAGAAGGACTTGCAATGTCTAATATCAAAAAGATAATGGCTCGAAATGTCACTGATGAGTTGGTTGTAGCTGATTCAGCAGATCTTAGAGGACGTATTGATTTAATGGAAGACGGCTACAATATTTTTCCAGCTCACAAGCAAGGAATTGGTGGCATTGTTTCTCGGATTCGTGCAATCATGGACTACCTCATCATCATTGAAGACTCCCCTGATTTAGAGCGTGAGTTGATCAATTACGTTTGGATTGATAAGCGTGGAGAAATACCGATTGACAAGTTCAATCATGCTCTCGATGCGATTGCTTATTATTTTACACATATTCGTTTACAAGGAAATACTTAATTTTGCAACATGGCCTCATCATTTAGAAGCTTCCTTCGAGGACTTCGACACCCGTCTAAGCAGTTTCAATCATTTTTCTACGAGATCGGGAAGCCGTTTGAATTCAATCGAGTCTCGAACAGCGAAGCAATCAATCAAGGCTTTCTTTCAAATTCAGAATTTTTCTCGATAGTCGATAAGATTGCAAAAGATTGTTCTGCTGTTCCTATTCAAGTTCTGCGAAACGATGAAGAAATTGAAGAAGGTGAATTGTATCAAGCTATTAACTTTCCAAACTCTGAGCAGAGCAGACAACAACTTTGGTATGAGATTTTTGTCTACTTGCTTTCGACTGGAGATTCTTTTATCTGGAGAGAAAAAGAATCGCTTGGATTTGTTTCCACTTCGATGAAGACTCTTCCTTGCCAGAATGTGGAAGTTGTTAAAAGCAAAGAGGACTCAATCCTTGCTACAGTAGAGAAATACAAATTTGAATACGGACAAGAAAGAGTCGACATTCTTCCAGAGGAGATGATTCACTTGAGATACTTTGATCCAAGTTCAATAGGAAGAGCATTGAATGACGGCTTGTCTCCTATGCAAGCTGGAGCTGCTGTCTTGCTTGCTTCGAATAATCTTCAGATTGCAGAAGCTTCAATCTTCGAGAATCGAGGTACAAGCGCAATCATCTCAGCTGGAAAAGCTGAGATTCCTATGATGCCAAAAGACCAGAAGAATCTTGACAAAGGTTTGAATAATCGAATGGGAGGGGCGCACAGGACAAACAGTGTTATCACAACCAGCGGTGATATTAAAGTCCATCAGCTTGGAATGTCTTCTTCTGATATGAAGCTCCTTGAAAGCAAGATGGAACACCTTCGTCAGATTTGTAGATTGTTTGGAACTCCATCAATTCTTTACGGAGATCCTAAAGCAAGCACCTACAACAACATGAAAGAAGCTATGAAAGCTCACTACTCTGGAGCTGTTCTCCCCAATGTTGAGCTTCTTTTGAGTACACTCAACAGAACTCTTGTTCGAGAAATCAATGAAAGAAGCACAGCAACTTTCAGCTTGAAGATTAACAAGAAAGAAATCGAAGCTTTGAATCCATCTCAAGAAGAGATGCACGAACAAATCCGTCAAGACGTACAAAAGAGAATCTTGACTCCGAATGAAGCTCGTGAAATGATTTACAATCTTGAAGAAATTGAAGGAGGAGATCAGTTGAATCCAGTCAAAATATCAAATTCGAATACCGATGGAAATTAAGAAAACAGAAAACCAATACAAAGAGAAGACTCTTTCAGCTGCTCTAGGTATGGAGTTGAAAGCTGAAGGCGATAGCCGTTCGGTGAAAGGATATTTCTCTGCCTTCAACGTGATCGATTCAGATGGAGACATGATCATGCCTGGAGCTTTTTCCAAATCTATCAATGATCGTGGCCCGCTAAGTTCTGGAAATCGAAAGATTGCTCATCTTGCTTTTCACGATACCCGCAGACCAGTTGGAACGATTACAGAGCTGAAAGAAGATGAGAAAGGCTTGTACTTCGAATCAACTATCGGAACTCACACAGAAGGCGAAAACGCTTGGAAAATGTATAAAGAAGGCGTAATTCGAGAGCACTCGATTGGATTTCGCTACTTGTGGGACAAAGCGGAGTTCGTTTCAGTAGAAGAAGAAAAGATCGACGCTCTTCTTGCTGCTTATCCTGGCAGTGATGTTGAAGCAGTCAAAACTCATGGAGGCTACTACAAACTGAATGAGGTGAAACTCTATGAAGGTTCTTTTGTAACCTTCGGAGCGAATCCAGAGACTCCAAACGAAACAAAATCTGAAGAGGAAATCAAGCAACTTTTAGAAGAGCTTGAAGAGAAATCAAACCTCTTTTTATCAGATTTGAAAAAAATAACTAGCGCAGATCCTGTGAAAGAACAAGAATTTTTGCAACTTTTGCACAGTTATAAGTCACTTGCACTTCAAAAGCCGTCTGTAAAAGACACTCGAAAAGAGGAAGCCGACGAACCGAAATCAACATTTTTATCATTCATTAAATAATTTTTTCAATCGTGAAAAAGAAATTCGAAACTTTCCTAACGGAAAAAGGAATCACTTCTGAGGAGTTCGGTAAAAAGTCGGCTGACGAACAGTCTGAACTTTGGGCTGACTTCATCGAAGTGCAAATCAAAGCTCAAACCGAGCTTGTAGAAAAAAAAGCCTCAAAAGAGGAGATTGCAGAACTCATCCGTGAAAAAGATGAAGCTCGTGCTGAAGAGATGAAAGCCATCAAATCAGCAATGAAGGAGCAAGGTGAAGCAATGAGGTCAATGAGCTTGAAGCTAGTTTCTTCAGAAGGTTCATCAAAAAGCCCAATCGAAGTTGCTATCAATGAGAAAGCAGAATCTTTCAAGAAAGAGATTGGCGAGAAGCGTGGAAGCGTTGAGTTCAACATCAAAGCAAATGTTACTGCTGCGAGTGTTGTAAGCAGCACAGATGCTCTTCGACTCAACTCAATCGGTCAGCTTGGTCATGTGAAGCTTTCAGTCAAAGACGTATTTGGAACTGTTCCAGTAGGCTCAGAGTCTAATGGCGTTGTTCGATACTCTGACTGGACTGAAGGCTCTATCGTTCGAGCGGCTGCTGCCGTTGCTGAAGGAGCTGCATTTCCAGAATCAACTGCTGTCTGGACTGAGTATTCTTTGAGTCTTGCTAAGATTGGAGATACTATTCCAATCACTGAAGAAACTCTTTACGATCGAGGCCGTTTTGCTCGCGAGTTGAGCAACTTCTTGACTACCAACATCGCACTTGTAGAGAATACCACCTATGTAACAGCCTTGAAAGCTGCTGCTCCTGCTTTCACTCCACCTTCTGCTGGTATCAGCAATCCATCGAACTACGATCTTTTAGTTAAAATGCGTGAGATCATCATGCAGAGCTACGGATCGAAGTACAATCCGGATTTCGCTATCATGCACATTTCAGACATCACTGACATGGGCTTGACTAAAGATGCCAATGATAATTACGTTATGCCTCCATTCGTTGATGGAAACGGTAATGTTGTTATGGGTATGCGAGTCATTGAAGATGGTGATATGGCTGCCAATACTTGTGTGATTGGAGACTCTCGATATGGTAAGATTTACGAAATCGAAGGAACTACAATCGTCACTGGCTATGTTGGTGATGACTTCAAAGAGGACTTGATCACGTTGAAAGGAAAGCGAAGAGGTTCTTTGCTTATCCGTGAAGCTGACAAGACTGGTTTCTTGGAGTGCACTTCAATCTCTGCTGCTCTTGTAACTTTAGCAACATAAGATGGCGAAGCGAAATAAGCGAGTGATTCAATTCACCACGGATTTCGCAACACGAAAGAAGGATGAGAAATTGGAAGTGAGTTCATCGCTCGCTTCCAAACTTATCCATCGAGACAAAGTTGCGAAGTATGCTGATGAAGCTCCAAAGGAGGCTCCAAAAGCAAAAGCAAAGCCTAAAGCGAAAGCTGAAGGTGAGTAAATTAGATTCACAATTTGGTTAGAAAGGCTCGGGATTTTTTCTCGAGCTTTTTTTGTTTAATTTTGTTCCATGGCGCAAATACTATCAACGACAGACTTCTTGAATGGAGATCTAAAATTAGCACAAGATCAAAACACGAAAGCTGCCATCGCTTCAATACTTTCTGCAGAGAAAGAGATTCACTATTTGAAGCAAATATTCGGCTCAACACTTGGACAAGCTTTGATTGATGATCTTGCTGGAGATCCGCTCGTACCTGTTTCAGCTAAGTGGCTTGATATTTTCACTCCTTTCGACTTCGATAAGAATAGCCAGAATTGGTACTGCGAAGGAATTAAGAGAGCTTTGATGTATCTCTTTTATCTTGAAGTCACAACTGGACAATCTGTTCGTAATTTCTCTTCAGGTAATCATGGAGTCAATCAATCAGCAGTCTCAGCTCAAGGTATCAACAAGCTTGAAATCGTTTTATACAATCGAGGAGTTGAAGCGATTAGCTTGCTTCAGGCTTTTGTTTTGTCTGACGCTGCTACTTATCCAGATTTTAAAGGAATAGAGTTCGAATATCAAAGTCCAATTTAATATGCTACAAGTATCAACATTGCTTCGAGAAGTTATTGCTTCAATGTCAGTGACTTTGAAAATTGATTCAGTTGAAGCTTCTGGCTCAAACTGGAAAGTATATTGTTCCAACACTCAATATTTAAACACGCTCTCTGAGCTTGAAATTGGTAGCGTTCAATATGTTGTTGAAAGCTTTGTTCAAGATGAATATTTGATTCTTGAAGGAGCAGTCGAACCGACTCCAGGTATTTTCGCTCTACGGAATCCGACTTTCAAGCATGGCAAGTATCAAGCTGTTCTGACAGAGCTTTCAGATCCGCAAGACTTGGACATCATGCCTTTGATTTGGATGCTTGAAAATCAGCAGCGCACACGGCCTTCAGAGCTTGATAGCAAAATCGAAAGCGAAGGTCAAGTCAGACTTTTCTTTGCAAATACAGATGACTGGTCGAGAGACACAGAACAGATGTATGAAGAAATCTTGAATCCGGTTCTGACTCTTGTCAATTTGTTTCTTGTAGAGCTTGAAGCGAATAAAAGAACTGGTGATTTTGGTGTGATCGAAACTACAAATCATGCGAAGTTGACTATCGGAGGCGGAGACTTAGGAAGTACTGAAGCTCAAGGAATCTTTCAGAGAACGCTTTCAGGAATAGAGGTGACTATCAATCTTCCTATCATGGTTGACTTTGATTGCTCTGATACTGCTTCAACTCGCGTATGTCCTCAAGTATCTATCTTAGACGCTAATGGTAATATAATTACAATGGTTGACGCAGGCTCTTCTTACACTGTTAGCGGTGGAGGCGGTAGTGGCTTTGTTGAGAACTCAGATTCAAGCTATACTAATACAGTGGCAAGTGGTGCTACTTTAGTGCTGCCTGATATTACAGTTACAGATTCAGATGGTTCAACTTCTTCTGTGCCTAGTGTCCAAAACGTACTTTGTACGCCTTCAGCAGACGCTACAGTAGAAAATAGTGACAGTAGTTACACGAACACTGTAGCAAGTGGAGCTACTTTAGTCTTGCCTGATATTACAGTTACAGATTCAGATGGTTCAACTTCTTCTGTACCTAGTGTCCAAAACGTACTTTGTACGCCTTCAGCAGACGCTACAGTAGAAAATAGTGACAGTAGTTACACGAATACTGTTGCAAGTGGTGGAACGCTTACGCTTCCTGACATCACAGTTACAGACAGCGATGGGAGCACGTTCACTCAGGCTTCTGTTGTGAATGTAGTTTGTAGTTTAGCGGCAGATGGTACGGTGAATGTAAATAGTGTATTTTTTGACAATGTAACTTCAGGCGGAACCTTAAACATCGAGGTAAGACAATCGAGTGGAAGCACATTAATAGGTTCAAAACAAGGTGCACATTTTAGGATACCTGACAGCGTCATTACTTTAGACAATACGGACGGGTCTACATTATCTACCACAAACGTCTTAGCAACTGATGCGTCGACTATTACTGCTCCGGATGCTACTGCTGTAATTAAAAACACTTTAAATGCAGTTCTTAGGTCAGAGTTAGTTCCTAGCAATGTGAGCGAGGATATTATCATTGGCGATGCAACCATTAACATTAACCAGAGCGATGGAACTTTAATTGCAAGCGCAACTGTAACAGCAGAGGGTTCAGGAGTTTATAATGTCGCTGATTCAACTGTCAATGTGGTTAATACTCTTGGCACAGTTTTATCAAGTAACTCAGTAAAAGCCACAGTTACTGACACAGTTCTAGCACCTGATGCAAATGTCGAAAACTCAGACAACAGTTACACTAACACAGTTGAAAGTGCTGGCACGCTTACGCTTTCTGATATTACGGTGACATATCCAAGTGGGGCAACCGAGGCATTCCCCGCAGCGATAAACATCACAGCAAGTGCCGATGTAAGCGATGAGATATTTTTAGAAGCGGATTCGGTTGTAGAAAGTGGGGGTGCGGTAAGTGTAATGACTGACCAAGGCGGAAAGAATAACAACGCGAACCAACATGTAGGCTCAACACAGCCAAGCCTTGTCGCTTCGGATGCGTCATACAATAATCAACCTGTGGTCGTTTTTGCGGCTGACCAAATGTATTTTGATAGACCATTCGCAGCACACCTGAAAGATGGGTTTTCGTTTTTCTTTGTTGGGCGGGTTGATACAGTGGCGAGATTCGATTGGCTTGGCAGTAAATACGGGAACACCGTTTGCTCGCTTGGTGGCTTTGAGGACTTAGGATACACGAGGATTCGAACAAAAGAACTAAGCGCATCGACTAACACCACTCAGAACACAGCGACAAATTTAGATACAGACGGTATTTGGACTCTAATAGGTACGGGCGCGTCTACGAACTTATACTTAAATGGAGTTTTGGTAATTAGCGCAAGCCAACACCAAGAAAATGGTTCTTTCGGTTGGTTGGGGGCGTTGTCAACTCAATTAAGAAGTAGGGGGCGATTTGGTACAATGACTTTTAGAAACGGCTACGACCTGACACAGATAAACGCAAGAGGGTCAGCCTTCGGGACAAAGTACGGATTCACTTGGACAACAATAGTATGATAGTATTCGAGACATTAGACTTTCAGGCAGACATCGACAAAATAGACCAATTTCTGTTTGGTCGGATTAACCAAGACACTTGGCAGACAGAGCCGATAGAATTTGAGGGCAAAAGCTACATAAAGCACAAGCCTATTCTGGACGAATGGAAAGCAGTCAACACAACTGAAATAGAATTGCCACCAATAGAAATAGAAGATCTCACAGATGATGAAGAAAATGCTTAAATTTGTAAAAATCTAAAATCAATCTCAATGAAAACTTGTCTTTGCGATTTGACCTTCTTGAACACAGGACGGCCATCTTGTATGCCGATGCAAGATGCGGCTCGAAAATTAATCCTTGTTCCATTAGCTCAAGCGGATGGCACATTGAATAGAATCACTTTAGCTGATACGTTTGACAAAGCTTATGTCGACGCAGCTATCAACAATGCAGATCCTTATCAGCGTTGGTATCCAATAGGAAATCTTTTGAATGTCGAGGACGTTCGTGGAGATGATGTCGTTGAGACATTTGAAGACGGAACTTCTGCAAAGGTTCAAGATGCTCCTGGTACTTTCACTGCGATCATCATCAACCAGACACCGGACTACCTTCGCAAGATCATCTCTTGGGGTTGTACTACTTTCGGAGCTTACGTTGTTGATAAGCAAGGAAACTTGATTGGTGATACTGTCACAGATCCTCTTTACATGGCTCCTCTTCCAATCAATTCAGCAACTTGGAGCCCTAAGTACATCAAAACAACCGACACGACTGTTCCAAAAGTTCAATTGAACTTCGAGTGGAGACAGGACTTCACGGATGATCAACTAGGAATGGTTCTTGCTTCTGAGTTCTCTGGAATTGATTTGCTCGACATCGCTGGTTTGGTTGACCTCTACGGAGCTGTTTCAAATGAAGCTACTACCGGATTCACGATGACAATCACTACCGACTACGGATCTGCAAAGACTCGCGCAAAGGTGAGCGGATTGGTTGCTGCTGACTTCGATTTGAATGAGCTTACGCCTACTCCAGGCGCAGAGCCTTTCACAGTAGTAGAGTCTGCTGATGGAGTTTACGACTTCACAATCACAACTCCAGCTTCTTCAACAGAGACATTTGCTCTAGGAATTGATGCTGCCACTTTAGGATATGATGACACATATCTTGTTAGCGAGACAATTACAATTCCTTAATTATGACTAAAGCTTCACACTACCAAGTTGGTCGAATCCACATTTCTTTGAAAGCTTACACTGTAAAGCAGAAAAAGAAATTCGTCAAATTCTTAGCTCAGAATGGAGTTAAGAGAGGATTCGATGATCACTGGGAGGCTTATAAGAAGCTGAAGTAAGTTCTAAAAAAAGAAAGACTCGGAAGAAATTTCGAGTTTTTTTTTGCTTTTAACAGTAGAAAAAACTGGATAAGGCTACTCTGGTGATTTTAGAAAGTTTGGCGATAGGTTGTTGATTTCAGCCTCTAGAC
>Ga0208148_1000288_pt1 | contig 19533 bp, 26 predicted proteins | sample DEB08_DNA_16_FD_184525 | JGI IMG/M metagenome (GOLD analysis project Ga0208148, IMG submission 184525) | Aqueous microbial communities from the Delaware River and Bay under freshwater to marine salinity gradient to study organic matter... | ecosystem: Environmental > Aquatic > Marine > Coastal ...
AGTCGGGCTTGTCTCGCTTGCCGTAGATATAGGCAATTTCGTTGGCTCTATGTTGGGCTAGGTGACGCCAGAGCTTGACGCCTCTACCTTTACGCATTTGCTTCACAACGTGTACGGCCCATATATGATATCCATTGACGTGTTGTGGCGTCAGGTAATCTCTGGTGAAGCGATAGTCCAGCAGTACGTTTTGCCTGCTCATTACGCCCTGCCGCTGTAGTTCGTTGCAGATCACACGACCACCAATAGACGCGCCGATAAAGCTGCCGACAGGGCCAAATACGCTTCCGACTGCCGCGCCAATGCCTGATTTAACGCCAGACTTTGCTGCGTCTTTAAAATCTTCCCCTGCCAACAAGCCGCCAATTGCTCGACCAGCACCGTAACCATAGCCAACATTCGGTTGAAATCCTGTTCCCATAGGCGCTCTTGCATTTTTTCCGAAAGCAAAAGATGATTTAACGCCCGGTACAATAGCATCAGTTATGCTGGCCATTTGACCACCGCCAGTACCACCAAACAAAAACTGCCGACCAATATTACCGCCAACCATACTGCCCAACTCGCCAGCCGCTGCGATCTTCATTGGCCCCATGTCAGTTGATTGTGAGTTTGCAGTGCGTGGCGAGGCCATCATTGGTTCGCCGTTGAAAGTTGTGCCACCAAAGTCTGGCACAGTGGAGAACGTGCGTGTGCCTGTCTTGACTGGCGTTACAAACTCATACATTGGCATCGCGGCAGTGCCGTAAACGTCTTGCAGGCGCAAGCCTTCAGCAAGTTCTGGCGCGACCTGAGACTGCATTTGATAAACATCTACTGTCTCCATGCCGTCTTCTGCTGCTGGCAAAACACCTAAATTTCCATATGGGTCTGGGAGAGCAATTCCGCGCTCATCTGTGAGAGCAATGCCATTTGCGTCATACTGAACTGCCATCAGGTTATCTCCAATAGTGAAGCCACAACGTGCAGCCTATCTGCTGTTGCCGCTGTCACCTTTATAATTTCATTTTCTTCTACCACAAGGGGGGCTGTCAAAAGCTCCTCTGTCGCAGGCCCAGATATTGCTTTCACACTGTACACACAAAACACGTTGCTGTCAGCATCTGTTATTGTCACGGTTATTGTGTCGTTATGTGCGCTGTCATTGCACACCAAAAATGACTTAAAAATAGCAGTAGTAGCGCCCGGACAAGTATACAGCGTTGTGACATTTGTCGTTGTCAGATCGACTTTGGCATTTTTGTAATTATTAGCCATTAGCCCATAAACCACGCTGTAGCTTCGGCCTGATCAACGGCTGTCTGCAAACCTTGTGAAGCTGCAAAATATGTCGCCTGCTTCTCAAGCTCAAGAGTGTTTACCAATCTTCCCATATACCCCTGCTGATATTGCTGGGGAGGTGACGGCAATCGCAAGACTGCAAGGGGTGCTGCGCGGGTCATCGTAATCCATCCATCTTTGTGTCGATCCGAAGGTCACCAAGCCGCCATTCGTCTTGCGTGCCTGTGCTTTCAAACTTCAAAGCAATTTGCCGACCTTTGACGCGAGTGCTGATTTTCTCTGTTGTAGACGTAATGTTGAACGGCCCCTTTATGGTCTCGCTGGCGTTGGGATACTTGCGCGTATTCATGTATAGCGAGACGGTGCTATTGGCCCCCATCGTTGCGTCAGGAATAATACGATCCACCATGTAAAGATTTTCGCCCTCTGCTGTGATTTCACGGGGCGCTGCCTTAATAAATGCAGTCATAGCTGCACCATCGTTGCTTGTTCCTGTCTCATGATTGTACAAAAAGCCTTGAGGGCTAAATGCAAATGGTTTCTCGCGGGAGCCGAATGCATCGTTCCAAGCCGTTCTGTCCATTGATCCAATCGACCATACTTTTTCGTTGTAATTATAGGTCACATAACTGTCTGGCTCTGGATTAGTTGTCCCTGCTGTATTTTGGTCAGAGACATAGAACCACGTTACTTCGTTAAATTCGACATTATGACCAGCCACAGTTTTATCAAAAAATTGCGTTTGTAATCGATCAAAGACAAAATGCTTTAATGGGCATGGTATTTCGTTAATTACACCATCGTATATATAGAACGATCTATTGCCCATCCAATATGTATTGCCGTCGATTGCAATCATAGAGTTTAAGCCAATTGCGCTAGTGCCAGTGCCAAGCAATCTAAACGAAAATATAAATGGCTCACCAACGAATGTCATGCCATACACAGCCTCGTCGGTGGATATAATTGTTTCTTCTCGCGTGTTAACCAATGCAACAATTTTGGTTCCAACTTCAAGCCTTTGATCGCCAGCAGTATTGAGTGCTGTTGGAGCAAATTTTGTAAAATCTTCTTGCGTAGACCAACGCACTAACATTGGGTCTAGTGTTCCAGAGCTTCCATCGGCGGCAACATATACACTGGCTCCAGCGGCAATAAAATGTCTGTCGGGAAAGCTGACAACAGTTGCCCGAACTTCCGCAGGCACAGACGCTGCTCCTGCCAGACTGGACACAAGAACGGCCCTTGCTGTTGTTGATCCAGATGTATCCCAGTAATATATCTGTCTGCCTCTGACATTGGCAATTAAATCTTCGCCCCAAATATTTAAACTCCATGAAGAGTTTTCAAGATTTACTTGAGACAGAGATAAAGACCTTGGCGTGTTCCATGTTGATTCACCCCAACCACCAACGCCCCAGCCAAGCGCGGGAGCAGCACTTTGTGTGCCTAATCCTTCGGCAGAACCAATAAGATATTTTATGTCTATTGTTGTACCGCCGCCTGTGGCACCACTTGTTGCTGCATCGGGCGATTGTATTGAATAAGAATTAGAGTCAATATAAGTTATTTGATACCCTGCCATTCTGTTAATTGTTTCGGCAGATATGCCGCCTGTGGCAGTGGCAGAATTTATTACAACCCAATCACCGTTTGAAGCTCCATGAGAGTTATCGGTTACAGTAATAGTTGTGCTGCCACTTGTTACAACCAAAGGATTAGAGAGATTACTTGTGGTTTTTCGCAGCGGCGTAATGTCATAAATCGCGTTGTTTTGAATTATGTAAAGATGATTGTCTGTCCCGACAGCTATTCTGTCAACACCATCAGACGCTCTCCAAAAAACCATTTTTCGGCCAATGCCAGTCAGCGTAGCTTCAGTAGATGTTGTTTGCCCAGACGAATCTAATGCGTAAAATTTGTCTTTTTCCCATCCACCAATTTTCTCTGGGTATCCGTTAACAAAACGAACAAGGTCACTGTCCACATAAAATGGGCCGTTTTTGCCAGCAGAATATTCTGTGGTATCTTTGACGATGCCAGCGTTGTATTTCAGCAATTGCAGTGACATCAGAACATGGTCTCAAAATGTGGAGCATCGATAAATGGCCTACGTCCCTGTGATCTGCGAATATCTATATAGCTGTTCATAGCGTCCTCTGCGCTACCCTCCCAAGCACCTAGATCATTAACAGTCCACGCAGCGCCCCAGCGTAGCTTTACGCCCACAGCCTCTGCGCCTTCCTTCATAGCGTCTGCAATTTCATCATAGAGGTTCAGTTCCCATCTGCCGCCATCGCAGTAAGCCATAAGATCAACAGCGTTACCGTCAATGTGTTTTGACTTCATGGTTTGCGAAGCCCCTTTTGCAACCAAAGCACGTTGCTCGTCTATTGTTCGCAGTCCACAAATTACCGAAAAGTCTTGTTTCGTAACACCTATGGCGTACTTCACGACAGCCACCATTTTTTCGTCTACACCGTCCAGCCTAGATAGACTTCGTTTGCTTAACTTGTAGCCCATAATTATTTCCCTGCATATTTACTGATTGCCCGATTTCCAAACCAGAATGCTAAGACTGCGCTAAACAATCCAGATGTCTCCCCATCCCACATAAGATCAACGGCCTGCATCCAGTCTCCACCAGCCTGCGTGACCTTGACCATAATCACTACTTTCGTAGCTACGAACAGTCCGAAAAAGGCATAAGTAACAATAGGACGAACAGAACCCCGAAGACCGTTGATAAATCCGCCAGCGTCGATAGATCGATCATGCTCATACAAGCCCCTTGTTTCTTCGATATCTGCCTTTTTATCTAACTCAACCAGCTTCATCTCAGACCGCTTTTGTGCAAGCTCTGTCTCGATTTGCATCATTTCAATGCGGTGCTTCTGCTGTTGATTGGCCTTGAAGTAATCCAGAACTGACGGCAGAAACGATGATCCGAAGCCCAGCAGGCTTCCCAGAAGAGCCATCATGCTTTTTCACCGTTTATGAAGATGCCAAAACAGCCAGTGAGTGCGCCCATACAGACGCTAACCAACCCCGCTTGGGCATTTGTTACTTGATCTGGGGGGATAGACATAAACCAGTGAACACTTTGATACGTCAATACCGTAACAGCCAGCATCATTATTCGCGGCAAAACTTTGAATTTATCAAACGTCTCTGGTGTCATGCTCTTACCCCATCTTTGTTAGCACAGTCATCAGCATCACGATTATGGCCGCACTGGCACCGATCATAATTGCCTCTAAACGCTTTACCCTCGTAAATAGCTCTTTGTGCTGTATGGTCACCTCTGTGCGTAGAGACGCAAAGGTGACGTTTAGATCATCAATTCTGTTGTGTGCAGAGGCCACTGTGCGCTTATCCATACTACTCACCGTTAGGGTCGAGCGGTACAAACGTCGGGTCAGTTAAACTTGCAGGGTAATTCGCATTAGATGGTAAATCACGCAAAGCCTGTCGATATGTTGCCCAATCCGTAGACATTGTTGGCGTATCGCCTAAAGCCATAAAATCACTTTCACATAACTTTAAGTTACGCCAAACCACAAAAGCTGCTTGTAGTGTGTTGTATTCAGAGTGTCTTGGATGCCAATTCCAAAAAGGAACCAGTGTTTCTGGTACATACATATCTTATCCTCCGTTACCATCAGTGGTTACAAATACTTCAGTCGCAGATATGGCATACCCCAACCTCTTGCCCCCTCCCAGTTGAGGCGCACCTATGGTAAGGCCGCTAAATCCAGAAACTACGCTACCAGACTGTGCAACCGTTATAGTGTCTCCACTTGATGCGCTTGAAGAACTATCATGTATGCCAATAGGATTTAAACCGCTACCGTTGTTTGCTACATTAATAGTTTGAGCAACAATTTGATAATTCGAAGCTGATGTTTGTGCATCTAAAAACACATCCGTGCCTAGTGTAAACAAAAAGTCTCTTCCAGTGTCGTATGTTACAAACCCCCCTCCTTTGGGGTAAGGAATAGTCAAGTCTGAACTTACTTCATTAATTTTTAAAGAAACCAATGCTCCAATGTTTGTTTCATCGTAAGCTAGTTTTATAACGGCAATAATGCCGCCCGAAGCACTTGCGGCTCCCGCTTTATACAATATATAAGCCGTTCCACTACTATCATACACTACACTTGCGGTTACCGTAGGATAACTGCCATTTGAAGATAATGGAAGACTTGCAAAATTTGATGTGTCCTTCAAGGCAATAGGTCTACCTTTAATATTAGAAATACTACCACTTCCAACAGTCATTTCATAAAGCGCAACAGCAGTGCCACCAGAATTAATGCTGCCGGTGGTGGATACTGTATTAATGCCAATACCCCAACATTTTGTGCTAGTCACATCGTACCATGATATTTGAGGAACTGAGTTTGCGCCTGTCTCCAGACCAGACATAGTTAAAGGCCCAAGGGCGTAATTTACTTGTGTGGGTGTATTGCCACTTACAGTAAACAGAAAAACTTGCTGATCTCCATAAGCATATCGCGTAGTAGCGGCATCCGAACCAGCATTCACAATATATTGGCTAGAATTTTGATGCCAATGAATACTTGAAGGAAATACACCAGATCGGTACCATTTTGTACCAGATGAACTTAGCACATCTTTCCAACTCCCCCCAGAAACAGTGTTGTTGCCAGCGTTGATAGTAGCCACTTTTACGGAAAGGCGATACGCGTTGCTCTCATTAGCTTCGTTGTTGTAATCCCCCATGTGAGAAATCATGAGATGAGAGCCATCCTGTGCAATGTCAAAACTTGGGCTTTCTATAGAGTTAGAACGATCATAGTAAGTAAAGCCTCGCGTAGCACCACTTCCAGCATTACCAAGATTAGTCGTATGCGTCCAAGCTACGGTGTTGTTGCTGGCGTCTAACGTACCTACTGCAACCGCAATACCGCCATAATTGCCAGCAGACGCATAGCCACCGTAATCATAAACAGCAATAAACCTGTCTATGTTGGCGTTGTACTTTACGTTACAATTATTCATCGGTCCTGAAGAGTTAAACGCAGCGGGTGTGCCGTGGGTCATTGTCCCATCCGCAGCAACAGCAGAAACCACATACCTTGCATTCGCAGCACTTGATCCAGCACGGTATTTATAAATTGTTACGTGTCTACGGTCTGCAACAGTACCTGAATCTTTATACGCTGACGAACCAGCATGACCATTATATTGAATGCCATAGTTCCCACCAAGTTGGGCGCTAAAAGTGCTGACTACAACGTCATTGTCTGCAAGTGGGAAAGAAGCCGTTTGATCCACGGTTCCATCACTGTTCAAAAACACTGCCGCTCTAGCGGCAACAGTAGCATTCGTAACATATGATTGCCGACTATCTGAGCCAGAAACAGTAGCCCAAGACGCATCTGTTCCATCGGATTGAAGCAGTGTATTTGCACCGCCGATAGCCAGAGGCGTAGACACACCAGAACTATTGCCAACATCAATAGAGCCTCGTGTTAAAGAGCGAGTAACAGTGCTGTTGAACGTAGCCGCGCCAGCCGCAGACATATCAAGAGACAATGCAGTAATTTCTGCACCTCCATCATTACCTTTCAACAAGATGTCTTTGTCTTCGACATTAGACTTGATGACAAGGTCACTGGATGCGTTGGTTATAGTTCCAATGGATGTGCCGCCATCTTTAAATATTACATCTGCCCCATCAGCATCCAGAATAATATCGCCAGCACTGTCCAACGTGATGGTTGTTCCTGCAGCAGTAAATGTGCCGTCAGCCGTAATGGATATGTTGGCTGCTGCTGCGGCTGCGTCTGTAGTGGCGATTGCCAAGGCACCATCAGCCGCGACAGTCAGCGTTGCCGTGTCGCCTGATGATCCTGTCATTGTTATGACTTTGCCGCCTACAGCAATGTCTCCCATGACCGTTGTTCCAGCCAGATTTACGTCTGTCAAAAGATCGTAGACAACGCCGTTTGTGCTGCCCCCACCGTCTGTAGCGATCATTTTGACTTGACCAGCAGGCACTGCAACATTTGCACCACTTGATCCTTGGGTGAATGTCAGAGTATAGCTGGTTGCATTCTCAATTAGCCAGACCTTTGAGATGGTCGCTGGTAAAAATGTTACTGTGCAAGCCTGACCACCACCAGTCAGCTTTAGATACATGCTACGGTCAGCATCCAATGCGCCATCCGCAAGTGTTATGTTGTCTGTGGAGGCATTCGCAATAGCGCGTGTTCCGTAGCTGAACGCCTCCGCAATCATTTCCAAGTTTAGGTTCGTGACTGTTCCCCATGCGCCCGACTGATCGCCAGTCGCCATTTCATTGAGGCGTAAGTCGTTGTCATAGGATGAAGCCATTTTAGTCGATCCTTACAATTGCATTGTTTGCAGTTGCTGCTGGAAATACAATTTTAAAAGTACCACCACTAACAGAAAAATCACCGCCAAAATCAAGAATGGCAATTGCGCCTCTTGCGTTTGAAGATGCATCGCCTAGCGTTTTGTTGTAAATCAAAGCGCCACGGGCTGTGAATGTTGCGCTTGTCCATTCTGGGTCAGCCGCATCAAAAACACCACTGGTGCTGTTTTCTGTTACTGCCTTACTCGCCAGCGCAACACCGCCTGTTGTGTAGCCATTGCCGTTGGCAACTTCATTACTGGTTATATAACCATCCGTTGCCGCACCTAGACTTGCGCTGCTAGTATACAGCGCAATATAAATACTGTCGCTGTCGAGATGATGGTCGCCCAACAATACGTCTTTTTTAAAGAGCGTACTCATTGCTTGTGTGATAGCCATTATATGCCTCCATTGTATTCTGCTGCGTAGTCACGTTGCATCTCTTGTACTGTAAGTTGGACTGCTTCGTCAAACTGGGTTTTATACAGAGATAAAGTTTCTGGCGCTTTTAAAAACGCAGAAGCCTCGTACAGAGCCGCAGCAAGAAGAACTGTGGAGGCGTTAGTGTCAATCCAAGTATTTGGATTGGCATTACTTAGCCCCGTCTCAGGGGCGATAAAATCTACGCTATAGGCCAATGCCGCAGATGGTGTTGGCGCTAATGTAATGACTGTCCCAGCCGTTCCTGCGCTATCTGTGCTGTACATTCGTGGGGTGCCTTGCGTTGTTGCATTGGGCCAGTAATCTCGGATGTAAGAATCAACTCTGTGGTCGAGATACGTGACAACATTTGTGTCTGTAATTGATACCTGTCGGATCATCCGCGCTGTTGGTATTGTATATGACGCCGTACCTTGCACAAGATTGGCCGCAGCAGATGTCGAGCGAAAGCACGGCATATTTGGTAGGCGCTGAAAAACCATTTCTTCAGCCTGCGCTATAATCGTGTCAATAGACGCAACAAACTCTGTCGAGTCATCTTCCAAAAATTCTTGGATATTGGCTTTTAGTGTTGTGTAGCTCATATTATTCGCCCCATCCATCTTCTCCCCAGCCAGCATTGCCCCAGCCAAGTATATCTATGCTTTCATTTCCAACGCCACCCGTGCCACCAACGCCAGTCTCTACTTTTTCAAGCTGCACTGTTTCTGCACCTACATCGCCGTCTCCAGCCACTCCAGCAGCGTCTTCTGTGCCTTCTTCAGTTACTGTGCCAATTGCACCTGTTCCACCAACGCCAGTCTCTGTCACTGTAATTTCTAATACTTCAGCACCGACTGCGCCCGTTCCAGAAACACCCGCTTCTGCAATTGATATGTCGATAGCCTCTGAGCCAACGCCACCTGTTCCAGCAACACCAGCTTCTATTATTTCAAGCTGAACAATTTCTGGCCCAATTTCGCCATCACCAGAAACTCCAGATTGAGGCTTGGTTAATTCAAAGCTAGACGCTCCAATTGCACCAGTTCCAGCAACCCCAGCAACTCCAGCTTGCAAGTCAGCAACGTATGTTGGGTTGCCGATTGCACCTGTGCCGCCAACACCAGCTTCATCAATTGATATTTCAAGAGCCTCAACGCCAACCGCGCCAGTTCCTCCACCACCAGAAACTCCGCTTGGATGCGCGACAGGAATTTCAACACCGACATCACCGCTTCCAGAAACTCCAGATTGAGTTTTGGTTAATTCAAAGCTAGATGCTCCAACACCGCCATTGCCAGCCAGCCCAGAAACAGCTTCTGACATTTCTGGAGTTTCTGCGCCGATTGCTCCTGTCCCAGAAACACCATTCGCATTTTCTGTGCCTTCTTCGGTTATGTTTCCAACCGCCCCTGCGCCACCAACGCCATTTTCTGCTATTGATAGTTGAATAGTTTCAGAGCCTACATCACCATTTCCAGATACACCATTTGGCGTTGGCATAACTGATGGGGTCTCGACCCCAACGTCTCCTGCGCCACCGCTTGCAGAAACACCTGTCACAAACGCCGCAGGGATTTCATCCCCAACGTCACCATCACCACCAACACCAGTTGCGATCTCGCTTAATTCAACCACTACAGAAGCGAATACAGGAGTATTTGCCTGACCGCCCATCCCACTATGTACCGAACAATAATAGAAAAGTGTCGGTGCATTTTCTGCAACAACTATCTGAGTATACGCATTGGCCTGACCCGGTGTTCCTGATGTTGTCACGCCTGTTGTGTATTCACTTCCCCCACCATGCGTTCCGTTTGATGTGGTGCTAAACCGCAATGGATGACCTGCGTTTGTTCCCGCAGATTGATCGAAATAATACGTCCTGCCTTCCATTAATTCCAGCGTGTCTTGCTGAACGCCAGCGATAAAGTATTTGTTTGCCCCACCAACATTTTGCACTGTCACTGCCAGCGTAACAACTTGATCAAGATCAACGGCAACGCCGCCGCTGCCAGAAACGCCACTTACAACAGGATCAAGAACTACCTCTTCCCCACTAGAGCCTCCTGAACCACCAACGCCATTTACATCTAAATTTGTGTTAATAATTAAAGATGAAAGTCCAGAAAACGCTGTGCCAGAAATTCCAACATTAGTTGTTAATCTGCGATCAGCAAATATGTCGTAATTAAATCCAATAAATATTTCGACATTTTCGGGGTCATTGTCTGGCCGTGGATTAAACAGGGCCGTGGCATCAACAACATTTTTAGCAGGCGTTAATTGTGGGTTTTTTGGCTCCCAATCTTCTGGCGCTACGCGCAGGCCGTCCCAAGTCGTTTTTAATTGCGTATAGGGAACCCGAAGGCCACTTCTATCGCTTATCGCTTGAGATTTTTTGCCCCGTGCGTATTTTGCCATTAATATAAATTCAGCGCAGTTGGCTGAACCCTCAGACTGACGCCATCATTGTCGGACGCCGCCGCAAACGTGAATGCCCTTTCGTAAATTTCGTTCAAGACTTGAAACCTGTCGGGTGCGTTTTTTAGCGCCAGCTTGCTTGCCAGCCCCGCGCAAATGCAGTCGCTCCATCGGTATGGCACGTCAGCGTCTTGATTGCTGGCCGTGATGTCATCAAGCTGATTTACCGACCAATAATTTAAACTGTATGTGGTCACGTCTGGTATTTGCCAGATATAAATCAGCGGCGTATATTGCTTGTCCAGCATATACTGTGATGGCTTTCCCGAAGATGTTTTGTTTGGCAGTTGGTTATAATCCGCAATGGACACACGATTGATAATTTGGTCAGACGTGTCCGTGCCTGCGCTATCTCTAATGACGGCGTCCATAATGTCGATGGTGCCAGCAGGAAGCGTGTACGGCGTTGTCTGGTCTTTTACCAACGTCAGGGTTCTTTGCTCCACTGCCCAGTAATTGATGCCTCTGTTGGCCCACTCACTAAACAACAGGTTTAGGCTGCGCCGTGCAGACACAGCCTTGTAACCTGTTTGGGTTTGCGGATCGATCCCACACCGCTCAAATGCCTCTGCGATGATTTCTTCAACATCTGGGCGAAACGCTACTGTATCTGAAGTCGCCATGAAGCAATCCTATGCGTAATGTTTTTTCATCCGCATGACGATATTATATGTATCGCCAGCGGCCCCAAGGCCAGTTGTTGTAAATAGGACATCACCAGTTGTGCTTCCATATTCTACCGTCGATGGCAATCCACCAAACTTGCTGAAGTCTTGGTATCCAATATCATCAGCCGCCATATGCATCATAATGACATCTGTGCCTGCGTCTGCTTCCACCATGACTGTCATGCCTTGGATTATCCACCAGCACTCTAGAAGACTTACCGAATTGCAGGACGCACCGTTTGCGCTTTTTGTCAAAGTTGAGACATCAACTTTTTTCACAGCATCTTCATCGCCAGTATCAACATATTGCAATTGGAATGCCATGACTACTTCGCTGGTATTTTCAGAAAGCGTTTTTATGCTTGTAATATTAGCCACTTTGACCCTCCTATAAATTGCTGGTGGGGCCGAAACCCCACCAATAAATTATGTTACGTTGTTGCTTTGTGCATAGACAACGGTGACTGCGCCAACACCATTTCCAGTGTTTGCTGTGGTCACGATCAGCCTGTGATCGCCTGTGCCTGTGTTTAGCCACTTTGACGTGCGCGTTGCGTCAGTACCGGGACTTGCCGCCACGATGCCCACTGCGTTGCCTTGGATGGCTCCAGCAGCAGTTAGAGAGGTTGCCGCACCAACGCCGCCAAGGCCAAGAGTTGTGGCTCCACCGCTCCACGCTGTGGTTACAGTCACATCAATTGAGATAAGCTGACTGTTTGGGGGGATAATAATATCTGTGGTGGTTGTTGTTGCTGTTTGATCAATCGCAGCGGTTTGCGAAAGGACAACAAAACCTGTGTTTTTCATGTTAGAACCAACAGTTGTTCCGCTGGTTTCCTTAATTGTGCCTGATTTAATCGGGCCTGAGAAAGTTGTAGTACCCATGTCGATCTCCTGTCGTGGGTTAAGTCAGGTGCAGGGCGCACCTGTCAGGGATGTCGGCACAATACAACAGGTCTGAACAAAAAGAAAGGGCGATCCGAAGACCGCCCCAGTTTGACCCAACAAGGAAGAGGAGAGTGGGTTGTTTATGCTGCGCCTTCGGTTCCGAAGATGCCGCGCCAGTCGGTAAACCCGAAGCTGTAACGCTCACGAACTTTATACCGCACGTTGCCAGTCTCAAAGTCGCCTTCCATACCCTTTTTCATTGCTGAACGGGTGAAGTGCTTCAGACCATCTGGAACGTCAGTGGTAATAAAGAACGCATCTGGATCAGTCAGACGGCGCATGATGTGATAGCCCCGTGGCAGATAACCACCAGCCTTAATCGCGTTGATGTCGTTATCGGCAGTGCTTGGACGCAATGCTGATTCCAGCAGACGCTCTGCGGTGAACTGATAAGCAGTTGGAATAACCAATTGCATACCCTGTGCCGCAATGCGAAGGCCACGATCATCTTTCATGTCGCTGATGTTAATCAGGATCGACTCAAGAGATGTCTCTGACAGATCAGCCGCCGTGGCAAGCACGTTGGACTGGTTGCCGTTCTGTGTTGGGTGCGATGCACTCAACATGGTTTGACCGTCACCACCAGTAAATCCAGCGGCTTGAGCGTTATTCAAGACGTTAGCAGCCTTGATCTCTTTGGTCGATGCCATTGAACGTGCCAGCGCCTTTGTGTAGCGCGAAGCCAGCGAACCATACTGACCATCTTCTTCAGCTTCCTCAGTGATTGAGAACGCCAAGGCGATGGTTTCGTGCTGGTAACGCGCAGTCCACTGTTGGCTTGCGCTGTCGTAAGAGACGGCTCCACCTTCAGTTTTTGTTGGCGCTTGTCCAAATCCACTCAAAAGTACGTCTTCCTCGTAAGCCTTTTGAGAGCTATTCGATTCAAAGACGGCCTCGTATTCAGCGGGATAGCTGTCGTACTCAAGTCCAAAGAGAGTGTTCAGACCCGGCTCTAGAGTTTTTGCAAAACTCGCTCTATTCATTGCCATTGTTCATGCCCTCCTATATGCCAGCAGTGGCTTTGAGAATATGCTCGTTTACAAGCACCTCAACCACAGCATTTGTGCCGAAAGCATTATCTGGTGAATCATACAATGCGATGATTTTGGCACTTGCTGTGCCAGTACCCATTGTTGAGTTCAACTCAAACGCTGACCTTCCAGTTATTGTGGAACCTGTTCCAGCAACAACATCGGCGCAGTTGCCGATATTTGTCTGTGCAGGCGCTCCATCAGACTGGACTTTATACACGATATATGGATCGTCATAAACATATGCACATATATCTGTAGCTGTTGTTCCTGACGGCCAATACTCACTGTATACATATGAACCATCAGAGGCAGTGTACGACACACCGTCAAACACACCGATATTGTTGGTTTCTGTCGCAGTGTGAGGTGTGATAACCCCATCTGCTGTCAGAATGCAGAGATCACCCGAAAAGATGTTCTCAGCCAAGCCAGACGTAATGGTATATTTATTGGTGCGAGGTGCATTACCGCTCATGTGACGGACGGGTACAAACCCGAATGCGGCGTCTACATTTGCCATTTTTCGCTCCTATAGCGTTAAGGTTAATCGCTCATGGCAGAAAGTGTTCTGCCGCGACTTACTTCGGACTTACGTTCTTGATAGAACGTCTGCCCACTACGCCGTCCAAACGCATCAAGCTCTCCTGCGACTGATTCATTTTGCTCTTCGTTTTTGCCTTCGTAATACCGTTTTTGCGCGGCATGACGTTCCTTTGGCATTTCGCAAAGCAACATTCCTTCAATCCCAATTGATCCTGTCCACTGCCCATGATTGATAGTCGGAAACAACTTTTCTTTCACAGTGTCAGCAGAGCGTGGCTCCCAACCTTCGCGCATTCTTTTATACACGTTGTCGGGGGTGTCTTTCCCTTGAATCGAGGTTGCGACCCAGCGTTGGACATAGCCGGGACGGGCTTCTGGTGCGTCCAACAGTGCTGGTGGTTTCCACGCCGCTTCTGTGCGAGATTGCTCGTCGCGGGTGGAAGATCGTGATTGTTCTGCACGAACATTTCTTTTCTCAGGCATGACTATTGTTCCCTCTGTTGACGGCGAATTTCGGCTTCATATTTCTTGAGACCACGTTCATCGTTTATACCAAGTTCCCTAGCCATTCTAAGCTGCTCTTGCGTCATACGCACACGATTGCCCTTATAAGCTGAAGACCCGCCCGTAGTGGGGGCGACTGGAGACCTACCTTTTGGTCTTTGCTTCGGACTTGGCCCTGACTTTAACTCAGGAAATACTTTTTGTAAACGTCCGTTAAGTTGCGCGTAATATTCGTCGCTATTCTTGTCGAACCCTTCCAAATCTAATTGCACATCTATGGCCCGTGCAGCGGCTGTTTCTCGTTCAAAACCTGTGGCATTAAACCAGTTATTTTGCTGCCACCATGACATTGCTTTCTCAGGTGGCTGATTGCCTTGCGCCTGTTGCTGACGCTGTGGCTGCTGTTGTTGTCGTTGTTGCTGTCTTTGCATATCCTGCCGCCGATATTGATCGGTGGCCTGTGCCACGCGCATGGCCGCTCTCATGTCTGCCATTTGCTCTTGAAAGTTGACTTGGGCCTCTGTGTCGCCCTCTTCAACCGCCTTGTGCAGCGCCTGCTTTGTTTGTTGGTATTTCGCGTTGAACTCCTGTTCAGCGTTTTGCTGCGATCCCTGCTCCAGACGCTCTAGCCGCTTTTGCAGTTGCGCGTTCTGCTCTTGTATTTGCCGCGCTTGTATTTCAGCCTCTCTGCGCTGCGCTACGAGCTTGCTGATGCGCTTCTGCACCTTTGGCCCATAGTCTGGCTCCTGATCATCAGCGGCCTCCACAGGGTCTTCCTGTGGCTTCTCAGGCTTTGGCTTCGGCTCGTCGGTGATTTCTATTTCAAAATCATCTTCCTTGCCTTCCTTGGCCGCTTGGATTTCGGCCTCGATTTCTTCAAGAATTTTCTCTTGTTCCGACATGGCTCTACCCCAAATATGCGGCGACTTCGACGCCGTCTGGTAAAATGGACGTTAGCTCATCGTCATTAAGCAATAAAAACTTTACGCCCTTCACAACGATTTTCTGACCAGCGTATTTACCGTAGGTCACGCGATCACCGATTTGCGGCAATACGCCAGACTTCCAGCGTTCTCCTGTGTCGCGGTCACGATACGCTAAGTCACCCATTGCACAGACGGTGCCGTGGGCGGTCAGGTATTCCTCGTTGTCCTTTGAGGTGTCTGGCAGCAGAATGCCGCCTGCGGTCTTCATTTTTACCTGATTTGGCTGAACCAAGACCTTCCAATTCATGGGAATTGGGATTTGATGGGAACCAATGGTCGCACTGGTTTCTTCATCTGTGTATATACGGTCATGTTGATGAGACATGGTTATTCATCCTCTTTGTTTATGCTTTTGATCGTGTCATGTATTACGTCAGATGCTTGTTCTAGCCCCTCTGCAATACCCACGTTTTTGTGATATGCTTCAAAGTCAGACATTCGACCCCGAAGCATACTGTCAGCTATTTCAAGCCGTCTCTTTTCCAGATTGTTTCTGATCTGCTGGAGCAGATCGCTTATTGTCATTCTTAACGCCTCCCGACATGGAGACGCCTGTGACGTGTACCGTTACGTCTTTATTGTCTGTCATCAGTATCCCCTTTTCATTGATTACTTTTTATTCTTTTTTTTCTTTTTTACAACCTTTGCAGTTTTCTTTTTACCATATTTCATTTTTTTTCCTTTCATCAGTTAGGGAAAGCTGGCTCTATTCATCGTAATTGCCAACGGGGTTTTGCATTTCCATCAGCCTTGCGCGTTCTGCGGCTGTCATGGGTGGGGTGAAATTTCCATACAAAAGCTCATCAAGCTGTTGGGCCGTTAGGGGCGCGTTTGATTGTGCTGGGCTTGGCCCTTCAAATTGGTCTAAGGCTCCAATTTGATTTATTTGCCGATTGCTTGAAGGATTTCTAATTAAGCTAGAGGCAGCATTATCTCTCACCATTTCCATTGGTGTGGGAGTTGGAGCTTTTCTGCTTAAATTTCTTAAAAAATTTACAATATTCATCAGACCTGTCCTCCAGACAATTCTCTTGCCAATATTTTTAGGGTATCAGCGAAGCCCTTGTCCAGTTCTTTTGCCGCCATTGCAAACTTGCGTGGAGATACATCGTCGGATTTTAAACCACGCCGCTCCAGAAACTTCTTGGCGGCTCTGATTTCTGCCTGCGCCACTCTTTTTACTGCCGCTCTAGCCATTTATATTTCTCCTGCATTCATCATGGCTTGAAATTCCATAACGCACCACCGCGATTAACACGCCAATCTCTGGCTTTATTAACGTCTTCATTATAAAATTCCCACATATCTTCTCTTTTAATTGGAAATCCTTGTTCTGCAAAATCAGAAAGTCGCGGTCTTTGGCCTGTTTGTGTAATATTTGCCCCTGCCCGTGCATATGCTTCGCCCATGCTTGTGCGATAGCCTTCGTCATAATCCCAATCCCCAGTCAAACTTTCTTGTGGGTTTCGTGTTCTAGTCGCATTAAGATAAACCTCATCGCTGATACGGCCTGTTGCTTTTAAAAACCTCAACCATTCCGCAGCAATTTTTGGATTTGTGCCTATTGGCATTCCAAATTTTTCTTGAACAACGTGTCCGACTTCGTGATCAATTATTTCTTGCTCACTAAGCCTGCCTCTATTTTTTGATGGCCCAACAAATAAAGCAGTGTATTCGTTTGGTGCGCCACGAATTGTAAGACCACCAGCAAGATTTAGCTTATCACCTTCAACTTCTCCGATCTTCACACCTTTGGCTGCATTGCCAAGGACTTTTTTAATTTCGCTATCATCCAGATAGTCATCTAGGGTCATGGCACTGGTATCTTGCAAAAGTTCTTCAGAATCTTTGTATTTTGGCAGTGTTTTTCCCGTATATGCTGTGCCAGTGTCATACATTAGCTCACCCTTAATTGGGTCTCTAAACGCACGATCTAGCTCCCAAATGTCAAAGCCCTGATCTTCCGCTACTTTTACATCGTCCAAAAATTGTTTGTAAGACGGGACTTTTTTGGCAAGACTGTTTAAAAAAACAATCGGCCCAGCAACGTCATAGCTGCCCTCTGGTAGACCGTCAGTTGGCAATACGCCATATTCTTTGCGATCATCTAAAGCCATTAGCCGCCTGTCCTTCGCCAGTCATCAACAATATTTTGCAACCTACGCAATTCCGCACCATCTGGCATTCCTGTTGGGTCTGTTGCCCAATCTGGCATAATGCCAATTTTTTGTGGAGCGTATTTTGTCGTTTCTCCGCTTGCCGTTGCATTGAAAAATTCATCAGGGCCAAAGTTTAAATAACTGTTTTGGCCTGTTGTTTCCGAAGCCATTGCTGGCAGTGCATCATCGCTAAACATCCGTCTGTGTTCTAAAAACGCTCGTTCTTCGCCTTTGCTTCGGAAGAAAGGATTGCCCGGCCCAAAGTGTCCGTATGCATCGTGAACAACGCGAAACGCATCGTTTGCGGTTGCATCGTCCATTGTTCCTACACGTCCCACATTTCTTAACAGCGGATTTTTAGCAACTTCAAAGTCATTGGGTGTGGTGCCTGTGCCATAGCCATCTCTTGTTGGGAAGGTCACAAGGCGCTTGTTCGTAACAATATCACCGTATCCCATAGCAGGCGATGCACCATATGGATACGGCGTGTTTGGCGCTAAGAAATCTAATTCTATGCCAGTTTTATCCAAAGCTCGTAACTGACCCAGCGTTTCTTCAATCAATGCTTCATAAGCCCTGCGAACAGCGGGATTAGTTGGGTCATCTTTCATTTGCTGGTAAGCAGCCGCAACTAGTCTTGCTCTGTCTTTGTTTAGCTCTGGATATCCTGTGACATCATATCCATCTCCAGCGTTTATGCCGCGATCCTTCATATATCTTGATGCAGCGTTTTGTATTTCTGCAATGGGCCTAGCTTCTACGCGAACAGCTTCTCCAGCGCCCGTAGGAATAATGGTGCTTAGTGGTCTACCCGTTGGGCCAAGATTGGTTTCTGCGCCCCGTCCTGCGGCCTCTACCAACCCACCCTGACTTGATGTTTGAGCGCCAACGCGAACAGGCGCTTGTGCAAATCCTGTTTTGCCGTACCGTGCGATAGGCACTAATGCACCGAATTGTGCATACATGGGGTCTAAAGCCTCTGGGAATGACAACAAATCACGCGCAAGCCGATCTTCATCGTTCTCACTTTGAAACGGCACCTGTTCAGCCACAAAACCAGCGCCATATCCAAGCAATCCTAATGCACTTAGTATTGCTGATGATGATAAATCGGCAGCACCTCCAATTAAGTATGCTGCCTGCGCCCCTCCAACATATTTATCCCAAGAGCCAAGGGCTGTTTCTGCTGTGCCTTCTCCAGTCAGCGCAGCTTTTGCAATCGCCCCAACAGTTCTGAACATTTTGTTGCCAAACCGAAAGCCATAATTCGACAACATTTCTTCTCTGTTTTCTTGTGAAGCAACGGCTGCACCAATATCAGCCCGTGGAATACCACTGTCTATTGCATCTTGTCTTAACCTATTTTCTTCATATTGCGCCATTTCTTGGAGCGTTGGGACAGTGCCATCATCATACGCAAAATTGCTTTGTGGAAATGGATCACCTTTGCTGGGATTTCTGTCTTCCAACATTGCATTTTCAAATGCCAAAAACTCTTCGCGCAGAGATTTTTGCTCGTCAGCCGCAGCTTGCGAAGGAATGTTTAGCTGTCCATCTGGCCGATACGCCACATTTGAAAAGTTTTCTTCTTGCCGTCCATCTACTGTCAAAAGTGCCATATTATCACCACGCCTTACATGACCAGTATCTGGCCTTGGTTTTTGGGCCGGGGTTATCACAATTGTGACGCGCCCTAAAATTCTTTCTGCGCCCCTTTTGGTTTTTCTTGATTTTCATGTTGGGGTCGCCAAAGGTCACGCGCTTTACCCTGTCGCCGTCCGTAACGTACACCACAGACTTCTTCTTGCCGTAGCTGGTTTCGCCCTTTGCAATCCTGCGAGGCTTGTTTAGTGTGACGCTCTTGCCTTTGTACGTTGCCATTACATACCCTCTTCTTTTTCTCTCAGGCCAGCAGCTATGCCAGTAAAGCCTATCGCGCCAAGTATGCTGGCAGATAAATTTCGCAAGTTGCGAAACTCTGGGTCAAAACGGGCAAACTCAGAGCGGATATTTTTTGTATCCATTGTTATTCTTACGTCAGATGGCTCACTTGCTTTTCTTTGTAATTCTTGAAGAGCCTTCTTCCCTTCTTCAGTTTTT
>Ga0208148_1000294_pt1 | contig 19286 bp, 23 predicted proteins | sample DEB08_DNA_16_FD_184525 | JGI IMG/M metagenome (GOLD analysis project Ga0208148, IMG submission 184525) | Aqueous microbial communities from the Delaware River and Bay under freshwater to marine salinity gradient to study organic matter... | ecosystem: Environmental > Aquatic > Marine > Coastal ...
TGACGATTGGTTTAAGATAAGAGGCTTTGACTGGGGTTATTCCAAACCTTTCGGTGTATTATGGGCGGCAATTAGTGACGGAAGCTTGTTAAATATTGGCGGTAAAAATATTTGCTTACCAAGAGGAAGTTTAATCTTTTATCGTGAATATTACGGATGGACAGGTAAGCCGAATGTCGGTTTAAAAATGGAATTACCACAGATTGCAAAAAACACAATGGAAATGCAGGGTAAAGAAAAGATGAGTAATCAAGTTGCTGATCCAGCTATATTTGACGAATCTAAGAAAAACCAAGGGATGACACAGGCTCAAGAATTAGCTAAATATGGTTGCGTATATCAAAGAGCCGATAATAAAAGAGTGGCAGGCTGGCAACAAATAAGGGGTAGATTAAGGGGTAGAGATGGCAAACCTCTATTATATATCACAGAAGATTGTAAATCTTTAATAAGAACATTACCAATTATGCAATATGACAAATCAAAACCAGAAGATTTAAATTCTGACTTAGAGGATCATTTAATGGATGTTGCAAGGTATATTTGCATGGCAAAAGCAATTACCATCGATATTAAGGAAGCTATACCAGATCCAGTCACGGACTTTTGGGATAATTTCAATCCTCATCAGGTTAGAAAACAAAAGAAATATAAAAATTATGAGTAAACTATTGATTTATAAAAATTATCAATCTATTGGTTCTGGATATAAAGAAGATCTTAAAGATTCAAAAGGTTATAGAGAGATGGACGACTCGATGGAGTATGATAATATTGATTATACTGATTGTTATATAAATAATGATTTTACTTTCTTTGATGATGTGATGAATGTAAATTTAAAAATAAAAGAAGTACCAAGATATAAAAACTTTGAGCTTATAGATTTAAAAATGAGCTTAGAAATAGCGAGGCAAAATTTAGCAGTGGATGTTTCTAATAAATACTATCAAAAAGAATTTAACCAAGCAAAAAACCTTGTTGACAACTTTTCTTGACTTTTTAACTAATTTTACATAACCTAGAAGATATATTTATCTAATTAGTAATTATGTCTGACGAAGAACAAAAGAAATCAAAGCAAAAAGCAGAACTTCACGAGGTCTGGAAAAAGATAATTGATAACACCTTAATATTCCATGAGAAGTATTTTGGAGAGGCTAAAAAGTATGAAGATATTTATAAAGATCAATTCAATATAGAGGATGTAAACAGGTATAATATTTTTTATGCCAATACCGAAACATTAGCCCCTTTAGTTTACTCTAGGTTACCGCAACCAAATATTACCAGAAGATTTAAAGATGATAATGAGGAAGCTAAAATTGCTAGTGAGATATTAGAAAGATCAATCAGTTACTTTTTAGAAATTACAAAAGCAGATACAATATTTAGTAAAGCTAGAAAAGATTTTTTAATTAATGGTCGTGGCTTGATTCGTGTATATATGGAAGATGGCGAGATTGTCAAAACAGATGACGGCGAGGAAGTGCTTGATGATACTAATAAAAGGATTTACTTAAAAAGGATAGCATATAAAGATTTTATAACTGATTCCACTGCCACAAGTTGGGATGAGTTAAATTGGTTAGCTTTTAGATCATACAAAACAAAAGATGAGTTATTAGAATTGTTTGGTAAGGATGCAGCTGATTTAGAACTTGACTCTTCTAATAATAAAGACCAAAAACCAGAGAGTTTGGAAGTGTGGGAAATATGGGATAAAGTAAATAATCAAGTCTTATGGTTTTGTCAAGAAAAGATAATCCAAGTAGATGAAGACCCTTATAATTTAACTAATTTTTACCCTATCGCAAGACCAACTGGCACAGATAGCGACCCATCTTCTTTACTTCCTATACCTCTTTATAGAATGTATAAATCACAAGCGGAGGAATTAAATATATTAGATGAGAGAATTAATAAACTTGTAGAACAGATTAAATATACTGGAGTTTATAACACAATAAGCGAGTCTGAAGATGTGCAAAACTTATTAAATGGTGAAGATGGAGAGTTTAACCCACTTTCAGGTAATACAGGGGTTAGTATTAAAGATCAAATATTTGTTAAAGATATAGTGCCAATTGCCAACACGGTCACAGTCTTAACACAACAAAAAGCTCAAATTATTAATAATATTAGAGAAATTACGGGTTTATCTGATATTGTAAGGGGAGTTAGTATTGCAAGCGAAACTGCAACAGCTCAAAGGTTAAAAGGTGATTTCGCTATTAGTAGAATCCAACCATTACAAAGAGCTAATGAAATAGCAATCAAAGACACTATCGAGATTATGGCGGAGTTAATTTGTGAGAACTACACAATAGAAGAATTGGCAAAAATAACTGGCTGTAATATCGTTGACTTAGAATCAGTAGCTGAAACCGCACAAGATAATCAAAATATGCTATTACAAGAGGCTGTCAATAATTTACCTCAAAATATCGCAGGAGAGCAGAAAGTGCAACAAATGGAAACTTTAAAGCAACAAGCTAAAATAGGATTTGATAAGACAATAAAGATTGCACAAGATGAATTAAAGGGTTTTGCAATGGAAATGCAACAGGTTGAGAGGGTTGATAAAATCTTGAAAGACGATATATTGAGATCATTTTCCATTGATATTGAGACAGACAGCACAATTTCAGTTGACCAACAACAAGAAAAAACCGAGAGAATGGAGTTTGTGGCAAGTCTAACTAACTTTGCTGGTCAATTCACTCCTTTATTACAAGCTGGTGTAATACAGCCAGAAGCATTTAATCAATTCTTAGGATTTGTTGCAAGACCATTTAAAATAGGTAGAAATATTGAAGAATATCTATTAGCAAAACCAAGTGAAGAGGAAGAGTCACAACCATCACAAGAGGAAATTCTGGCACAGGCTGAAAACGAAAGACAAGAGAAAGAATTTCAATTCAAAGTAGAGAGTGAAAAAGCTAAAATTAACCTAGAACAACAAAAGATAGATATTGAGAAAACAAAGGTATTGCAAAACCAAAGACAATTTGATGATAAGATTGATATTGAGAAAACAAGGGTATTGCAAAACCAAAGACAATTTGATGATAAGATAAATTTTGAAGATGCAAACAAAGCGGCAGATCGCCAATCAGATGTTTTACAACAAGTCGCACCATCGGCAGAAGAAATAATTGAGAGTAGAACGCAAAGACTGAACGAAACTATAAGAAATGACTAGAAAAGTTTTAAAAATTATTGACGGTAAAAAAGAATGGGTGTTTGATGGCTACGGAAAAGGCGGATCATCAGAGCAAAGAAAAATGCCAGCTTGCGGCGAAGATTTAACCCTTGATGGCTATATTAGGAAGCATGGGGGTATTGAAAGCCAAATTGACGGAAAAGCTTATACCACAAAAAGCGGTTATTTAGACCATTTAAAAAGAAATAATTGTCACATTAAAGATTACTAATGACTACATTAAACGAATCTCTGTTTGCCAATTTAGGAGTAGATGTAAAACAAGCAAAACGGGTAATAAAAAATAAATATGGTCACAGAGTAGATTTTATCAACAAAGCTAAAAATCTATTAAGGTATGGGCGCAATACAAGTGTTGGCACGAGCCAAACAACCGTAATGACTCTTGTGGGGTCAGAGTTGCACGAAACTTATATTTCAGATAATCTAATAGATACAATATCATCTTCTAACGCCTTAGATACTCAAGATGTAGTAATAGATGGTCATACAATAGATAGTGACGGCAATTTTACCTTCATATCACAAAACGCAACTCTAAGTGGTCAAAATAAAGTAGTTTTAACAACTCCATTAGCTAGATGTGAAGAAATCTATAATAATAGTGGCACGGATTTGCAAGGGGTGGTTTATGTTTATCAAGAACAATCTATTACGGCAGGAGTGCCACAAACAGATAATAAAGTGCATTGCGTAATTAGACAAGGACATAACCAATCAGAAAAATGCTCATTTACTACAGCAAGCGATGAATATTGCTTAATAACAAACTTTACCGCCGCAGTAGTAGAAAAGAACTCTGCTTACGGAGATTTTGAGTTACAAATAAAAGAGAAGGGAAAAGTATTTAGAGAGATAGATTTAGTTGTCACTTCATCACAAGGAAGTTATGTCCAAAACTTAGTGCCGTGTGATATAATACCGCCAAATTCAGATGTAAGAATGGTTGTAACTGCTGACAATGCTTCAACTGATATTGGGGCAACTATTAGGGGTTATTATGCCAGAATATTAAGTTAATTTTACATAACCTTGACAATTAATTTTACATAACCTATAATAGCCTTAAATTATCTAAATAATAAATTTTATGGATACATTAGAAACAAACAGCGAATCATTAGCTGAAATTCTAGAAGAGCAAAAAGACGATCAAGAAATTGAGAATCAAGAAACTGTTCAAGAAGATAATATTGATAACGAGGAAGCAACTGATGAAATTCCATCAGATGAAGAATCAGATCCAAAAGAGGAGTTAGAATTTCTTAGAGTGTCCAGTGGATGGTCTAAGGAAGAAAAAGAACTTGTCAAAAAGATTAAAGACCCTGAATTAAGACAAGAAGCAATCGAAGCTACAAAAAAACGAAGAGTAGACTTTGATCGTAGAAGTTTAGAATTGGGAAATACTAGGAAAGAGTTGGCAGAAATGCGAGCAAAAATAGAAGAATTAACTTCTAAGCAAGAAAAACCTGTTGCAAATGAGGAAGATGAATATCTCACCGAGCAAGAGCTAAAGCAAAAACAAAAACTTGAAGATGTTGAGAGGCAACTAGAAGAGTTAAAAAATAAAGAAGCTATTAGCCAAGCCCAGACTGTGCAACAGGAATTAAACTCTTTCGCACAATCTCAAAATGAAGATGGAAGTTTGAAACATCCTTATTTTGACAGAGTAAGGCAGAATATGTCTTTATTGTTCCAAGCAGATCAAAACGGCACCATGACCTTAGAAAAGGCGTATAATAAAGCGGTGTTACTTGATGATGAATTAGCGGAGCAATCAAAGCAAGAATTACTTTTAACAGAGAAGCTTAAACAAAAAGAGGCTCTGGAAAAGGTAAGGAAAAATAAAAAATATTCTCCGAACTCAACAAGTGGTAATAAAAATTTATCTGCTAAAGATAGAAACGCTAAAGCTCTTGCTGAACTCTATGCGTAACCTTTAAACATCTATTTTAATAATAATTTTAATAGATTTTAAAAATGGCAAATCCAAATATTCCGCAGATATTGACAACTACGCTCAATAACTTCAAAAATGAAATAATCGACAATGTCGAGAACTTTCACCCTTTATTAATTAAAATGAAGGAATCAGGTAATATTAAAAGAGAGTCTGGTGGTGTAAGTTTTAGGGAAAACTTAACTTATGCAGCTAATGACACAGTACAATTCCAAGGCGAATATGACACTTTTGATACAACTCCGCAAGATGTAATTACCGCTGCTGATTTTGAACAAAAAATCATCTCTGGTACAATTACTATGTCCGAAAAAGAAAAGAAGCAAAATGCAGGTAAAGAGCGTATTGCTAATTTAATGGAGGAAAGAGTTGAAAACTTAAAACATTCATTAAAAAACACAATCGGAACCTCAATTTATTCTGATGGTACAGGTGCAGGCGGTAAAGAAATCGGAGGTTTACAATTATTAGTTGCTGATGATCCAACAACTGGTACAGTAGGCGGCATCGATAGATCAACAACTGATGGTACTTTCTTCAGAAATAAATTATATGATTTTTCTGTTGAGTCTGTGACTAAATCTGCTACAACTATCCAATCTGCTATGAACTCACTTTACAGACGAACTCAAGCACAAGCTGGTAAGCAAATTGATTTAATTACTGCTGATGATGTTAACTTTGGATTTTATGAGGATTCTCTTCAAACTATACAAAGAATATCTAATGATAAGTTAGGTAAATTAGGTTTTAATACAATTAAGTATAAAAACGCTGATGTTTACTATGATCCAGAATGTCCTGCTAACCATATGTATTTCTTAAATACTCAACATATTAAGTTGAAGCATTTAGGTGACTTCCTAGAGCAAGGAGAGGTTACAAGACCAGTAAATCAACATGTTTATGTATTACCAATAACAGGTTTAATGAATCTTACTATTGATAATGCAAGAGTGCATGGTGTAATGATCGACTAATTAACAGGGAGGGTAAAACCTCCCACAATTTATTTATAAAAATGTCAAATTTTAAAAGTACAGAAATCACGGTTTATAATCAAAAAATCAGTGAAAATTCCACAACTGAAAATGTTCCATTAGGAACTATTATTAGAGCAATAGATAAAGACACAACTGATTATGGTGTTGGTGAGTTTATTTATTTACAAGGCGTTGCTTCAACCGCTATCGGTTCGGCTGTTGTTTATAACGCTGATGATTTTTCAACAACTCTTGCATCTGCAAATGCTGTTGGTCCAGTAGCCTTTGCTATGGCGGCAACTGTTGCTAATGAGTATGGTTGGTACCAAATCGGCGGTAAAGCAGTAGGTAAAGTATTAGCATCTTTTGCTGATAACGGTGATTGCTACCTAACTGCCACAGCAGGATCTCTTGATGATGCTGATGTTGCTGGTGATTATGTTAGACGATGCAAAGGTGCATCTGCTATCGACACCCCTTCAACTGGATTAGCTGAATTAGAAATTGCTAGACCAGAAGTTGCTGACGGTAAAGATAATTAATTAATAAGCTAGGGGGTAATTCCCCTAGCGTAATATTTTAAATATGACACATAGAAAATTTAAAGAAGGCGAAATTATAGTTGTGCAAGATAAAGCTCAAACTGTAAAAGAGGGAGGTTTTAATGTAGCGTTTTTTGAAAAGAAAATAGAAACCAAAAAAGACGGTTATATTGTGAAAGAATATATTTCTTTATATAATAATAACGATAAATATTCTAAATCAATTAGACCATCAGAAGATCAGAGATTTACAAATGCTCAAGGTGATTCTTTTAAAAAACATGATAAAGATAGATATAAAAATGCTTATGAGGCTTTTTTAAATATAAAAAAATCTTTAAATAAAAAGAAAGTAGCTAAAAAGCCTATTGAAAAACCTGTTGAAAAACCTGTTGAAAAACCTGTTGAAAGCAACGAGGAAATCTTAACAGAAAAATAATGACTTTATTAAGTACGGCTCAAGAGATATTAAAACAAACTAAATCGGCTACAATACCAGTAACTATTATTGGTAACAATCAAGCTGCCGCTGTTCAAATCTTGGAAATACTTAATAATTCAATAGTCAACCTTGCTAGATCTTATGACTGGCAAGAGTTGACAAAAGAACATACATTTAATGCGGTTGCATCTCAAAATAATTATTCACTTCCTACTGATTTTGACAGGATAGTAAATAATACTTTTTGGAATACATCTGACACAAGGGAAATGATCGGATCAATATCTGCTCAAGATTGGAGAATATTAAACAACAGCACAATAGGGGCAGGAACTATCGCAGAATATTATAGATTTAGAGCAAATGAAATATTAATATTCCCCACCCCCGCAGGAACTGATGGATATGTATTTGAATATATAACAAAAAACATAGTAGAAGATAGTGGGGGTACAGGTCAAACAGGCTGGTTGGCTGATACCGATGTCCCAGTAATAGATGAATATATATTAAAACTAGATGCAACATGGAATTTACTAAAATCACAAGGCAGACCCTACGCAGAAGATCAAAGAAAGGCAAATTTAGCATTAGCTGAAAGGTTGGGAATTAACGCAGGTAGACAAACAATAAGGCATCAGTCGTCTAAATTAAGAAATGGCAGGATAGGTTATCCTGAAATAATAACAGCACCATAATGGTATTAGAAATCACAAGACAATATCCAGGGTTACAACAAGAAAGAATCGGACAGGCCGCAAGGGTTAATGTCAATTCCCCAGTTGGTGGTCTTAATACTCGTGATTCATTGTCTCAAATGGAGGCAACAGATGCACCAGAAATGGTCAATTGGTTTCCATCGCAAGGAAAAGTAATAACTAGAAAAGGATATTCGGAATATGCAACGGGATTAACTGGTAATGTTGAAACTTTAGCAGAATTAAGAGACGGTGCAACTCAAAAGTTTATTTGTGCAAATTCTGATCAGATAAATGATGTTACAAATCCCGCTTCAATTTCTAATTTAGGATCAGGATTTACAAATGCTAGGTGGCAAACTGTAAATATGAATGGTAATTTACTATTATTTAATGGTCAAGATATCCCACAAGTTTATGATGGCTCAACTCTTGCAAATTCAACAATAAATGGATCAGGATTAACAGCAACAGAATTAGATGGCTGTAATGTGCATAAAAACAGGCTTTACGCTTGGTCAACTGATGGTTCGGCTTTTTGGTATGGCGCAACTAACGCTATTCAAGGTACGGTTACAAAGTTTGATCTTGCAGGTATAGCTCCTTATGGTGGAAATTTAGTAGCAATGGCAACTTGGAATCATGACGGAGGTGACGGCGTGGATGATTACGCTCTTTTTTTAATGTCAAGCGGTACTGCTATTTTATATGATGGTTCTGACCCTGGTGATGCCAATAATTGGTCTTTAATCGGTATTTATAGAATAGGCGAGCCATTAGGGGTAAGATCAGTTGTAAAAGTGGGTGGAGATGTTGCAATTATGACAACACCCGATTTTGTTTTCTTTTCAGAGGTATTTAAAAATGGTGGCGCAGTTACTTCACAAACTAAATTATCGGGTGCTGCGTTAGATTCCACGAACTCTTATTCTTCAAATTATGGTTGGGAGGTTGTTTTATATCCTAAGGCTTCAACTGGTGGTTGGTTGTTTTTTAATGTTCCAGTTGCTACCAATACAACATATAAGCAATATGGCTTAAATACAATCACGGGTTCAGGTTTTGAGTTTTCAAATATGAATGCAAGGACTTGGGGATTATATGACAATAACTTGTATTTTGGAGAAAGCGGCTCTATAATGAAAGCAGATGATGGCTTAAGTGATAATGGTTCTAATATACCTTGCACAGTGCAGGCCGCTTATTCTAATTTAGGCTCACCACAAGAAAAGGTGGTCAATGAATTTAGAAATACAATTAATGTTGATGGTAATGTTATATTAAACACGACAATCAGTTTTGATTATGGCTCAAGGTCGGTAACTCAAGATATAAGTAGTACTTCATCTGGTACACCTTGGGGTTCGCCTTGGGGTTCACCTTGGTCACCATCTAGCGCTATAAGAAATGAATTAGTCATTACTTCTGGCGAAGGCGTGGCATTAGGTATGAAAATATTTGTTGCCTTAAATGGTCAACAGCTTAGTTGGTTTAGAACTGACTATAGCGTAACAGTTAATAATATATTATAATGGGATTTTTTAAAACTATTAAAGAGGGTCTTAAAGATGTTGCTCAAGATGCAATTAACATTACCCCCACAGGGCTGGTATATCAAGGTATAACAGGGGACAAATTAGTTGACTTTAACAAAGAGAGGGCTGTACAAGGATTAAACCCATTATCACAAGAACAGATGACAACAGCCAATTTATTTAAAAACTTATCGCCAGAACAGCAAAAAGATTTATTGCTTAATAATCCTAATATTGAAGGTCCAGGAGGAAGGCAAATTTATGATCCACTAACTAACACAGTAAGAATAGAAGAATCAGAATTTCAATCAGGACAGCGGGGAAGGCAAGAAGCTTTAGCAAGGAGTTTGTCAGAACAGTTGCAGGGTGTGGAATTACAAGACACGGATCCAACATCCAGATTTGAACAAGGCAGAGAATTATTAGAGCCAGCATTTACAGAGCAAAGAGAACAGTTGGAGCAATCTTTGGCAGATAGAGGTTTACCCGCAGGGAGTGAAGCTTACGCAAGAGAATTAGACAGGTTGCAACAATCACAAGGTAGGCAATTACAACAATTATCTTTTGAATCAGTACAAACCGCAGAAGCTCAAAGATCGGCAAGATTTAATGAATTAGCATCTTTACTTGGTCAGGCTCAAGTTGGGGGTGTAGGATTTGGACAATTCCAACCGCAATATAGTGGATTAGATTTATTCGGCGCAGAACAAGGACAGTTAAATAGGGCTTTTCAAGGTGAGCAAATGAGAAAACAAAGAAGTGCGGACAGACAAGCTGCTTTAATTGGTGGTCTTGGTCAAGTGGGCGGTGCCGCAATTGGTGCGTTTGCCGCATCCGATGAAAGGCTAAAAGAAGATATTGAGAAAATAGGTGAGTCAAAATCTGGCATTAATATTTATACATTTAGATATAAAGATAAACCAGAAGTTTTTGAAGGCGTAATTGCTCAAGAAATACAAGAAATTAACCCAGAAGCTGTAATTGAAAAAGACGGATTCTTAGCGGTTAATTATGATTTAATTGATGTTGAATTTAAAGAACATGGCGACAAATAGAGAATTATTACAAAAAGAACTACAAAGGGCAGGGCAAATAACGCAATCTGCGGTAAGTGGTCAAGGTTTTGATCCTAGGGGTGGTTATGGAGTATTAGCTGCACAATTAGGAACTGCCGCAATTGGTGCGTTTGCACAAAAAAAAGCAAAAGATCAATTAATAGCTAACGAGGCAGCAAGAAAGCAGAAGATGGGAATGTTACTTGAAAAAAGAGGTCTATCTGCTGATTTAGCTGAGTCATTATCGCCAGCAAGCCAAGATGCTTTATTACAGCAAATAGTTAAATCTGAATTAATGCCAACCAAACCAACTCCGCAATCACCATTGGGTAAATTACAATCTGATATTGAATCAGGTTTAATTCCTCAAGATATAGGAAGTCAAGCAATAGAAAAACAAATTGCACCAGATAGAAAGACTATTGAAACAGATCAAGGATTAGCTTTACTAGATGAGAGGACTGGTAAGGTGGAGCCTGTAAGAGTTAAAACTGCCAAACAAGCAGAAAGAGAGCGAGAAAAACAAGAAACAATGGCTTTTGATGTTGCAGGTCTTGCATCAGTTAGAGATAAGGTAAATGTGGTCGGTAATAAGATCGATCAAATTCTAAGTAACCCAGATATTGATTTTGCAACTGGTAAAAGTGGTATAGCAGCAAGAAATATATCAGGTACTAAGTCATTTGGTCTTGCTCAAGATGTCAAAACAGTTACAGCGAATGCTGCTTTCCAAGCATTACAAGCAATGAGGGATGCAAGTAAAACTGGCGGTGCATTAGGTCAGGTGTCAGAAAGGGAATTAGATTTATTAGAAAAATCTTTCTCTGCTGTTGACCCTGCATTACCAGATAAACAATTTAAAAGAAATTTAAGAGAAATTAAAACAGAATTTAATAAAATCTTAAAAAGAGGTGAAAAGAAATTTATTAATTTATACGGTAAATCTGAATTTGAAAAAGTAGGGAAACAATCTGAAGATAATATAATTGATTTTAATAATTTGTAATGCCAGATATAAGACTGCCAGACGGAAGAATAATCAAGAATGTGCCACAAGGTACAACAAAAGAAGATTTAACTAAAAAGCTAATTGGTAAAGGTTTATTAACTGGTCAAGAGGATTTTATCCAAAAAGATAAGTCGTTAATCTCTAAAATAGGAACTGCAACAGTAGAGGGTTTGGCAGGATTTACAGAAGGGTTAGGGCGTGCTGCAGTTGGTGCAACACAATTTGGAGCTGAACTTATAGGACAGGAGGATTTTGCAGGAAAAATAGGGCAACAAATAGCGAAAGAAAAAGAATTGGAAAAAAATGATCCAACAGCAAGAAAGGTGGGGCGTTTTATTGGTGGTATTGCCCCAGCTTTACCAGTAGGTGCAGGAATGGGATTAATTAAAGGCGGTATTGCAGGTGGTGCAGCAGCAGAACTTATACAACCAACAGAAACAGGAACGGCAAAAGAAAGGGTTCAACAAACAGTTATTGGTGCGGGATTAGGTGGATTGACTGGTGGTGCTTTACTTGGCGCAGGAAAGGCGGTAAAAGGAACGGCAGGGGCTATAAAAAGACAATTCACAGCAACAAAGCCAGAAGATGTAATTGCAAAAGGTATTAGACCAGAAGATGCGCAACCTATCTTAGATCAATTACAAGAAGGTAAAATTGCTATTATACCCGATGTTGCAGGTGATGAAGTTAAGGGGTTAACAAGATCAATAGCAAAATTACCGCAAGCAAAAGATGTAATTACTGACGCCCTAGAGGGTAGAAGTTTTGGGGCGGTAAAAAGGGTTAGTGAGCAATTATCTAAAGATATATCCCCAGTAGGTGCTTATTTTGGTAATATAGATGATTTAGCTAAGGCAAGAAGTGAGATCGCAGCACCTTTGTATAAAAAAGCCTTTGAAAAAGGAACTGTCTTGGATGTAGAAAAAAACAGAGAATTGTTTGAAAAGATTGCACCAGATATTGCAGATGCTAGAAAGACATTTAGATTGGGAAAAGCCCCTATTAAATCTTTAAACAACATATCAGGGGAAGTAATAAATGAAAAAGAATTATTAGAGGGTTCGGCAGGATCTAGTGGCATAACTGATAAGGAGTTATTATTTGATATAGCTGATAATTATAAAAAGGCTATAAAAATAATAAACGACAATAAGCCGAAAAGATTAATACAGTACATAAAAGAGCAAGGAGGAGTGTCTGATTATAAAGGAGAGTTGAAAAGTTTGGGTGTGGACAATAAGACCCTTCCTGGCTTTTTAAGAAAAGAAGGATCTGATGGTATTAGTATTGATAATATAGGTGAAAAACTGCAAGAGGTGGGCTTTTTTTCTGAAAGACCTACTATATCGGAAGTTTTAAACTTAATTGGTAACGATGTTAATAATAGTAATGTTTTTATTCCATCTAAAAATCAAAATTTATACGATGAAGCGTTAGGCTATATTGATAATGTTGACAGATCGGGTATAGATACTGATCTTATCAAAAATCTTAAAAGGGGGCAAACACAAATACTAAGTCAAGAAATTAATAAAAATAGAATTGCAGACAACTCAATAGTAATGCTTGATGCTGCTAAAAAATCACTTGATGACAAAATAGGAAAAGCAATTAGACAGGGCGAAAGGCAAGAAGCTAGCATATTGCAAGGCATTAAAAAAGAGTTAGTAAGTAAGCTTGACGAAATTAACCCAGATTATAAAAAGGCTAGGCAAGTATTTAGTGATTTTGCTTCAATCCAAAATGCACAAGAACAAGGTTTGAATATAGTAAAAAAGGGAATAACCGCCGAACAAGTTAAAAAAATGATAAAAGAAATGAGTGTTGCAGAAAAAGATGCTTTTAGAATAGGACTTAGAGAGGGCTTAGATAGAATAGTTAGAAATACTTCAATAGGTAATGATCCAGCTAAAAAAATATTCAATGATTTGAGTATTATAGATAAAATAAAAGCCTCTTTAGGTGATGGAAAGAAATTTATAGATTTTAAAAAGAGAATGCAAGAAGAGATAGCGGCGGCTGATACCAGATTTAAAGTGTTAGGAGGTTCAAGATCAGATTTTAATTTATCTGGGGATGATGTATTAGACAAAATAGTAAGCGGTGTAGAAGTAGTAGGGGGTAGTAAAACTGAACTACTAAAAACAACTGTAAATGCTTTAAAAAATAGAGCCGCAGGACTTAATAAAAAGAATGCAAAACAAGTTGCTGAAATCTTAGTAAATAGAGAGAAGGGAATTGAAGCATTACAAAATATAATAAACAAAGAACAGAGTAAAACACAAAAGAGAATTTTGATTGATTTTGTAAAATCATTGCGACCAGAAGTTGCAGGATCGCAAGCAATACAAGATGATTGACTTTTTAACTAATTTTACATAACCTAGAAATAAAATAATATGGCTTATAACGGAACAGGAACATTTAACAGAATTTACAACTGGACAACAGATGCAGCTAATGGCATAAATATTGAAGCTGCTAGAATGGACACAGAAGACAGCGGTTTTGCAACAGGCTTATCAAACGCCATAACGAAAGACGGTCAAACCACTATTACCGCAAATATCCCTTTTAATAGTAAAAAAATAACAGGATTAGCTAATGGTTCGGCAAGGACTGATTCAATCGCTTTAGGTCAAGTACAAGATGGAACTTATAAGACCTTAGGAACATTGGGAGGCTCTGCCGATACCTACACAGCAACGCCATCACCTGCTATTACAGCTTATGCAACAGGATCAGAATTTAACCTAAAAGTAAACGCAGATAATACAGGAGCATCAACTCTAAATGTTAGTGCGGTTGCTGCTAAGGCTATTAAAAAATATGATGGTGCAGGCTCAAAATTAGATTTAGAAGCAGGAGATTTACAACAAGACCAATATTATAAAGTTATTTATGATGGAACTGATTTTGTTTTATTAAATCCAGAAATTATAGATAATTTAAAATCTAACAACCTAACTATTAACAACCTAATTATTAACAATAAACTAAACACACAACCTAATTCAGCAACCATTTCTTCAGGAGCTATTACATACACTGGTGCTTATATGGTTGTTGATACAGAGGGCGGAGCTTCTAGCGACACATTAGACACTATTAGTGGAGGAACGGCAGGAGATAGGCTTTTATTAAGAGGCGCTACATCTGGTCAGAATATTATTATTTCTGATAATACTGGAAATATACAGACTAATAATAACGCAAATTTTACATTAGAACCGATTCATACAGATTCTGTCGAGTTTTATTATGACGGCTCTAGTTGGATACAAGCTGCTAGAAGGTTGCATTTAGATTTCCTAAGCTCTAAGTCAACAAATGGCTACACATATTTACCAAATGGAATAATCTTGCAATGGGGTGTTGCTGTTAATGTTGGAGGTAATTCTATACAAGCTGTTACACTACCAATAACTTATCCCAATGCCATATGGATGACCCAAACAACTGCTGGAACTACTGCGGATATAAGTGAGCCAGTTAATTTATATTCACAAACTAATTCATACATAAATGTTAGGAACTCCAACAGCCCAACTGTTAATATTTACTGGTTTACAATAGGAAATTAATTATGATAAAAATAAAATACAATTCAAACACAGGACAGATATTAGGTAATTACCCAGCTAATATGAATTACCCATCAATAACTATTGATGATGTAAATAAAACTATAACGGATCAATCAGGCATATTTCCATATATAGAAATTACCGAAGAACAGCACGAGGAAGGAATGGGTAAAAATATGGTTGTTGTTAATGGTAATTATCAAGAATATGTAAAAACTAGTGTAGAATTATTGCAAGAAGCTAAAAATAATAAAATTCAAGAATTAACTACTTACCATAACTCTGATGAAGTTAGAATTTTAACTATAAACGGAGTCTTTAAGGTAACCACTGATTACGAATCTTCAAGACAATATTTCTCTGAACTAGTTAATAAAAGTATTAATTCTGTTAATGCTAAAAATGATATTCAAAGACTAGCTGGAAAAGTTGAAACCCATACTACCGATAATGTAATTATTGATTGGTTGCTTAACGGACAAACAGTACAAGTGCCAGTTACAATGTTAAGGATTGCACAATATCAAATAGGAGAAATTGTTGATAATAATTATTTACAATTTGAGACTCACTCTGTCAATATAAAAAATATAACTGATTTAGAAAACAACCCTTTAGTTGAAAATGAAGTTATACAAGATAGGATTAATCAAATTAACTCTTATGACTTCACTGCTGGTTATTTAAAAAATCAAGCCCTTAATTTTACAATTTAATAAATTGGTAATGAAACTACAAAACGGAGATCAACTATATTATCAAACTAAACTAACCAAAAGGAATATATGGAATTTTCCTTTTAGGTTTGTAATTCAGATCGTTAGGAGAAAATCTATTACAGTTAATCATAAAAGCTATAGATTTGAACATATGAATGTCCATGTGGATGGTTATATTTACGAATCATTAGGCAAGGCTTACTGGGATCATTCAAAGAAAGGTACTATAAAAACGCCTACTGGATACAGATTATCCGTTAATGACAAAGATACTGAAATAATAATATTAAGATTAAAAAACCCTCTTTCCACCGATGAAGCAGGGAAGTTAAAAAAAGACTATGAAATTAATCTCAACAGAAAATACAGCATTGCAGAGGCTACCATATCATGGCTTGAAAATTGGTTGCCAGAAAAACTAAGGAAGGATTGGTTCAGAGAATCAACCACCGATGAGTTTTTTTGTTCTAAATATGTCAATATGGGATTTTATAATATAATGAGACTTAAAATTTTGCCAAGATTATTTACCCCAAACGAGTCTTTTATACATTGGCTACCCAAATGCGAAATAATCAAATATGAAATGGACTAATTTAAGAGATATATCATTATTTATTTCCGCCATAATCTTTGGGTCAATGGCTGCCTTGAATTATTTTGATAAAGGAAGGTCTATTTCTGTACATAATGTTAATAATGCAAAGATCCAAGCCGTCTTGCAAGAGGGTATTAAATATTGTGGCATAGGTTATTATTCAAGCTTATTCGATATTAAAGACCATTTAACTAACACAGGGTCAAAAAAAGCTACAATGATTGAGCAATATGGATGGCTACCAATTATAGGTAAGGGTTGGAAAGTTGCACCCACTAAAACCTTCAATAAAAACTGGTCTAAATCAATATCTATTGACGATAAGTTAAGTCTTGATTTTATTCATTCTTTCAAAGATACAAAGCCTGTTTATTACCCTAGCATCAAAGCTATTGAACATATACCATTAATTAATCAACTACTAAAAAGGTCAGATGTTAACCCTAGATCTGCAAGCGTGGTAGTTGTTAAGGAAAATTCTAATATAATTTATGCTAATATTCTTTCTAATACTGATCCGAAAAACCAAAAATGCGAAAACCAGAAAGGATATAAAATCCTTCAAAAGACGGCGAACTTTATTAAGGATTTATTATGATACACGATACAGGAACTATAATAAAAATCTTAAATAATTCAGACTACCTAATATTTCTATTTTTATTTGGATTAGCTATGGTTTTACTTACTTTAAGTTTAAAAAAGAGGTATGAAAATTATATTAATGAAGTTTTTAATAAGAAGTTAGAAGTTTTGATTGAAGGTAGAAAACAAGCAGATTTAAGATATAAGGATTTTGAAACAGATATGGTCAAAATAAAAGAGGATGTGTCAAAGATGAAAGACTGCGTACATTCCTTAAAAGGATCATATAAAATGTTTGAAGCTTTTACTAAGAAATGAAAGAGGATTTAAAAGAGACAGTTAAGGAGTTTTTAGTAATTCCTATGTTTTCTTATTTTGATAGACATAGGAGGCAAGGGAGGATATTTTTTAGGGGCTTGATATGCTCGCTACAACTATTTGCTATTATTTACGCTATTATTTATGGAATTATTACAGGCGTCGGGTCGGTAATTGTGCTTAAAGGTCACTTTCTTGACATTATAAATAATTTAATTAAAATATCAAGTGATTGTAATCTAATTTAAATCATGAGCAAGAAACAAAAAACCATAACAACTAATCAGCCAGTAACATTATTTCAAAATGTAGTTGGTCACACTTCTTCAAAAAGGGTCTCTGGTATTATATGTTTATTGGTAGGTGCGATATTACTTACTTACAATATAATATTTGGCATTCATAATAAAACAGCGGTAGAATTTGACAAGATAACCGATGCAATATCTATATTTTTTTGGGCTGGCTCTGGCTTACTTGGTGTTAGTGTAACTGAATATTTTGGAAAACTTAATCCATTTAAAAAATGATTCGCTATATTATAGGGTCAGTCTTTGGTGGTTTTATTGCTTTAATAAGTGCTTACTTTAAAGGTAAATCAGTTGTTAAGGAGCAAGTAAGAGTTAAAGAGTTAGAAAAAGAAATTGATAATCAAAATGAAGTTAAAAAGATTAAAAAGCGAGTTAATAAAAGTAAGTCTGATTCTAGGAATACTAAGCTTAGCAGGTTGCGTAAAAGAGTTAAAGCCAAATAAAGTTGATAACTTTTGCGAATGGGCTTTACCCTTAGACCTGACAGAAAAAGATTTTAACTTCCTAGAAAAACAAGCTAGTATTAAATTAATAGATGTGTTAGATGTATATAATACAGAATTTAATATTCAATGCAATGAAAACTAATATAATTTATATCCTATTATCATTCTTAGTTTTAGCATCCGCAATAGTTGCAGCAGATAAAGCATATGGAGTAGAGTATAAGCCATTTATTGGCAAATCAGTAACTTACTACAACACAGATAGCACTCAAATTAACAAGAACGAGCATTTAAGCCGCATAGGCGACTATTTAAAAGGGGGTCATGTAGGTCTATCCATATTTAAAAATAACAGCTTTATTAGCTGTGCTAGCAACCGATTATTACAACAACCAACCAAGATTAGATTTTTAAGTGGTCATATCGAAAGAAAATTCTTAAACGACACTTGCTCTTTAGGAAATTCTTTTCCCTCAAGATTTGGCAGATGGTCATCCTCTATTGCTTTATCAAGTGTAAATGTTTATGATAAATATAGTGGCGTAACCACTAGAAAATCAGCCTTCATTAAAGGTTTAGGTGCTGGTTTATTTAGGGGCAAGAATTACTACGGCGCATATTGGTTTGACCGTAACAACGAACTAGGCTTTAAAAATGCTTTTGGCTTAGTTTATAATAGATATTTCTAATGGACGATGAATTAATTTTTTAACATGACTAAAATATTTGGCTCTATATTGCTAATGATAACCTTATCTTGCGAGGGTTACGCAAATTCTTTTGGTGCAGAATATATCCGTAATTATGATGGTGACACTGTAACCGTAAACCTTAATTGCGGCACTGATTATTTTTGTAGGAATAGATCTGTTAGGATTTACGGAATAGACACCCCAGAAATACGAACTAAAGACAGATGCGAAAAAAGAAAGGCAATATTAGCTAAAATATTTGTTAGTGATAAACTATCTGGTGCAACTGAAATCATAGCCCATGATTGCCTACATGGCAAATATCATAGGGAAGTCTGCGAGATCATTTACGATGGTCATAATCTAGGTGAAGAGCTAATAGCTAATGGTTTAGCTTATCCTTATTTTGGAAAAACTAAGCAAAAAATTAATTGGTGTGAATAATGTTTTGGGAAAAAAAGAATTTAGAAGAGATAACCACTAAAAACTTTCATTATAGCGAGTTTTTTTATAGTGTAAAAGCAAGGTTAAACGGTATAAATAATGACACTAGCAATCTAGCAGTATTAAGGAACTTAAA
>Ga0208148_1000301_pt1 | contig 19035 bp, 23 predicted proteins | sample DEB08_DNA_16_FD_184525 | JGI IMG/M metagenome (GOLD analysis project Ga0208148, IMG submission 184525) | Aqueous microbial communities from the Delaware River and Bay under freshwater to marine salinity gradient to study organic matter... | ecosystem: Environmental > Aquatic > Marine > Coastal ...
ACATTTAGCAGACCACATAAACTACCGTGTAGGTATATGGTCAGCATCACCAAAGAAAAAAGAAAAAGACGAGCTTGATCAGTTGTCCGTGATGACTGATGACTTAACCATTCTTGTTATGAACATCGAAGCGTTATCCACAGTTCGTGGTCGTGACTTCGCAAAAAGTTTTTTAATACGCAACAATACATTGATGTGTGTAGATGAATCTACCACCATAAAAAATCATTCTGCGGCACGTACAAAAAATATAATTAAGATAGCAGAGCTTGCAAAGTACAGACGTATCATGACAGGTTCACCTGTTACTAAGTCGCCACTTGATTTGTTTTCACAAGTTCAGTTCCTTGATCCGTGGTTGTTGGAACAACAATCGTACTACGGTTTCCGTGCAAGATATGCTGTGATCGTTCAACGTAGTGTCGGTACACATTCTTTTCAACACATTGTCAAATATCAACGATTAGACGAATTACAGGAAAAAATACAACATTTTTCGACTCGTGTTTTAAAAAGTGACTGTTTAGATCTACCTGAGAAGGTTTATACGAAGCGGTCTGTGTCATTGACCCCAGAACAATTAAAGGCTTACACAGAGATGAAAAAAGCGGCAATAACGTTTTTTGAAGAAAATGTGATGACTGCTGCCTCTGTTTTGACACAAATGATACGCTTACATCAAATAACATGTGGTCATGTAAAAACGGATGACGGAGAAGTAAAAGCAATTAAGAACAATCGTATAAAAGAATTATTAGAGGTACTTGAGGAAACAGATGGTAAGGTTATTATCTGGGCTGTGTACCGTTATGACATACAAGAGATAGAAAGAACGTTAGGAGAGAAGTATGGTAAAGAAAGTGTTGCGACATATTACGGGGATACAAAAGATAGTATACGCCAGTCTATTGTTGACAGGTTTATGGATGCTGATGATCCTCTTCGATTTTTTGTGGGAAATCCCAAAACAGGAGGTTATGGCCTTACTCTTACTTCTTCTCACACTGTTGTGTATTACTCTAACGATTACTCATTAGAAGTACGGTTACAATCAGAAGACCGAGCGCATAGAATAGGGCAAACATCAAAGGTGACATACGTAGATTTAATGGCAGATCATACTATAGATGAGAAGATTGTCAAAGCATTGAATGCTAAAATAGATCTGGCTAGTCAAGTTATGGGAGAAGACCCGAAGAAAATACTATTCGGATAATGCTCTTTCGAGCAATACTTCGAGTCTTATTACTCTTTCTTTTATTTCTGGGATGTCTTGCAATATTATTGATTCTAGTTGGACTTGTTTTGACTCAACTGCTTGTAGTCTTGTTGACATCATTCCGTAAGTTGCACCTGCGGTTACTAAAATTAATCCGACCCAAATAATATTCTTCAAACTATTTTCCATAATTAAAACCCAAAGTTACTTGCACCCATTAACATGCCGTAATCTTGATTGTTTAATGATGCAAGGCCGCCTTCATTAAATTTAACAAAAGTTCCAAAACGGTTAGGTAAATCAACAAATTTATTAGCATCTGTAAATGCACTTGTAGGGCCTAAATCAGAATTTTTTTGTACCATGTATCCTGGCATACCAGGAATCTTAAATAATAACTCAGACTCAGGAGTATCTGCTGATGTGTTTAAAGAATTAAAATTGTCTCTAAAATCAACTCCACCACCTGGACCTGGTACGTTTTGAGGAGTAAATGTGTTATCATCTTCTCTTTTAGCAATTGCATCTTGAAATATATCTATCGGGTCTATTCTTCTTGTAGGATCAGTAGACATTAAAGCTCCTATAGGAGTTTCATATTCTATTGCATCTGTAATATTATAAAGAGCATCATCTGCAACATTCATGCCTTTATCTATTGCTGAAGCGCCTACATCAATTCCTTTTTTTAAAAACTGACCTGCTTTTTTTAAAGAATCAAGACCTAATCCTGCTCCTTGTTTAGTTCTATCAAAACCTGCTTGTAGTGCAGAAACAGGTATACCTGTCATTGCTCCAAAAGCCATAGGCCCTGCTTGCATGGCAAAATTTTCTACAGGAAATTTTCGTGCATAAGCATCCATCATTGGCTGTGAAGAAGTTCTAAGACTGTTTAATCCTCTTGAATAATCGTTACGACCATCATCATAAAAATCAAGCATTGCTTGCGCAGCTGCATTAATTTTACCATCATTCTCTCTTATCTGCCTCTCTATAAATGCTTTTCTTGATTCGTTATCTTTACTAAACCGTTGAGGTTTATCCGACACAGTGCTTAAAATAGAACCTAATGTTGATTGATTTTTTAAATCTTGATTGCTCTTAATAAAATTATCAAGTCTAGCATCGCTAGCAGCTTTATTACCTGCTTGAGACAAACCTTTTATTCTGCTTCGTTGAGTTTTTGAACCTCTATACGCCATTACATTTTTCCTCGTAATGCTAAGGCTGCATCTAAATCACCAGATGCTAACGCTGCTCGTTGGTCCGTGTTCAACGGACTGCTTTGACCCATCCCTCTTAAACCAGGTCCTGATATTGCTGCATTTGTATCGAACATAGACTCACCACCCATGCTAGGAACATCAGGCATTGCTATTTCTGTATCACTTTCAATGACACTAGCTTTTCCTGTTTCAATATCTTCTAAAGCTTTTTCTTCTGTTTCAATGTTTTGTAAGTTTTGTATGCTAAGATTTAAATTGTCTCCGTATCTTTCATTCATGTAATCACGCATAAAGCCATCGTTAATACTGTCTGTTACAGCGAGATACTCGCTGTTGTATAAATAATCTAAAAACCCACTTGGATTTTTTGCTACCTTATCAGGTGTATTAAATTCTTTTGGTAATTCTTCTCTAATAACAGGTTGTCTAAAATACCCTCGTAAGAAATTAACAAGAGATGCTCTCTTTACTACCTCAGATGCTTTTGGATCTACGATTTTTGTATATGCTTTTAGTGCACCTGGCTCAGATAAAAAGTTTGCTGTTCTTCGTGTTAATAAACCAAGCATGATTGACCCAGCTACGCCACCTGGTAAAAAGTTTCCTTCTGATGATTGTTGAGCACTGATAGCACCAGAACCAAAAATAGCAAAAGTATTTGCGGCAGATCTTACACCACCTAAAGATAAACGTCTTGCAACAATTTGTGAGGTCGATGTGCCTATGCCTGCTTGTTTTACCATAGACTGCAAGGCTACTAAATTATTAATATTTTCTTTAAACGCTTTGCCGTTGTATCCAGCGAGTGTCATCATTTCTTCAAAGCCTTCATCTTGAAAATTAATGTTTTGTTTTAATTTATCAACGTCTAATATTTTTTCATTGATTGTTATAGTTCCTGGTTTGCCTGAAGGGTCTGCTACTTTAACAGCTATTTCTTGAGCATCGTCTAAAGCTGCTTTGAAACCATTATTAACCCATGATCGTACACCTGTCATAAATGCATTCTGACCAACAAGCTGTTGATAGTCTCTTACACGTTGTGGTGACAGGCCGTCTCTAAATAACATCTTGCCTATCTCATCAGAATAAAAATAGCCAGGTAAGTCTGGTCCTGATGTAAATAAATTTTGATCAACTAAATTAAATTGTTTCGCTGCAGGGCTTTTATACAAAGGACTCATTTTACCAAATACTTCATTAGCTCTGTACAAAGATTTTTTTGCAGCTTCTGCTAATACTTTTTCTTCGGCGTTTAATCCTGGTGCCCAGTTTGCATAGTCATTTAAATCTCCTGTTAATGCTTTTCTAGCTTTAGCTAATAAACTTCCTCCCATAATACCTTGTTTAGCACCACCTGGACCTAACTTACTTTCCGCTTCTTGATACAATCTATTAATCTCACGTTGAAATGTTCTTACATCTTTTGGTTTTATGTAATCAGGTAAGTTAGATAATGTTTCAACAACAAATGTTTCAATCTTATCAAGCTCAGGTTTAAACTCATTGTAGTTTTCTAGTTGAACTTTCATGTCTGCAATTTCATCTCTAATATTCTGTGCCATAGATTTTGTTCTACCTGTAGGTATAAAAGACTTAGATATTTTTTTTGCTTTGTTTTCAAAATCTGTGTACAGCAAATCATTGATATAAGAGAATTGTCTGTATCTCTTACCAGCTTCTTCAAACATAAAGGCACCTACTTCTGTCATATGTTGTATTGGAGCTAATTCATTTACTCTTAATTCAGCAGCCATCATATCTTTATAACTTCTAAAACCAGCATTTCTTGCATCAGTATCCATTGTTTTTCTTACCGCTCTTGGCAGTGATTTGTAACTGTTGGTTATATAGTCAATTAAAGGATCATCACTCTGACCTCTTCCAAGATCACCTAAAGCATCTTTCATGCCTTTAGTTAACTCTATAGAAGCAAGTGTATTTCTTTTTTGAAAACCTCCTCCTAAGAAAGGTAATTTACCAATAACTTGAAAGAATGACCCAGCTACAGGAGATAGCACTCCACCAGCACCTCTTGATAATTGTGATATACCAATAGGCACATTATAAAATTCTGCAATGTTCGCAAATTGAGCCCGTGGTCCTTCTATACCAAATAATGCTTTACCTAAAAAAGGTCTAAGAGTAGATGCAACGCCCATTAAACCTGCAGCTCCTCCTGTAAAGTATAAGGTATTTCTACCATGTGTTAATGCTTCGAGGGCCGCGTTCGGTGCATCTTGAGGATCTGGAATTCCATATGTTTTTCTAATAGCTGCATTTGTTAAATCGTATACGAGACTCGCTGCTGTGCCACCTGCTGTTGCACCTGCTGTCGTTTTAAATATAGAACCTTCTAGCACTTCATCAGCAAGACTCTTTGGTACTTTGGCTCCACCAGGTTTTGGTCCGCCTTTAAATCCAACCATAGAACCACCAATGTCACCAGCCATAATAAAATCATTTCGTGATCCAGGCACAGTATTTCGCACCATTTGATTTAATTCTGTATATTTATTTTGAGCAAATTTTTTAGGATCTCTAAATATTTGAAAGATACTAGCAGTGTTATCAACCGCATTACGATGTACTTGAGGATCATATGCATCTTTAAATTTCTTTACATAATATTTGTAAGGGTCTTCTCTTCTTTTCATTTCATCAGCTACGGCTTCTTGCGATTGTAAAGCGTTAGCCATTTGATTTGTAATGTAATTAAATTGTTTTGCGTTAATAGGATTTTTATCTTCCTTTGCTCTTTCTCTGTTAATTAATTTAATAACATTATTTTGTTCAACTTCTGTTCTTGGTGCAAAAATTGGATAAAAAGTTCTGTTATCAAAAGGAGCTCCTTTAACTTTAGGTATTGCTCTATCTTGCCCTGTTTCAGGATCAACTGATCTTTCCAATACTTCTTTTTTTACTGTAATATATCGTGGTCCACGTAAACCTGTTTGCTGTGAAGGAAGCTCCACAGACATGTATCCTTCAGGGACCATTGATCTCTCTTTATACATCATTATTCTATCTCCAAGTCTGCGTATGGATCAACAAAATCTGTTGCTCCGTCTAGTGATTTGTTAGGATCTTGATTTTGTAATTCTTTTTCTGTGCTAAACTTCGATGGATTATAGTTATATAAAAATCCTTCTTCGTAGCCTGCTTTTTTATATATTTGTTTCTGTGCATTAACAAAACCTTGTAGTTCAGATTCGATCGCACCTAATGATGTGATAACCGTATCTGAAGAAGTATCTAAATTATATAATGATAAGGATGCTTTTGCATTGTTAACATCATCAACATTCAAACGCCCAGTTGGTTTCCTTGCTCTTGCTACTGCGTAGTAAATTGCATTTAATTTAATTTCGTTGGCAGCAAGTGCGGGGTCATAATTTTCACGTGGCTTAACAAAAAACTCTTGATATATTTTATTTTCATCTGATTCTAAATCAGCATAAAAATCAGTAGCATTCCTGCCAGGATACGCTCCTTGATAAGAACCTGCTAAATCATTAAATACACTTGATTCAATTTTATTTTTTGCAGCCTCGTACGATTCTTGATCAATAACACCAGCTTCAACAAATGTATCCGCGATATCAAGAATAGTACCTTTAATGTTTTGTAATGTCTTTTTAATAGCACCTGGTGCACCAACTCTTCCTCTGTTTTGTGCAATAGATGTTTTAATATCACTAATGAAAGATAATGCTTGATTACCTGTATTAATTTTTTCTGCTTGAGATATCTGTGCTTTAACATCTTGTTTTAGCGAGTTATCATCATTCAAACTAAAGTTTGCAATAACAGCATCTAACGGTGCGGGTTCATAAACAATTTGATCTCCTACTTGTTTTGGTATGAAAGGTTTTTCTACACCATCTTTTGGATCAATACCTAAGTATCCTGTTACGTATTTTACTGTTTGATCTAAACCTTCTGGTTTAATAGCAAATACCTTTGGTGTTTTTTCAAACTGTTCTGCTAATAATTTTGCATTGTTCTCCATTGCCATGACGTCAACGTCATACTTGTAAGCAAAGTTTTGTTTAGCAAGCTCTCTTCTAAATCCAATGTTACCTTCATCACTGTCCATGTTAAATTGTAAAACTTTCATGAATAAATCAAATTCGTTTGAGTCTCTCATGTCACGTTGTTCTTGTAAGGCGCCTAATACATATTCTCTTTTTGCTCTTTCATCTTCTCGTTCTTGTTCTCTGTTTGCTGCTTTTGCTTGTCGTTTTTTTTCATTAACAGTAGCAAGATCTGCTAAAAAATTCTCACCCGCTCGTGCAATAGCTGGAGCCAATGCTCCACCTGGTGTTGGTTGCATTAATCCTAATCCTAGTCTTGCAATAGCTAAATTTTTTTCAAAACCAAAATTTTCATTTACTGATTCTGTTTCAGGATACATGTTGTCATACTCAGCAGCAAATTCTTCAGATGACTTTGGTGTTCCTGCAAACTCTTCGTACGCTTGTCTTGTAGCTTCAGGCTGTGCGTATGTGTTCATTAAGCTTGCAACACCTTCTGCATCAAAAGGCATAAAATCAGATTTATAAACATCATCAAAGCCGAACGTAACAGGAGCTGTTGCTCCACCTTTTTTTGGTTTTGTAGGATCAGCATACTGTGCTGCCGCAAACATTGGTCTATTAAAAATAGAATCTGCCATATTACCTAACTACTATACATTGCACCTAGGCCACCAAGACCTGCTAGACCTCCGCCGACCGCTGCTGCTAATGGATTAGTATATGGTATTGGCTGTTGACTCATAGACTGTTGAATAGAAGGAGTCCCTGCTAAAATGTCAGCACCAAACTGAATTCGTTGTCTAGGCTCTAAGCTCTGTGCTGTGTTAAATCTAAACTGTTCATCTTGTAATGCTTGATCTCTTGTTCGTTGAACTTGACCAGCACCAAGTAATGATTGAATACCTTGTTGTCCTAAACCAAATTGTTGTGCACCGAGATTACCAAAGCCTAATGATTGTTGCGCTGCTGCTGCACCGAGATTACCATAAACAGGAGCTGCTTGTAGTTCTCTTGCTCTCGCTGACTCACTTGTTCCTATTGCTGCTTGTTGCGCTTGCATAAAGTTTTTAGATAAATCTTCAAAAACTCTTTTTGATTTTATGTCTTGTAAATTTTTTGCTAATTCGGCTTCTTGTACACCAAACCGTGCACCACCAAAAGCTCCTGCTTTCTGTGCTTGACTTGCAAGATTTGATTGAGCTTTTGCTGCTTGCTCATCCATTTGCTGTAAAGCTTTTTTAGTTACATCAGCTTGATACTGATTCATAAAGTCTTGTGTATTTGCTTGTGTAGGGTCGTACTGTTGTTGTGCCGCTTGTAAAGAGGGTATGCCTAAAGCAGTTGTACCCATAGCCGACGTAAGACCTTGTTGCGCTTGATTAATAAAAGGTTGAAAAGAGGCTACGCCTGTTTGTTGTCCTGTTGTAGGATCAATCCCCATCTGTTGTGCCGCTTGAGAGAAAGCTGCTGATTCTGTTGGTGCAAAACTAGCTATGCCACGTTGAAACTGATCTACAGGTGTATCTAAAAGACCTGGATCTTTTTTATCTCCCGCTTTGGCACCAGGAGGTCCCTTAAATTCTGGATCATCTATTTCAGCTTGCGTATAAACTTCAGTTCCGCCGTATACACCATCTAAAAGTCGTCTTCTATAATCTTCTAAAAAAGGTGCTTCTCTTGATATTTGTGTTGCTGTTTGTACCATTACGCTACTCTCTGACCCATTTTAGCAAGTTTATCTTGTAGTGCATACATAAAGTCTGCGCCTTTTTCTCTTGCTTGTTGTGCATTTTTTGCACCCATCATTACACCTGCTCCATTAACAGCATCTGTTCGTTGTACAAACTCGCCATCACTTAACATTGCAGGTATTGAATCACTTGTCTTTGTGCCAGGTCCTTCTATCTGACCTGTTTTTCTTGGAAATACATCTCCGCCTTTTGCCATACCCATAATACCTTGACCTGTCATTGCTGAATATTGAACGGGTTGTTCCATTGATTTTAATCCGTTAACTGGTTGTTGTCCCATCATACCGCCTGCAGCTTTATATGTAGGCATTAAATTTTGTATTCGTCTTTCCTCTGGTGGTCTTTCAAATTGTCCGCCATACATCGTATCTACTGCGCTCATGTATTTACTTGGATCTTCTGGTCCTGGTTTTTTAGCATCTTCTTTTGCTGCTAAATAAGATAAGTATGCTGGTAAGCCTGCTGATATTGCTTGCATACCAAAAGAGGGTTTTGGATTGTCGTCGCTGCCTCTTTCTTTAAATAAATCAAAAAGAAAATTACTTTTGCTACCCATGTTTTTATTGCGATCAGTGTTTGGTTGATTAGTCATTCTGTTAATAATTGATTCCACAGGACCTGATGTTCTTGCTCTATCTATCATGCTTGTATTGTCTGCACCTCTATATCCTGCTATGCCAGACATACCTGCTTTAATTAAAGCATCTTGTGCTTTGTCACCTGATAATAATGATGCGATACCTGAGCCAAACATTGCTCCAGGCGCTCCAAACATTGAACCGCCAATAATAGGTGCTGCTATCTGCAGACCTTTTTCTAATATTCCTCGTAAACCTTTAAGCATAATCTCCTAATAACCTGCAATTTATGTGATTGTCGTATGCAAGGAGGCTGCCCTTGGATAAATAAGCCTATTTAATTATATATTTATAGGCAAATTATTGCTATATGACAATAGATATTTGCAAGTAGAAAGGAAAAGCATGACTAAAAAGAAACAACAAACCGAACAAGTCTTAAAGTTTGATACTATTAGACCCTTTGGTCCTACAATAATGAGAGGCAGAATGCCTGACTTCATTACTAAAATGCTTGATGATAAAGCAACAGAGATGTTGACTGATAAGAATTTATCTAAAGAGTTTGATCATTCAGGTAACTTAGCAGGTAATGTTAAACAAGAAGTTCGTTTTCCACAAGATTGGATGAACACGGAAGAGTTTTTGCCGATGGTGCAATTAATTGGTGAGATGGTTAAGAATTATATTTCTATACCACCAGCAAGCGAAACAATTAGACCAGAGTTTGTTGGTAAGATGGTTATTGAATCTATGTGGTCCGTGAGCCAATATGCAGGAGACTTTAATCCTTTTCATATACATGAGGGTCAACTGTCAGGTGTGTGTTACTTACGAGTGCCACCAAGTCTACCAGCAGAGTATGCAAAAGAAGATCACTATCCAACAGTAGGTGATATATGTTGGTTTAATGGTCAAGCTGCTACATTCAGTGGACATAAGCATCAAGAGTCACCAAAGGTTGGTGATATATTTTTGTTTCCAAACTGGTTAGCACACGGCGTATACCCATTTAGAACACCAAATGAAGAGAGAAGATCGGTATCTTTTAACTTACATTTAATTAAAAAAGACGAGCCACAACCATTAGATAACTAATGTTTGACATTAACAAAACACCAATGGTCCGTGTTACGTGGCTTGATGCCCGTGATACAGAAACAGGTTGGTTAGATATAAAAGAAGTTACTAATGCTCCGTTGGCCGTGTGCCAAGAAGTAGGGTGGATGGTACATAATGGTGAAGAAAAAATAATTATTATGCGCTCTTATAGTAAAGACAAAGAAGACATTACAGGTGGTGGTGCTATTGCCATACCTAAAGGTTGGTTAAAGAAAATAGAATATTTAACAGTAAGTTATGCAGAAAATTAAAAAAGCTTATAAAGATAAAAACTACACTCTAATAAAAAATGCAATTAATTTAAAATCTTTTGGATTAGATTTTGATTTTAACAGTTTATTTGAATTCTATAACACTTATCCTATAAGTAATTACCTATCAAAAAATGAAAATAGTTTAAATGTTTTTCAAATGGTTAATGTTGTTAATAAAGATACAAGTATTTTTTTTAATGCTTACCTTACTTTTCTTAACAATATTATGAAAAATACATTTAATCACAACATGGGTAATTTAGATTTTTTCTTTTCTACAAAAGGAGAAGTTGGTAGCAGTCACGTTGATCCTGAACATGTTCTTATTTTAGGTGTTTACAATAACACATATTATCATATCAAAGGTAAGGATATTAAACTATGTCCAGGTGATCTTTTATATATTTATAAAGGAAACATACATCATTCTTTTTCTTCTACAGAAAGAATAGTTTTATCTCTTTCCTTGTGGGAAATAAATGACTAAAATATTTATTGGCACACCTTGTTATGGCAACATGCTTACGGCAGATTATTTTAAAAGTTGTTTGCAACTTACAGCTTTAGCAGCTACCAAAAAAGTAGAATTACAGTTTGGAACTATTGGTAATGAGTCTTTAGTAACAAGAGCTCGTAATACATTGGTGCAGTTATTTATGGACGACGAACAATATACACATCTTTTGTTTATTGATGCTGATATAGCTTTTAACCCTGAATCAATATTTCGTATGCTAGATTTAGATGAAGATGTGGTAACGGGAGTGTATCCACGAAAAGTGATTGATTGGACAAAAGCTATTAGAAGAGTAAAAGAAAACCCAAATATTAAAGAAGATGAATTACACGCAGCATCTTTGCAATACAATTTAAACGTTAAAGATTCAAAAAAAATAATAGTAAAAGAAGGATTTATTGAGGTTTTAGATGGTGCAACAGGTTTTATGTTAATTAAAAGAAACGTCTTTAAAAAAATGGCGTTGGCATATCCTCATCTTAGATTTAAATCAGATCAACACTTAGGAGATCCTCATGATAAAACATTTGGATATCACGACACATCTGATTGGAACTATGCATTTTTTGACACAATGATAGAGCCAGATACAAAAAGATATTTATCGGAAGATTATGCTTTTTGTCGTTTATGGCAGAAAATAGGCGGTAAAATATATGCTGACATTATAAGTGGCATGACACACATGGGTAATTATTCATTCAAAGGCAACGTAGCTACTCAATTTACACCACAGGAGAAAAAATGAATTTAGATTTACAAATTAAAGATAATTTTTTACCAAAAGATTTATTTGATAAGTTGTCTGTTTACTGCACAACTTTAGACTATGACGACAAAATGATTAAATATAAAGTAGATGATGAACATGTTTTCTATACAAATCAAATTTTTGAGAATGATGATTTGTTAAAAGATATAGAAAAATCTATTATAAAATATTTTAATATGGGTGTAAAAAATTTACATTTGGCTGCTTTTACTCTTGTAGCCGCAAAAGAACCCACCCCTCATATAGATAAATTAAAATTTGCAACAGAAAAACATTTAATTATTTATTTACAGGGGGATTCACATATGAATGCTGGAACTGGTTTTTACGAGTCTCGTGGTGATGTTTTAAATTTAAATACAGCCGTGGGCTGTTATCCTAATAGAGCCGTTCTTTTTAACGGGCATGATACACATCATTCACCTTTATTATATACAGCAGAAAACGTAACTCCAAGATTTGCTCTTATTATATGGTTTGAACCAGAAATTGATCTTTAGCTTTTAAACAAAATAGGTTACAATAATCGCCCATGAAACTCGTAGATTTAAAATTTCAGCCAGGCATTGATAAACAAGATACCGCTTACTCAGCAGGGGATCAACGTAAGTATGTTGACTCAAATCTTGTACGTTTTCACTACGGAAAGCCAGAAAGATGGAAAGGCTGGGCTTATTTACCAGATCCAAATAAAACTGTCGTGGGCGTGGTCCGTGATACGCATAGCTGGATTGGTTTAGACGGAACCAGATATCTTGCTTTAGGTACAGACAGAAAATTATATTTATATTCAGGTAGTGCTCTTTATGACATCACACCTATTAGAGAAACAGCAGCTTTAACAAATCCTTTTACAACAAATGGTACAACGACAGTTTCAGTAACTGACGCAGACCACGGTGCCATTGAAGGAGACTTTGTTACATTTGATTCATTCTCTACAATAGACGGTTTAGACATGAACAACGAGTTTGAAGTTACAACTTATGTTGACGCTAACACATACAAAGTAACACACACTGACACAGCCTCTGGTTCTACATCAGGTGGAGGCGGATCAGGTAATGCTAATTATCAAATTAATATTGGGGAGACTGCATCAACTTATGGTTATGGATGGGGCACTGATACTTGGAGTGCTGGCAAATGGAATGAACCAAGTACATCTTCAGATGTTACTGTTGCAGCAAGAAGTTGGTCTTTAGATAATTTTGGTGAAGATTTAATTGCTACAGTCTTAAATGCTAGCACGTATATAAAAGATATATCTGGTTCAATAGACGCAAGAGCAACAGCTTTATCTAATGCTCCTACTGCATCTAGATTTAGTTTGGTATCTACTGACACAAGACACTTAATGATTTTTGGTACAGAAACGACTATTGGCACACCAGCATCTCAAGATGATTTACTGTTTAGATTTTCTGATCGAGAAGATGCTACAGATTATACACCAATAGCAACAAACGAAGCTGGTTCACTACGTATATCCGATGGTTCTAGAATAGTAGGTGCTGTTAAATCATCAGGTCAAATACTTGTTTGGACAGATACATCTTTGCACGGTATTCAATTTGTTGGTACACCTTTTACTTTTGGCCTAAGACAACTTGGCGCAAATTGTGGATTAATAGCACAGCATGCAGCAGTAGAAATAAATGGTCGTTCTTACTGGATGTCAGATAATTCTTTTTACATGTATGATGGTGTTGTTAAAAAAATGCCATGTTCTGTGCAAGATTATGTATTTGATGATCTTAGTTACACTAATAGAAATGATATTGCTTGTGGTATTAACACAGCTTTTAATGAAATTATTTGGTACTACCCTTCAGCAAATGCTACGGCAATAGACAGAGGTGTTGCTTACAATTATTTAGAAAACACTTGGTATACTGTTAATCTTGGTAGAACAACTTGGCTTGGTGCTTATGTATATGAAAATCCTATTGCTACAGAATATGATGCTTCCATAACAGCAAATGTGTCCACTATATTAGGTTTGACTGCAGGTGCTTCTTATCTTTACGAACATGAATCAGGCAATAACCAAGCAGATGGCACAGCTTTACCTGCTTTTTTAACAACTGGATCTGTTGAGATCGCTGATGGTGATGAGCTCATGTCGGTTAGTAGATTAGTTCCTGACTTTGATAACTTGGCTAATACAATGACAGCTACTTTAACATTAGAACAGTATCCACAGTCTGCAGCTAACGTGACTACAACAGGCAGTATTACTAGCACCACAGAAAAAATTGATATAAGAGGTAGAGGTAGAGCGGTTAAAATTAAATATGAAACTAACACAGTTGATGACACAGCTTGGAGACTTGGATCTACCAAGTTACAACTTAGACCAGACGGAAGAAGATAATGGCTAGAATAACAATTACACGATTACCTAATGCTACACCAGAATATGATGCTAATCAGTTTGATCAAATGGTTTCATTACTAGATCAAATTATTCTTTTACTTAACACAAACTATCAACAAGATTTAAAAGAAGAATCACAGTCGGAGGCTTTTTTCCTTGGCTAATACTTTTAAAAGCGCAATGGTAGATATTACCACAACGGATTTAACAACCATTATAACAGTTCCTACGGCTGATGCTGGTGCAACACCACCTGTTCCGCCTACTACGGATGTAGTAAAATCTCTTTTAGTTTGCAATGACTCTGGTTCAACGACTTTAGTTGACGTTGAAGTTGTTCGAGCTTCTGCAACTTTTGAAGTATTCAAAGCAAAGAGTATTGCTACAAACACAACAACAGAATTATTGACTCAACCTTTGGTTCTGCAAGAAAGTGATGTTCTTAAAGTTCAAGCCAATGCTGCCAATCAGGTGCACATTATAGCAAGTTTTATGGAGGTCACGAAAGGACAACTCTGATTAACCTACACTCTCTATTTATTACCCCCGTATTTTCACTACAACTAAAAGGCCACGAACATCTTATTGATAACATATATCAACTACGAGAAAAAGATGAGATGGGCATGCCTCGCTCAAACATAGGTGGTTGGCATAGTCATGATGAAATATACGACATAAAAAAATTTAAACCTTTAGTTGGTGACATTCTTAAATATGCTAAAGATTGTTTCAATCATATGGATGTACAGGATGATTACAATCCCGAGATGACGGGTATGTGGAGTATGATAAATCCACCAGGCTCACGAAATAATGTGCACACACATCCATATAACTATTTATCTGGTGTATTTTATCTTAAAGCTCCTAAAAAGAGTGGAAATATTGTGTTTCTAGAGCCTAAACCACAGTCAGAGGTACTATCGCCCCCTAAAACGGATAAAGCCTCTATACACCTAGCTCACAGCGTACAATGGGAACCTGTTGAAAATTCCTTGATTTTTTTTCCATCATGGTTACAACATGAAGTACAAACAAACAATTCTAATGATGACAGAGTTATTATTAGTTTTAACATAAATTGGAGAAGAGACGATGCCGATAATTGAACCTGCTGAATTACTTGGTCACATTACTACTGAGGATGGAAGACAGATTCCACATTATAAAGTAAAGACTGAGACAACACTTACAAACGTAGATACAGGTGCTGAGTATAATTCAGAAGAAGAAGCTCAAGCTGATATTGATAATCCAGGAACATCTACAACTGTTGAAAAAGTTAGAAGAGACGTAAAAATATTCGCCCCTTCTTTAGCAGATATGTTAGGTGAAACTCCTGAGTAATTAAGCGCTACAAGCTTCACACTCTAAATCAGAATCTAAACCTGTTACCATAACAGTCGCATCAGAGTTATGTGGCTTACCTTGAATTGTATGTATATGAGGCACGTTTCTGTGTTCTAATATTTCTTTTTGTAGTTTTTCATTTTCTCTTTCCACTGCTAATAAACGTTCGTGGTAACGACTCACCTTATCAGCAAGGGTAGCTATAGCCTTCAATACTTCTTGATTTTCCATAATATCTCCTTGATTTATAATTTTTGGGTGAGATCTAATTTAAACATGTGTACAGAATATATCAAGCAATCTTTTTTAAATTGTTTTCTTGACACAAAATTCATGATATGAAAGAGACAGAAAAAAGAATGAAAGCACAAACAACTGCATTTGGAAGAATTGTTAAAAGATATGATATGTCTTTAGATGACATTGATGATTTAAATAATAAATATGAGGAGCATAGAAAAGAACTTGCATCCATGGGTCCAAGGTTGGCAGGTAGATTAGATTCTGAAAGAGAATTTACTCATCATATTAGTAAAACAACAATAGCTAAACACATAGTCGATTGTATGAATGACTACATTGAAACATTAGAAAAAATAAATTTATTTAAAGGAACTAAAGAATTAGAAATTTTAAGTTGTTGGATCAATGATATGAAAGAAGGAGAATATAACCCTCCTCATACTCATCACGATAATACTGGTTGGTCTAGTGTAATGTTTTTAAAAGTACCAGAATTTATTAATGATGTAAAAGATCCACATAAATTTAGAGACGGACAACTAGGTTTTACTGATGTTAATGGTACAAACATGACATGGATGGAACCTGAAGTAGGTCATTTTTATATATTTGAAGCAGCACATCAACATTGTGTAATGCCTTTTAAAACTAAAATAAAAGGAGAAATTAGAAGATCAATGTCCTTTAATTTTATACAAAAATATGAGTAAACCTTTATTTAAAATATATGATAATCTTTTTAATGAAAAAGAAGTTGATATTTTATATGGTTCTTTTCGTGATGAAAAACCTTGGACATTTACAGGAGGAGCTACTGCTGAATCAATGTGTAGAAAGTTTAAAAATCCATTAGAAAAAGAGGATAAAGTAAATAAAATTTTATACAAAACAGCAGATGATATTTTAAAAAAAGAAGAACTATTTGATTCTGTAAAATTAGTAAATACATATGCTAGCTCTTATGTGTACGGAACAGTACATGATTTTCATGAAGATGGTGCCAATGATTATAATCAAATTTATACAATAATGTTTTATTTAAATAAATTATGGACGTTAGGATATGCAGGTGAAACAGTTTTTTTAAATAAAGAAAGAACAGAAATTGAAAATTCTGTAATTCCAAAACCTGGAAGAGCTGTTATTTTTGATGGTTTTATAACACATGCGGCTAGAGAAATATCACGTTCTTGTATTGAACTTAGAATGGTTGCAACTATTAAATTTGAAAGAAAAAATGTTTGATAAAAAAATTACTTTTTGTGCTACGGATGAAGGTATGCTTGACATATGGCCACATCCTCAACCTGCTTCAAGAGTTATTCCAGAAGAATATAAAAAATTAAAAAGACATACAGAGGGAAACTTACACTCACCTACAGTTAAAACATGCATGCCATTTTTAGATTCTATGTCAATGGGATACATAATACCTTTTGATCAAGACTATTTAGTTGATCCTGTTGAAAATGATTTTAGTGTAACTCCTGCAAATAGAGAACAAGGTAGTTTTGGTTTTCACAATCAAACACAATTACCAAAAGAATGGCATAAAACAACAGGAGAAAATGCAGGTAAGTTTATAAATAAGTGGTTAATAAAAACGCCTCCTGGTTATAGTTGTTTGTTTATACATCCAATGAATAGACTTGAAGAAAGATTTAAAATTATTGAAGGAGTTGTAGATACAGACAGTTACGTAAACATAATTAATTTTCCTTTTATTTTAAAAAAAAGAGACAAACAATTTTTAATTAAAAAAGGAGATCCTATGGTTCAAGTAGTTCCTTTTAAACGTGAATCTTTTAAAATGTGGTCAGGTTTTTATATGGAAAAACTACATGGAAAAACCCTCAATATTTTAAATAGTGAATGGGTTGATAGATATAAAAAAATGTTTTGGAAGAAAAAATCATGGAAATAAATAAATTTGTAAAAAGATATGACGACATGATAGATCATAGTCTCTGTGATAAAATAATTAACTCTACAAATTTTAAAGAATTTGAAGTAGCTGGTGTTGGAGACAACGAAAAAAATAAAAAAATAAGAAATTGTTACATAAAAAATATATCAAAAGAATTTGATGATGATATTTTTAAAATAGTTTCTTCTTCTTTACATAGGTATTGTTCTGATTTTAAATGGTGTAGTTTTGGCATTGCAATTGAAGACACAGGATATAATCATTTGTTATATAAGGGCGTTGAAGGTGGTCAATATAAAATGCATGTTGATCACGGGGATTTATACCCAAGAGTTTTAAGTTGTTCATTAATTTTAAATGACAATTATGAGGGAGGAAATTTTGTTTTTTTTGACGAAGAGTATTTAATAGAAAAAAAGAAAGGAAGCGTTGTTATGTTTCCTAGTAATTTTTGTTTTCCTCATGCAATTACACCAGTTTCAAATGGTGATAGACACGCTATTATAACTTGGATACATTAAATATTATTTTTAAGAGTGATTTGGATCGTAGTCTCTCCAAGTTTTAGACCAATCCCAGTAAGAATCTGTAGCAGAGTTGTTCTCATGAAAAGTTCCATGAGTATGACCATCAGTTATCCATTTGGTTCTAGCTGCATAAAGAGCAGTGTCATAATCTGTAGTTGCTGTTTCGATTTGACCTTTTCTTGTTTCTCCCCAAGTTAGTAAATTAGCTACAGTAGTAGTTCCTACTGCATCACTTGTAGCATTTAAATTTGTATTACCCGTCATATCTCCAGTAGAAGCATCTTTATTTTGTATTTCATTTTGTCCAATAAGATTGTTCCAAAGAACAGCATGTATCGTATTTGGAAGCCACGTATCTACCCAATTTTTACCTTTATCTGCCCAATCAATACCAAAAGAGTCGTCCACTAGAACTCTACTTTCGTTTAATATTACTATTTGCGTTGCCATTATTCAGTCTCCTGTTCTTCAATACTGTTCCCTGCATCCGTCCATTCTTTAATTCTTATCATAATAGGGTTATCACTAGGTGTATCAGCAGAAAAAGTGGTTTTTCCACCATTGTCTTCTACAATCATATAAGCGTTTATAGATTTTATTAACACAACTTTTTGCATACCTTCTCCATTAATGTTTAATAATATAGTTTACCACCACAAAAGGTGAGAATGAATTTGTACCTGCCGCTGTAACAGATCCAGTTAAAGACGTTGTAATATTACCTGTTAAAGTACCAGATAAAGTATGAGCGTGATTGTGCCCTGTTCCTGATCCCTCATTGTTATTGTTTGCATTAGGAAAACCAAGACCACCTGCATTTACACTGTCAACACCATCTGAGTGACTTGCACTTTTAGCATTTGTACCATGACTATGTGATGCTAGTTGAGCAGTTGTTAAAGATGTATTAGAAATACTACCTGTTACAGTAACAGATTGATTTGTAGCATTTGTAGCTGCTTGGTTGTTTGTTACAGCAACTGTAATTGTATTTGCTCCGCCTGTACCTGCTAAGTTATAAGTATTGCCATCGTAACCTTGTGGCATTTTACCTTGTAATTGAGGAACATTGAAAGTTGTTGAACCATCACCTGCACCATACGTTGTAGAAATTACAGCAAATAAA
>Ga0208148_1000307_pt1 | contig 18909 bp, 31 predicted proteins | sample DEB08_DNA_16_FD_184525 | JGI IMG/M metagenome (GOLD analysis project Ga0208148, IMG submission 184525) | Aqueous microbial communities from the Delaware River and Bay under freshwater to marine salinity gradient to study organic matter... | ecosystem: Environmental > Aquatic > Marine > Coastal ...
CCACTCAGCAAAGAAGTGCTTCTTAAATTCCATCGAGGGTGTGTGGTTCTTGTTGTAGTGCTGGTGTAACTCCAGCTCCCACTTACGTCTGGCAAATGAATTCCCTGAACCCTTGATGGTATAGTTAGTAGTGATGGCAATCTTCGGTGACTTACTAAATGGTATCTTGATAGCATCCTTGTTCTTCTTCTCTAACGTCAAGCCCTCCGTCACTACAGAGAACAGCCGCTCGAAATCGAAGTGCTTCTTCACGTCATCGAAACAAAGTATCTGTGTGTCTGCGGATACCAACTGATAGGGGAATGACTTCTCGAAAGCGAATGCCTTACCGTCAATCACCACCATCTTCTTCATCTGTGATAGGGCGTTCATAAACAATCCCTTACCTGTACCTCCCTCTGGGCTATCGCTGATGACCTCATCGTTAAGGATAATAGCTGGGCAGTAGCTCATGTTCTTATACCCGTGCATCATATACCCTATGGTACTACGCATAGTAGCTATGCGCTCGCTGTCGTTGTTGCATATGTTCCCAATAAAAACTTGGTAGTCACAGCTGTACTCATCGCGCACATCAAACGACCTGTCTATAACGTGGTCTTTCCATACGTACCCACCGAGGTCGAGGTAGTCTATGATACTTACCTTGTCTTTGGTTATCAAGATAGCTCCGTTCTTATAGTACAGGTACGAGGTGTCCTTCGTGTCCTCCATAAAGAAGATGTCAATCGTAGAGAGCAGCGTAAGGAACTCCTCCCTAAAGTAACGTACCGAGTCAGCGAAGAAGTTATAGATTCCTTTGTCATCTAAGTCGATGAGATAGTTGAGGATGAAATCTTTAATCTCTTTCTCTGACGTGTGGTCTATGAGATTGTTGGTGACCTTCACGAAGATGTAGTTCTTACTTCCTTCGGGGCAGTACTTATAGAAACCGCTGTCCTCTAAGAAAGACTTGAAGTCTATTGGGATAATCTTAATGACACCACGGTCGTTACGTTCCCAGAAAGAAACGTCTGCGTTCTCCAGCTCGACTCGTTCTAATACCGAATCAATTACGTCGCTCCCAATGCTGGACTCCTTGAGTTGAGAGCGGACTTCCTTTTTTGACACACCACTTTTTAGCTGTGCCTTGATGTGTGATATCTTATCCCTGTCCTCGTACTGTTTGATACCGAAGTTCTCGGTACGTCGGTACGCGGAATCGATGGTGCGTGTAATCTCTACCATCTTAAAGTCAGGCTGCTCAAAGTCACGCATGATATGAGAGGCCAGGCTTTTGTTTACTCCGAAGTCATTGAACGCCATAGCTAACTTGTATAGGTTCATGTTGCGTTCGCCATCAACCATACCGAACTTCTTCGTCCACCACTTCAATAGGATATCTACAATCTTATTGTCGTCGGTGATGTGTATGGTCTTAGGGTCTCGGTGTACCATAACCTCGCTGTACTCAGGCTCGTCTATCTTATCCCAGAGTAAGGACTCCTCGTTGATATAGATGAGCGGGTCGTATGACTCATAGCATACACGGCTTACGTTCTTACTGGTGGTATCGAAATGCTCAGAGTTAAAGTGTTTCTCTAGAGCGTTGAAGTAATTGAGGTGGTTGTCTACATCAGCAGGGATTTTAACCAGAGCCTTGAGCCCGTTACCTGATGGCGATACAAATACAGAGAACACATACCTGTCCTTACTGAGTCTGTCCTTCTCCTCCTTCATGTCTTTACTCCTCTCGTACCCATCGAAGTCTAGGCAGATGAGACCACTATGCTGGGTGAGTGCATTGTCCAATCGCTTGGTGAACGTACCGCTAAAGCATACGGCAGGTAGGCCACGCTTGAGTTCGTTACGTGAGTTCTTGTCCTTCTCTTTCCTGATGGCGTTGACCTTGTTCTTGGACGCTCCATCCTTTACTCGTGAGAGAACTTTGCGTACACTTCGGTAGAAAGGAGTGGACGTATCCTTAATATTCGCGAAGATTGTGACGGTTTGTGTCATGCGGTGTCGATTAAATGTCGTTTTTGGTGTTGATTTTAGGGGGCTAACTAACTGGTTACCAATACCAGTGTCGATAATGTCGTTTTTTCTTCTCACCCATACGGGGGGAGAGTAAGATAGAGTAAATATATATGGTGGTATATAGAAAACTTTTTTCGACACATCGACACAGGTGGGTACAAGGGGGGACGGCCGTCCCCCCCTCTCCCTCTGGTTTAGAACGGCACGTCCTCTTCCTCCTCCTCGACTACCTCTTTCTTCTTGGTGTCGTTGTCGAAGACCAGGTCTCTGGCGTTGCCGATGATAGGCCCCTTCTCTTCCTTACCTAGGTACTGCGTGACCATGTAGTCATCACCGTACTTATTGTCAGGCGTTGGGATAATAGTTAGGGTTGCGTACAATCCCTTCTCTCCTTGGTAGAAGCCAGACTTAACTAGCTTCTTCACGTCAATCTTGACGGTTATCTTTTGTTCATGTGCCATTGTTCAATGGTTTTTAATGATTATGTTTTGCTCCAAGTAATGATAGACCGCGTCGATGTAATCTTGTTTTCTTTGCGGGCTACTACAGACTGTTGGAACTTCAATCTGTATGTTTTTCTTATGCGTTATCAATGAGTAAACCTTAGAGAGTCTCTTTGATATAGTAGTTATTGATGTCATGGGGCGCGTCATCTCTAAAGAATTTATTGTGTACCTCTATAGCGTCCTCTACTTTATACTCACCCTGACGAACGAACTCCTCGCTCGGCTGATACATACCCATCATACCTGATGACTTCTCTATAACAAAGAACACGAGTGGCTTACCGAACAAGGTCTGGTAGATGTAGCACTGGCTGTCGTAGTTGTACTTCTTGGCTGAGTACTTGAAGTCCTTGATACTGCTCGTGGTCTTGAGGTCGATGATGATATCATTGGTGATGATGTCAGCCTTACCCTTCCACATCCTCTCCTTTATCATGCCTACCGATGGCTCTTCGTATACGTTCCCTTCGGCACGTATAGCGTCAAAGAAATCTATGTTGCCCATCATAGTAGCGACCAACGATTCAATCTCATCGCGTTCTTTATTGAGTAGTAAGAACGTCTCTTCGCTTGCGAGTACTGCGTCCTTGTATATCTTGGTGTTGCGTGAGAATGTATCCACTGCTTGTACCACCGATGCTTTCTCTGGTTCTAAGATAAGCTGATGGAAGTACCTACCCTTAGCGAAGTTCACGTTGTCAGGTTCGGATACCCCATACATCTTAGGGTTAGTGAGTAGCTTACCTATGTCCGAGTTGGATAGGTAACGCTTACCCACCTCACCATAGTAGTGGTTGTCATCCCTGAGTTGATTTATGATATCGCTCATGCTGATATAACCTTAGAGATTTCTTTCTTGACGGTAGCCTTCACCTTGTACTTACGCTCAATCTGCGTGACGATATGGTCAAGCCCTTTGTCTTTGTTGTTGACGATAAACTCCAGCACCTTAGCCCAGTTCTCATCGTCGATGTCAAGCTTCATAAGCTTCTTCTCTACGGGTGCGATAACCTCATCAGGTAAATCCTCTCCCGTGTACAACGCTAGACCTAGCCCATGCATAGCGATAGCCTTAGCTGTTGCCCGTTGTATAGTCTTGTTGATGTCCATAGAGTTGACCGCGTCAGCTGAGATAGACTTATTCCTGAAGTCCATCACGGGTAACATATCCTGGTGCTCATGTCCATCGACGATGATACCTACACGTACCCAACAGGACTTGCCGTCTGTCCAATAGTTGAATCCCGTGTGGTCGTTCTCGTATATGATACGTTGTGCGTCGGGGTATACTTCCTTGAGTAGCTTCCATGCCGTAGCCCAAGAGAGATAGCTTAGCTTGTTCTTCTCCTTGACGTATGGCTTAACGTTGATTGCGCTAAGCGTTTCGAATACTGATTTCTTTTCCATTATGCGTTTACTTTTTGGTTGATGGTGGTATATAAGGTCATGTAGTCTGGGTCGGAATCCATAAGGGATTGCATACGCTTGACCCCGTGGATGATACTGCTGTGGTGTGTGCTGTGTCCGTTCTGTCCCATGTACTCTTGGATTTGCATGAGTGTCATAGGTCGTTTACGACATAGGTAGTACAGCATATGCCTAGCTTGAGAGTACTTCGCCTCTCGACTTGAGTGGAACAACTCCTCTCTCGTCAGTCCATATACATGGGCTACTTGCCCAGCGTAATTGTGGAAGATTTCTTTCTTCATGGTTTGTTTGTTTTAATAGTTAGTTTAAAGTCAGCAACGATGGTACTCATCAGGTTGCTTGCTTGTACCACTCGGTACTGGTCATCCAAGAACTTGTCTTGGTTGTGGTCATCGACCATCAGTTGTTTTGTCTTCGACATGATTTGATTTATGTGGGGGGACGGCTGTCCCCCCGTGATTAGATTTGAATAAACTCGTAGCCCAATCGTTGTAGTCTTTGGGTGGGTCAGGAGGATAGGCTGTTGACCTGACCTTAGGCTTACCCATTGCTCAGGTCGATACCCCACTTGTTCCTTAGGTCAACGCGAGACTGCTTGCGCTTCTCTGAGAATTCTGCTAACGCCTCACGTGACTCGGTCATCTTCTCCACTGCCTCATCTAACATCTTCTTGTAGCGGGTAGACTTGTATAGAACGTGCTTGTAATTGCTATACGCCACCTTTAATTCCGTAGCGTCCTTGTACATCAGACCTGACGCCAACGCCTCGGTTACCTCCGAGTCTAGCTTGACATCACCCGACATCGTTACGCTGTACGTTGATGGCTCAGGTTGGTTGTACGTAGAGAGGAAGTGAATGATGGTGTTATCGGATAGCATGGGTAGGCTTTTGTTTACCACATCCAGCAGGTCTTCGCTACCCTTAGCGCACGCCACGTCAAGGACGCCTTGCAGTGCCTCGCGTTGCTTCCATACCTCTGAGGGCAGTAGCTTGTACACATCGAAGAGCGTACCCCACCAATGCCATCCGCACTTGGTTGTACCTCGGTAGAGTTGGTACTCGCTGTACTCCTTGCTCTTGACAACATAGAAGTCCTGACCCTTGAGCAGTGGATGCTCGTCAAGGTCTGACCCTGACTTGACTTGGTACGCCTTGACTTCCTTGCCTTCTATCTCTACCTCAATGGTAGTGAAGTGGTCTGACCGCTTGAATGTCTTTCTCGTAGTGCGTATCAAGTCGAGGTGCTTGAACAGTATAGAGTTGAACACATTGATTACTACGTTGTTCTTCCTGTATCTGTCTATCCAGATTAACTCATTGTACTCTTCAAGGGTCATGCCGATGGTCTCCTCTGTGTGCTTGCGTACAAATGCATCAGCTAAACTTTCTGAGTGGCTATATACATTGTCCTCAGGGTAGAGTTCCCAATACTTGTAAGGGGTATCCCAACCAAGTCTCTCACGTGTCATCTTCTTGGCAGCATCTAACAACTGCTCTTCGTTCCATAGATTTTTCATTTGATTTGATTTAATTATTTTAACAAAGGTAGTGCATAACTTCCTACAATCCTAATGTTTTATCAACATTATTATTAACATCCAACGCCTCACAATAGATTTCGTATAGGATACCGTGCATACCCTGACGTATAGACTCCAATGCATCGCTGTCTGTATCGCTATCCCAACTGACGTGCGGTCGTACTACCTTATCCATTATTTTATTTGTCATCTCATTGACTAGGTCTTTGTGTTCTTGTTCGAAGTCTGTCATGGTGATAGTTGTATAGCGGCGATGAGTAGGATGGTAGCGAACAGCAGTACACGCATGATGAACTGAGCCAACTCTTTGTCTTCGTTCATTTGATTGGGATTTGATAGTCAGACGTCACCGCAATTGAGTAGTCCTCCGCGTGTACTACATCGTCGATGATGATGTGCATACTGTTGAGGTAGGCTACAGCACAAGCCATCGCGCTATTGTGTGCGTAGTTGTACGGGATGGTGATGGTCTCATCACGCATGAGGTCTATGATACGCACCTTCGCTGATGCACCGCGTGTCATACTTACTTTGAAGCCACGCTTGTTGGGGATGTTGAGGTAGTCTTGTTCCATTACTTGATGGGTGTTGGTGAGATTCGAATCTGTTTTACTTTGCCTTTGCGGAATACTTCCTGAAAGTCTAGGTCGTATACCCTTCCGTCGATGTGCAGTACGATGGTTGTGTCATCGTCATGCGTACTGAGATAGTCTTGGAGGTACTCAATCGTTGTCATGTCATTCGTATGTGGGGATTATAAATAGTTCTCTTTCGTTGGTTACAATCAGGGGTATGAACTCCCCGTCTTTTATCTCCCCTTCCTCAGTCATCCAATGGACGCTACGCTTAGGGTTGAACGAGATACGTGTGTCGAAGATGGTCATCGGCATAGGTTTATCTACGACTTGCGTATGCTCGCACGCTATCCATGCACACACACTTTTGTTTGCTCCATCGTGTATCTCCTGTGCTTTACTAGGTTGTACCCGTAGCCTACACCCGAACATAGCGATTGATTTGTGTTCAGGGTTGAAGTACTGCTTGTCTCCGTTAGGGTCAGTCAGTTGCCACTTCATAAAGTTAGCACCGCGTGCTAGGTGGAATCGTACTTTATACATTAGATTATTATTTTGTGATATGTTTCGTGAGCCCCCAATACTTTTCTATTGTAGGAACTATAAACTCCATCGTCACCTAGGTATTTTCTTATTAGTCCTGATGAATGCTTTACGTCTTTCCAAGGGGGCTTTGACTGACCCACCGTTATCCAAGGGGGCATATATCTTATGTCCCATTGCTTCATATACTTGAGTTCTGCTCTTGATTTCTGCAATCTCTTTACACCTAAAAGATAGTAGGGGTAATCGTGGTACTTTATGTAATAGGATGTGCGCCAAAAGGGTATCGCTCTTGTGCTGCTTATGTTCTTTCGAATAAAGCAAATCCTTTCGAACTCACTTAGGTTTTCTATGTGGTTTTTTTTGTACACGTTAGCTACCTTATTCAGTATCGTTACTCGCAATTCAAGTTCATTACTTAGCATACTGACAGAGTCTATCATAGCCTGCTCTTCGGACATAGGCTCACCCCCATAATACTTGTGATGTGCAGATGATTTCCCGTAACACAACATAAAATTATCTGGAAGCGATTTATACTGACCTGTATCTACGAGATTCATTATGAATTCGTACATATCTAAATCGTCGGAGTCGTACCAATCTTTCTCTATCATCACTCAGGTAAGCTATCGAAGTTCTTGCTCTCTAGATTTCGGTGTTCACTACTGAACTCATCGTTCGTCATCAATGCCGCTCGCTTAAGTTCATAGTTCAATAGATTGGAGCACTGACCTACCACCTTGGATATTGCCGAGGCTTGCGCCACGTTTATCTCCTCCCTATCTAATTTATCTAGCGTTATGCATAGCATATGGAAGAGGCTCTTTGTGTTTACTGGTTTCATTTGTCTTGAGTATTAGGTGTTCCGTCTTTAGTGGTGTCGCGCTCGTACTTGCGCATGATGTCATCAATCATATTGTCCGCATCTAAGTGCTGACCTAGCTCTATGTTTATGGTTCCGCTTATGGTGAGGTCACCCGCGTACTCGTCAATCTCCACGTCTATATCATCCGCGTTCTCTATCTCTCGCTTGGCGTACTCCAAAGCGTGGCAGAACCCCGCGAAGAACGCCTCGTCGATTGCCTCTGCGTTAGGCTCGACACTCAAGCGCTCGATGAACTCTACTACTGCTTTGTATGTTGCGTCCATATAGGGTAGGCTGTTCTTGATAGTAAAGAAGTTGTCTTTGTTATCGTCCACTTGTACGGCAGTCCCATAAAAACATTTCTGCACCACGGGCATCAGCCAATCCCACGAGGTGTGGTAGGCAAGTTCTTCGATAGGAACAACTTCATTGCTTCCATTGTCATCTACTCGTATTAGACACCCAGAGTCTTGGTGGTGGGGCTTCATCCCCATAAATTCTGCTATTCGTTTATTCTGATTCATCTTAATTTGATTTATGTGGGGGGACGGCTGTCCCCCCCCTGATTAATTTACTCTCCGTACTTTCTTTTGGCGTCAGCCTTTTCTTCCATAGCATTGTACAACTCCTCGTCCTCGTCTCTGTGGTTTAACTCCTTGCCTTCGCTCCATACATGGTCACCCTCTTTCAAGGTCAAGCCGTAGTGCTCCCTCCACTTCTCCGATGAGGCGAAGTTGTTGAACCAATCCAAGTACATGGATTCCATCTGCTCGTTCGTGTACTCTTTCATTTCTCTATTGTATTTTGATTAGTATTCTCCGTCAAACTCTTCGGTCGTGCCGTCCATATTTACTAAGCGATTCTTGGCTTGCTTCTTCTCCGCTTGCTTCATGCTCGTGCTGAAGTCAGTACTGAGCAGCACGTGCGAATCGTCCTTGGACATACCCAACGATTCTATTTGTATGGGATGCGGTAGGTTGAGTAGATACGTCACCGCTATCTCCCAAGGGCTGTCGTACGTGTGGTCATACGGGATGGTCACTCGCTCATCCAATCGCTCATCGTATATGGTGATACGTGACGAACGGAAGTTGGTTGCGGGTCTGTACTTCACGCTGAAAGCGCGGTATCGCTTGATGTTGTCGAAGTAGTTCTTCATTTGATTTGATTTAAAAGAGCGCGTCTCCATCGCATTGACTAACCTATTCACGCAGTCAGGAATCCATAACGGAGTCCGCTCGCTTTCGGGTCTCAGAGACGCGCTCATACTATTTACAGATTGTCCTTGACTCCTTTCTCTACTAGCATAGCGACGATGTAGTCGGGTAACTCAAAGCACCCGTCGTACCCGTTGAGCGTAGCTTTGCCGTCATCGTCCCACGACACCTCAAGCACCCCCCCCGCGTAGAAGCGACCGCCTCCCGACTCAACGTCGTAGGTCTCGTACCACCCCCCGTAAGTAGAGGTAGGGTCAATACCGATTTGTACATCCATTACTACATTCGTCTCTTCGTCGATGACTACATCGTAGGCAGTCTGCATACGCACCACAGGTAGGGTGTGTTGCCATTTGTGTGTGAATTTTTCCATCATACTATTTGATTAGTGGGGGGACGGCTGTCCCCCCTGATTAGATTAGAGTGAGGCTGTGAGGTTGTGGATTTCTTCCAACAACCACCATCGTTGCTTGTCAGTAAACTCCCCGTACGTATCAAGCTGTCGTTGCTCGAAGTACTCGACCTTCGATTGGTCTTTGGTGACCGCCATGTGGTAGGCAATCTTCGGCAAGTAGCCGTTGGTGTAGGTCTTTCTCATGATGTTTTTATTAGAGTTTCCAAGTAATACATTCGTCATCAAGGAAGTCACACGCAGTGGTGATGTTGTCTATGTGCGTGTGTATATTCACTCCGTAACTAGTAAGCCCGTCCAAAGGCTTGTCATCCATTAGGTGCGAGAGGATGGCGTTGGCATCTTGTAAAACGCATTTCACTCGTCGCTTCATCTCGTCACGTTCTAGACCTTGTTTTTCTTCTACTAGCATATCGATGAAGATTTGGCTTGCGCCCATCACCAACTGCCTAGTCAACTGCTCAGTCATTCCAAGCATCTTGATGACGGCTTCTATTGTCTCTCCGTCTGCATCACCAAGGCAAGCGACCGCTCCCGTGATTGCAGTGTGGTGTTCTCCGTGTTCTCTGTGATTCATATCGATTTGATTTATGTGGGGGGACGGCTGTCCCCCCGTGATTTGATTATAGGTTCTGTAATTCTGTATAGTAGTCAATGACAAACCTCCATTCGTCATCGTTCATATCAGCCTCCTTCATTGCCTCCGTCTTCCCGACGTTTATCACGTACGTGTGGTTCAGGTAGTCGTAACGTCCTGAGAACCTTACCTCGTTGTAGCGTTCGTACAACTCTCTTGGTGTAGACGCGCTCTCGATGAGGTTGCATACGTTCCAAGCGTAGCGGTCAAATAACTCCTTTTCTGTTAGTGTTTGCATGATGCAATGTGTTGATGAGTATTAGATTCTTTTTACAAATATACGACAAACATTTCGTATAACAATGACATATCTCAATAAGTTATTAACAAGTTATGAACAACCTATCATTCGTTTATGAATAGTTCATCTAGGTTGTAGCCTTTCGTGCGCTCTATGTAAGCGATGAAGTTGTCCACGTGGCTTCGGTCTTTGAATTGTTTGGTCACCCACCATGAGCGACCTCCCGTGTAGAAGGATATTGTGCAGTTCATATTGCGTCGTGTATGTAGCAAGCGAGTGCGATGAAAGTTAGGAATGTGACCACCATGCCGATGGTCGTGAATAGGTTGATGAGATGTTTCATGAGGTAGAGATTAAAGGGGGGACGGCTGTCCCCCCCATGAGGATTTTAGTCAGCTAAGTACACTCCCGTCAGCGCGTCCTTTCAATTGGTTTCTGGTGTGTAATCCTCCAAGTCAGGAATGCTCATCTCACTATCGTGCAACTCTTTGTACTTTACCCATCCCATCCCCGAAGAGAGGTAGTCATTGCGCAACCAACGAACTATTGTAGCCAACTCGCCCTTCGCTCCTTTGAACTCGCCTACGTGCCACGTCCAACACGGATTCAAATCCGTTGGCTTCCCATCTACGCTCAACAACGTGCGCTGAACGTGAGTAGAATCAATGAGCCGTACCTCCCACTCCCGTACCCCGTTGGGGAAACCTTCCTTGTATCTGCGTACCATATCAATTGGTTTTTGTGTCGAACCCGACACTATTAAAATTTAGAGGGATGCAAGACCGCGAAGCCTTGTGACGCTCACTTGAGCCACCCCTGAGAGCAATTAGTCAGCTAAGTACACTCCCGTCAGCGCGTCCTTCTTCGACGTCTCCTGAGCATAGGTCAGGTCATTCGCCTCGCGGTATTTTGCCCAATACCATCGAGTGAATGGCTCCAACTCCTCAACACCCCATATCTGCACCGTATGTCGTGAGCCGTCAGGAGCAATGCCCATCAGGTAGACCACGCAGTCAATGCGAGTCAGCGAATGACGCGACAACTTCAACCTATGCTCCAAGCGGAACGAGTGCCCGTCACGCTCCAAGAGGAGGTCATCTTGGTCGAGACCTACGACGGTCATCTTGTTCAAACTCTCTAAGAAAAAATGAATGCTATCCATAGCTAAAAATATTTGTGAGCATTTTGCTCGGTTTAAATTAGTAGGGTGCAAGACATCGCTGTCGAGTTACGCTCACTTGAGCCACCCTAGGGGGGGAGGGGGGACGGCTGTCCCCCCGTTGGACTATGCGCTGAACGTTAGGTCAATATCCATGTCCTTGTAGACGAAGCAGAAGTTCTGAGATAGGCGGAGGTTGTCCTTAGCTATCTCATATTTGCGCGTCACCTCAATCGTGCCCATGCGCCCGTCCTGAAGCATTCTGAACCATCGCTCAGTATCGTTGTTGAGGTGGAGGTGGATGGACGTGCCGCTGTTGTAGCTGACCGCGATGATGTCATGGTCTGCGAGGGCAACCTCTCCCGCTGATTTCATGCCAACCAACTCGTTGAGCATCTCTAGTGATTTTAAAACTTTCATGGTATTTTTGATGTAGGCCATCACCCATTTGATTTGAATTCCGTTTCGACCTTTTGGTCTCATCAGCAAGGCCGCACAGCCTTGGACGGAGGGGGGACGGCTGTCCCCCCCGTTGCCGTTAGGCAGCTAGTTCAGCAGCTACCTCCTTCTCCAACTTAGCCATCTCCATCTTCGCGGCCATCATAGCCATCACTCGCTCCAACTCCTCCATGCTGAGGTCGTTCTTCGGGTCAGCTACACGGGCTAGCATCTTGTCAATCCACTTCGCTCCGCTCTCTTCGCAGGTCAGCGTAGTGAATGCCACAGCCGCTTTGCTGTCCTTCTTCGCTACTGACTCACCCTTGCACCACTTCTCGTATTTGCGAGTTGATGTGATGGTCGGATGCTGTTTGCTGAATTTTTTCTGCACAGCCAACAATGTCATCTTGTTTGCTGTAGCGTATGCTTCCTCAGCCTGAGCAATGTCAGTGGTTTTCCTAGCGTGGTTGCCTGCTTCCTTCGCTGTCTTCCCTGAGAAGCCTCTATCCATGCAGACCATGCCCCATGTGATTTGGTCTTCGCCAAACGCATCAGCTAACTCATCCCGCAGTTCGCCAAGTGGGCAGTTGAACTTGCGCTTGAACTCTAGCACCAATCGTGCTCGCTGTAGACCTGCATCGAATCGTGCTTGCTCCGTCTGAGCGTATTTGTCTGACGCACCTTTCAGTTCAGCACCTGTCGCTCCATTGTCGAATACTACAGCGTCAAGGACAGCTGTGAGTGAGACCTGTGCAACGCTTGTGGCGGTTGCGACCTTCTTAGATAATTTCTGCATGGCAGTTAATGTTTGACCTGTTGGTCGTTTGTGTTTTATTCCGACAAAGATAGTGCATTCTTTTCTTACCATCCTAAAGAAATCGCTCCAATCTTAGGGTGCTCCTACAGCCCTAGGTAGACGCGGCTTGTAGAGGGACACCCCTTCGGTATGGTTTCTAGTTGGGGCGGAGCGGACGGGTACAAGGAGGGACGGCTATCCCCCTCAGCGCTCGGAAAGCGAATGAGGGACGCGGAGCGGAGCGGTCACGTGCCCCTACAGCCCTACGGGGGTGGGGGCTGTAGAAAAACGCCAAAAAATCAGGGCAATAAGGCTGAATCCTAGGGGGGGAGGGGGCAAAAAATATGGCTTTGGAATCGGGCGGGTCTTTTTAAAAATGCTATATTACCCAAACACTCTGTGTGTCTCGCGGGATTTTGTATCTTGCCAAAAAAACTCATGGACCAATTACGAATTAAGGACGGGCGTTTAGTTAATGACCGCCCTATTGGGGAGACTGGAATTGCTGAGATGGCACGTTTACGAAAGACGGTACGTCGCGCTGAAAAGATTAGTATGATTGCTGACGGTGTCGCTTTGGGCGACATGAAGGGCAAGATGATGGGTATGTAAGTTGTTTTGTTTTGTGTGTTGATTGGAAGGGGGGACGGTGGTCCCCCTTTTTGTGTCGATATTCGACACAGCTGTGTCGTTTTTGGTGTCGTTTTATGTCACCTAACTAATTGATTCTTAGTGGTAGTGTCGATAATGTCGTTTTTTTCTCTACCCGTACGTGGAAAAAAAATATATAGAGAACTCTCTCTCTCTCTATATGGGGGGTTGATTTTCGACATAGCGTCATATCTTTGGATTTAAATTAAATTAAATGGACTATACACCTAAGGACTTAAAGTTTGACGACGAGGGTCGTTCCAAATTAATTGAGGGCATCACAAAGATGTCGAACGCTGTAAAGAGTACGTTAGGACCTAGCGGCCATACGGTATTAATTGAGTCACCGAACCACACACACGGCATTACGGTTACTAAGGACGGCGTTACGGTAGCTAAGGCTATTGACTTATTGGACCCTGTAGAGAATTTAGCGGTACGTATGATGCGTGAGGCTGCGGACCGTACGGCTACTGAGGCTGGCGACGGCACTACTACGTCTATTGTATTGACGGAGGCGTTGATACGTTCGGCTTACGATATGTTCAGTTTATATCCTGAGTTGAATAAGACTGAGGTACTGCGTCATCTAGTGAGTTTAACTGACGACGTGGTCTCTTCTTTAAAGTCACGGTCGCGTCCCCTTACGAAGAAGAACTTTATAGAGGTAGCGTCGGTGTCGTCTAATAACGACCGCACTATAGGCAAGATAATTGCTGACGTGTATAAGGAGCTGGGTAAGAACGGCGTGGTTACGGTTGAGAACAGCGACACTGTAGAGACGACGTACGAGACCACTCGTGGGGTAAAGGTTGAGCGTGGTTACCTCTCGCCTTTATTTATAAATAACCAGAAGCGTGACGAGTGTATCCTTGACGACTGCTATGTGCTGGTGTCTGACGCTGAGGTGATAAACTTACTTACTATTGAGAGTGTATTGAAGCCGATTATAGCTGACGGCAAGCGTCTACTTATAATTGCTCCGTGCGCAGCTAACGTGGTCAATACCTTAGCGGCTAATGTGGTGCGCAACAGCTTAAAGCTTTGTGCTATACCACCGCCGAGCTTTGGGTACCGTACACATGAGCTGATGCAGGACATAGCGGTATCGGTGGGTGCTACATATTTCAGTGAGAAGACGGGTGACGACCTCAGTATCATCCAGTTTGAGGACCTAGGTCACGCCCAACGTGTGGTGGTGAGCCGCGATGAGACGGTCATTGTTAAGGGTGAGGCAAATAACGCTGAGCAGGTGGCGGCACGTGTCGATGAGCTGCGTGACGCGCATAAGTTAGCTACACGTAAGGGCGACAAAGACTTTATTTTATCGCGTATCGCTAGCCTTACGGGTGGTATCGGGACAATTAAAGTGGGCGGCAATACTGACCTGGAGCAGAAGGAGCTATTCGACCGCGTTGACGACGCTGTCTGTGCGGTACGTTCTGCACTACAGGAGGGTATCCTACCTGGTGGCGGTGTAGCTCTATATAACGAGCACAGCTTACTTGACATGAGGGTATCTAACGATGACTACCCGTCGGACAGCGAGCGTGCGGCGGCGGCTATCCTTTCGCAGTCGTTGGCCTCCCCCCTAAAACAAATCCTTACTAACGCAGGTGTAAGCTTCGAGGACATATATGAGAAGGGTATGCCGCTTGTGACACGTGAGGGGTACGGGTTCGACGTGAAGAAGCGTCTGTACGGTGACATGATAGAGATGGGGATTATAGACCCTATGAAAGTCACTAAGGTGGCCCTTCAGAATGCTGTGTCTGTAGCGGCTACTATTTTAAGTACCAATGCTATCGTGACGATGGCCCGTTCATACGAGGCGTCATGATAAATACACGTGAGGGTATTGACGAGATGCTTGTCTCGTGTGACCAGTCGTCGCTATTCGCTGACGGTTTTGACGATGCTATAGTAGGTGTGTCGCAGGACGGATATACGGGTTCGTTCCGTGTATGCTATAGCGTGACGCGCTGCTATGACGCGTTGATGGCTGACGGTATGACCGAGGAGGAGGCGATTGAGTACTTTGAGTATAACGTGTTGGGCGCTAACGTGGGGCCTGAGACACCAATTTTTATCATATGAAACCGATAGGACAGAATATAGTCATCAAGACCGTGGACGAGGAGATACGTACGTCATCGGGTCTGCTGTTATCTGCTGACGACGCCAACCAGATGCGTTATAAGCGGGGCACTGTGATAGCGCCTGGCACCGACGTGGTATCAATCTCAAAGGACGACGACATATACTATGACAAGAGGGCGGGGTACACGATGCTTATCAACAGCGAGTCGTATACCATCATAAGTCTTTCTGACGTTGTTGTTGTTTTATAAAGGCGTTCATCTCTATAAGCATATTGCGGTATACCTTATCGTTATAGCCGACGTTCTTTAAAAACATAGGGTTGACCTGGTGGTTGGTAGAGATTTCCTCTCCGCTAAGTTTCCTATACATAGCTGTGAGCATTCGTTTTCCTTTATACGACACCTCGTATAAAGCTGCTTGTGAGGCGTAGTTCCCGCTTTTCTTTCTGAAAACTGATATCCACTCGTTACGTAGTAAACGCTCGAAGCGGCCTTTATCCCATCCGAACACCTCGTTGAATTCATTGAATTTACTTCTATTAAATCTTCCTTCGGACCTAAGGAAGAGAATCATATCGAGGTCGCTCGTTGTAATTCCGTAGCGTGCTTTTATATAGTAACGTATTACCCTCCAGTATTTGAGGTAATCGTACTCAGGTGGTTTTCTAGGCATTAGATTTGATTTGCTATCTTTGACAAAAGTAACCATCAAATTTTTTTACGATGCCTTATAAAATGAACTACAGCTCTAAGAAGCTAAACAAACTGGGTAGCTCAATTAGCAAGTTCTTAGCTGGACCTAACGCTGGACAGCAAAGCAAGTACGCTGGAACCCCAAGCGCTCCCCGCGCTTCCCAGCCTTTAGCTCCAACCCCAATGGGTGCACGTCAAGCTGCTCAAAATAAACCAGCTGGTACAGGAGGAGGTCGTGCAGGTAATGTGAGGTCTGTCTCAAGTTCTCCAGCTAGAAGCGGAGGCGCTAGTTCTGTATTGAATCAGTCTGAGTTCCGAAGTTCTAAAGGCGCGGCGGCATCGTCAAACAAAGGTTCCTCTGTAGCTAAAGCTATGGGCGCTACAAAGGTTACTCCTAAGAAGGCGGCTCCCGCTAAGAAGGCAGCAGCTAAGAAGCCAGCGGATATGAAGAAGGTTTCTCAGAGAGCTGCTTCACAGATTGCTAATAAGCCAGCGACTAAGTCCTTGGCTATAAAGGCCGCTCCTAAATCACCTGCCCCTAAGAAAGCGTCTACTTATACTAGCCGTAACACAGGCTCAGGTATGGGTTCACGCCAGGGTTACAACGACCGATTGGATGAGTCGTTGGGCGCACGTAAAGGAAAGAAGACGCAGTCTATGAAGGCACGTCGTGATGAATCTAAAGGCGCAAGTAAAGCAGCTGGTAAAGGAGCTTACAATAAAGTAAGTACTATGGACAGCGCTGCTAAGACTGCTCGTAAAGCAGGACGCGCTCAGGTAGCTGCTGCTCGTACAGCGGCTAAGAAGACGAAGGTCGATACTAAAGTAGGGCGTATCCAGTCACGTACTGGTCGTAAGATTGCTCGTATCAACAAGCGAGCGAAGCGATAATGGCGAAGGCTATTAATGTAAACAAGGCAGAACGGACCCCTGTAAGTAGACCAGGGGTCCATGCCAAAACAAAATCCTCTTCGCATAAATCTTCTCGTAACTACAGGAAGGCGAACAGAGGTCAGGGAAGGTAATGGCAACTAAAGGGCGCACTAAAGGAAATAAGATATGCCCTGCGGGTATCTCGTGGGCGAAGCGAACCTTTGAGCGCTACCCCTCTGCGTATGCGAATATGGCAGCTAGTAAATATTGCAAGGACCCTAACTACGCAAAGAAATCCAAGAAGTAATGGGTGAGCTGAAGAAATGGCGAGACGAGAAGTGGGTTCGTATTGGCACTGACGGTTCCATTCTTGGCGCTTGCGGTACCAGTAAGGATACAAATAACCCTGACCGTTGTTTGCCGTTAGCTAAAGCTAATTCTATGAGTAAGTCTGAGCGAGCTGCTACGGCTAAGAAGAAAAAACGATTCGGTCGTAAGAATCAGTTCGTGTCTAATACGGCGGCTGGCCGCGTAACCAATAGTTGATATGGCTGACAAGAGTAAGATGAAGTGCAACTCGCCGACCCGTTCGGACCGAGCGGGGAAGAAGAAGATGGTCAAGGCTTGCTCTGGTGGTCAGGAGAAGTTAATTCATTTCGGTGCTAAGGGCTACGGCCATAATTACTCAGCTGCTGCGCGTAAATCTTTTAAGGCCCGACATAAGTGCAGCTCTGCCAGTTCTAAGTTTACAGCGAGGTACTGGGCGTGTAAACATCTATGGGCGGGGTCGGGTGGTTCTACGAAGAGCTCCCCGAAAAAAAGAGCGGGAAAATATTAGTATCTTCGAAGTCATGAAAGCGAAAGGATTAGGCGATACAATAGAGCAGTTCACTAGAGCTACGGGTATCAAGCGTGTCGTGGACACGGTAGCCAAAGCCGTCGATAAAGATTGTGGCTGCGGCGAACGCCGTGACACGTTAAACAGAACATTCCCTTACAAGAAGTAATATCATGCCGAATATTCCATTAACCAATAAGATTCACACCGTAACATCGGGTGTAGAAACTGTAAACCGAGGCTCTGCTCAAGCAAACGCTGGACGAGAAGCTTATACTATCCAAGACCTAGCTGACACTATTGGCAGCGGCGGAACGATTGGCGGTTCTATAACCTCAGGACAAATTGCATTTGGTTCAGCTACTGCCGACTCTATTGAGGGTAACGCAAACATTGGAACGAACGGGGTTAGTTTATTTATCCCTGACTACATTGTTCATACGGGAGATGCGAATACTTTCTTTGGGTTTAACTCTGATGATAACTTCCAAGTTCAGACAAACGGTAACGTTCAGATTCAAGTCAACGAAAACCACGTAGGTCTTTTCCATAAAACTGATGGAGAAAAGATTCGCACTAAAGACAACGGTGTTTTGGTTACGGGTCAAATGGACTTAGCGGCTTTAAACACAGCTCCTGCTGCAAATAATTCTGCGGGCACTCTCGGTGAGATACGTTGGACAGAAGGTTTTGTTTATATATGTACATTGACAGGTGCCGATGGAGCAGCAAATTGGAATAGAGCAACCTTAACATCAGGTTGGTAATAAAAAAATTAAAATGGCATATCAAAAATTACAAGTGGGCTTAGGGGTCAATGTTATCCCTAACGACACGTTAGACATCCCCAACCCGTCTGGTTATACGCTGACGGGTGCGGTAACAAGCGCTCCAGCGGCAACTGCTTTAATAGATACCTCTGCAACTTTCCTAGCGAATAATATCAGTGCTGGTATGGTTGTTTACAACACCAGTAATAACACGGTTATAGCTGAAATTATATCTGTTAACTCTGAGACTTCGTTAACTATTGCCGTTCGTACTGCTACTGGCGGTTTTACTACTGGAAATACCTATACTATTTACGCTAATACTGACAACCCAGGTTGTGTATTGTATGTAGGCGGAGCGGGTAACCTACGGGTTTTAACTTCCAGCGGTAGCGATATTACTTTCACGGGAGTTTTGGCTGGGTCCTTTATCCCTGTTCAGGTAAAGAAGGTCTTTGCTACTAGCAATACAGCTTCATCGATTTTAGCTCTCTGGTAATATGCAGGGTACGGCAATAATTATCGGCAATATGATTGGCGGCATCACGGCAGGTGGTGGCGGTATCCTTCCTACGTTCTTTATATTGGGGGACGGGAATAT
>Ga0208148_1000316_pt1 | contig 18795 bp, 37 predicted proteins | sample DEB08_DNA_16_FD_184525 | JGI IMG/M metagenome (GOLD analysis project Ga0208148, IMG submission 184525) | Aqueous microbial communities from the Delaware River and Bay under freshwater to marine salinity gradient to study organic matter... | ecosystem: Environmental > Aquatic > Marine > Coastal ...
AACACAAGAATAGACGTCTATAGTGGGGTGGGTTGTCGGTATTCCTGCCCCACACAAAACCGACAAAGGAGACACCGATGCTTAAACTAAAGAAACCTCAATTATCAGATATGGTTTTTGAGAGTAATTTTTCACCTGAGTTAGACTTTCTAGCTGATAAGGGCAAAACATATATTTCAATCAAATGCAGAGCAGGAGGTTGGGCGAACCCTGATTTAACAGTAAAACGTGAACAGGTGGTTTTATATCAAGAAATGCAAACCCTCAAAGCAACTAAAATGATGGACGATGAGGATAAATATACAAAGTTTAAATCGGAATCAGAAAAGGAAGTTGGCAAGAAGTTATTTGAAGCTCTATACGATACCTGTGTCGTTTCGTGGGAGACTAATGTACAAAACGATGGCACTAAGATGATATGTGATAGGGATCATTTTCTTGCGCTTGCCGATGCTAAAATAAATGAAGTATCCAAGTTTTTCATGGATTGGGCAAAATATGTTGATGAGTTAGGTAATTTTAGACAGGAAGTCGAAGAGGAAACGGTAAAAAACTAATCGAGGCGCTTCAATGGTCTTTTAAGTACTCTGCAAGAGATGAGGCTTACTTGATGGCAAAGGGCGCAATAGAGATCAGAGACAAGCCTATTCCTCAAAATATGATGTATTGGATAGGATATAACGATTTGAGACAAGGGAGACAAATAGGGTATTCTGGCTTTTCCCCTATACCGTTTAGTGAAATTATGTCATATTGCTCTCATATTGGTCTTGATGATCCTACTGAACGCCAAAGTTTTGCTCGTTGCATGATGGCATTAGATATTACGGAGCGTAATTATTATGACAACATTAAGCCTTAATATCGATGCTAGAGGCGCTCAGAAGGGCGCTAAAGATTTTAAGCGAGCTACCGATCAAGTTAAAACGTCAGCAATGCAAGCCGACAGCGCTGTTGAGCAGATGGGTACAAGCGTTGCTAAAACTGGTCGAGGATTATCAGGTAGACAAACATTCATATTTCAAAACACTGCGAACCAGTTAGGCGACATCGCGGTACAAGCATCGATGGGAACAAATATGTTCCGAGTGCTTGGTATGCAGTTACCACAAATCGCAGGAGGATTTGCATTACTTGGTGGAGCGGTTGGTATTGTTGCTCCTATTTTGGGTGTTATTGCAGCTATTGGTTTTCCTATTCTTGCTGTTTTTACTTCTATGAATAAAGAGACAGAAGAGCTTGGAGATAACTTCGATCAGGTATCCGATGCTATAACGAGATTTAGAGGCTTAGATAAACTTATAGACGAACAGTTTGCAGAGCCATTTCGAAAGGCTAATGAAGCTGTTTTTATATATATCGACTCTATGAGGCGAGCGGCTCAAGAAGAAATTCAAAGAGGATTGCAAAAAGAATTAGCAGGATTTTTAACTCCTATTCTTATCCAAGAAAATGAATTGAGAGAAAGAGTCAAAGAGTTAAGACAAGAAATCAAAGATACTTTCAAGCTAGAGGAAGAGGAACGAAATCTAGCTGATTTAAATAATGCTATGATGGAAGTGGCTAAGTCTACAGAAATTATTAAAAGAAACGATGCAATAGGCGACTTAGTAATTGACGCTTTCCGAGGAGTTAGAAGCACAAGAGATTTGGCTGAGAACTTTGCTGAAGTAAGAAATGAACTGGATAAGATGGGGCCAGAGGCAAAAGAGTTTCTTAAACAGCTTGACGATATTTTAGATAAAAGTGGTTTGCATCGTGAAATCATGGCTCTCACAAGAGACACTATTGTTACCATTAAAAAGGAAGAAAAAGAGAGAAACGAGGCTTTAAAAGAGTCAAACAAAGAAGCTCTCGAAAGCACAAGATTCCTAACAAGAGAATTTGAAAGGCAACTTAAAACAACTCGGATGATGATGAAGCCTCTTCAAGATGCTGCTGATATGGTTGGCAATTCATTTGAGCGAGCTTTTATGGACGCTGTTACTGGCACAGCATCAGTCAAAGACGCTTTCAGAACAATGGCAGCAACTATAATTGCAGAGCTTTATCGCATATTTGTAGTGAAAAAGATTACTGGTTTTATATCTAGTTTCATTGCCGATCCTGCTATGTTTGGCGGTTTGGGTGGCGGTGGTTCTTTCACAGGAGCGCCACCAATAAGACCGACTTCATTTGATGGTGGTGGATACACAGGAAACGGCCCTCGAACAGGTGGATTAGATGGTCGAGGTGGCTTTATGGCTATGCTTCACCCGAATGAAACAGTTGTCGATCACTCAAGAGGAAACTCTGGTGGTGAGGTCGTAATCAATCAAAATATCAATGTTACTACTGGAGTTCAACAAACCGTCAGAAACGAAATACAATCAATGCTTCCACAGATTGCCGAAGTAAGTAAGGCGGCTGTATTGGATGCTCGGAGAAGGGGTGGCAGCTTTGCCAATGCGTTCTAAATGGCTATAACTTATCCTTTAACACTTCCATCGCACACAGGTATCAGAAATATAACGCTTCGAGCAGTTAATACTGTCGGACTGACTCAATCGCCTTTTACATATGCACAACAGGCAGTGGCACACTCAGGGCAAAGATGGGAAGTAGATGTTACACTTCCTGCTATGAATAGAGCAGACGCAGAACAATGGGTTGCTTTTCTAATTAGCTTACGGGGTCAGCTAGGAACTTTTACGCTCGGAGATCCTGTCGGTGCTAGTCCAAGAGGTTCAGCAGGAGGAACTCCACTCGTAAACGGAGCGAGTCAAATAGGCGGCACACTGGCTATTGATGGTTGCACAGCCTCGCAAACAGGATGGCTCAAGGCAGGGGATTATATTCAGCTAGGAACAGCAGGAAGTGCTACATTGCACAAAGTTCTAGCTGACGTTGATAGTAATGGATCAGGTCAGGTTTCAGTCGATATTTGGCCTTATATAAGAACTGCTCCATCTGATAATGCAACTGTTGTTGTCACTAATACAGTCGGACGCTTTCGATTAGCTAGTAATACACAGAACTGGAGTATTCGAGATACTGCTCTTTATGGTATAACTTTCGGTGGCGTTGAGGCGATCTAATGGGCAGAACTATTGCATCAAGTATCGTAAGCAAATTAGACGATGCAGAAGTATATCCGTTTTATGCAGTAGATTTATTATTTGATACCACTCCTATTTATGCTTGGACAGGGCTGAATGAGATTACACTCAACAGCAATACTTATACTGGCGTTGGGAACTTGCTGCAAATATCAGAAGTACAAGAAAGTCAGGATATTAGTGCAAAAGGTATGACGCTAACATTAAGCGGTATTCCGTCCGATCTTTTGACTTATGCTTTAAACACTCCTTATCAGGGCAGAGAGTGTAAACTCTATCTAGGCTTTATGACAAGTTGGGCTAGTCCAGATGCTTCACCTGATACCGTAGAAATATTCTGTGGTTATATGGATCAAATGACAATTAACGAAGGGCCAGAAAGCTCAACTATTACCACTTCAGTTGAAAGTAGATTGATTGACCTCGAAAGACCTCGGAGTCGAAGATATACGGCTGAAAACCAGAAGCAAAGACATTCGGGTGATTTGGCTTTTGATTTTGTGGAGAGCCTACAGAATTTGCGGTTGCAATGGGGTGGCTGATGCGAGTTGCAAACTGGGATATAAAGTTAGCTGAATATGTAAACAGCTTACGAGATTATCCTTTTGTTTGGGGTGAGCATGATTGCTTTACGTTTATAAATAAGTCAGTCGAAATTATGCGAGGTCAGGGTTTCGCAGATGATTGTTTGGGTGATTACACTACACCAAAATCTGCTCTTTTGCACTATAGGCGCAAATTAATGCACTTAGAATATGATACCGTTGTAGATATGCTTGACGATAGATTAGAGCGATTTAAGGGAAGATTTCCATCGAGGGGTTCTATTGTCGGTCGGCCTGTCGATCAGACGATTGGTGTTTTGCCTGTCGCATTAGGAGTAGTAGTTAGCGATCTAGGTGCTTTCCTATGTGATGATGGAATGATATTATGGACGTTAGATGAAAATGATTTGTTCTGGAGTGTTGATTAAATGCCACCAGTAATAGCCGCAGTTGGAGCAGTAGCCACAGCAATCGGAGGTGCAGTTGTTGCAGGAGGTGCAGCCGTTGCAGGGGTGGCAGCAATACCAATCGTTGCAGGAATAACTGTCGGATCGGTTGCTTATACTGCTGTCACTGCATATGCGATCAATGCACTTAGTAAGAAAACACTAGCCAAAGCAAGATCAGCAGCCGCATCAGTTGCAGCAGCCCAAAAGGGATATGGAACAAATGTGAATGCCGTTTCTCCTGCATCCGATCATGCAATCATTTATGGTCAACAGCGTGTCGGTGGCGTTATTTTTTATCGTTCTATTACAGACGATCAGAAATATTTACACACTTTAATCGCGTTGGCAGGGCATGAATGTGAAGAGATTGGAACAGTATACGCTGATAATGTTGCGTTAACACTAGATGGTAATGGATTTGTTACTAACGATGCGTTTCAGATTAAAGATGATGATGGCGCTGTCGTTAATTCAGCGCTACGGATAAACAAGCATTTAGGCACAAGCTCACAAGCGGCTGACGCTGATTTGGTGTCCGAAGATAGTGCATGGACAGCAAGCCATCAGGCAAAAGGCGTTGCATATGTTTATATCAGGGCTGAATTTAATACGAGCGTATTTCCCCAAGGGTTGCCAACATTCAGCGCTATTGTAAAGGGTAAGAAAGTATTCGATCCAAGAACATCAGCCACAGCATGGTCATCAAATGCGGCTTTATGTTTACGAGATTATCTTATTTCTGATTATGGTCTTGGTGCAGAAACAAGTGAAATAAATGACACTGTATTTTCTACAGCGGCAAATACTTGTGATGAAAATATAACTTTATCGGGTGGAAGCACAGAAAAACGATATACAGTTGATGGGTCATTTGTGACAGCTTTACCACCAGATGATGTTATTGTGGATCTGACTGCATCAATGGCAGGGATTATTTATTATAGTCAGGGTCAATGGGGTGTAAAAGCAGGAGAGTTTACTTCGTCAGTTTTAACGCTTGATGAGGATGATTTAAGAAGCAATCTACAAATTAACACTCGGCACAGTCGCAGAGATAACTTCAACACAGTGTCAGGAATGTTCTCAGGCCCAGAGACAGACTTTCAGCCAACAGACTTTCCACAAATTACATCTAGCACTTTCGTTTCTGTTGATGGCGGTGAGACAGTTGTGCAGGATATACCTTTTCCGTTTACATCTACTGCATCGAGGGCGCAGAGGATTGCTAAGATTGCTCTTTATAGAAACCGCGAACAGCTTACTATATCTGGCACATTCGGACTCAGAGCTTTACAGCTTCAGATCGGTGATGTTGTCAGCGTTACAAATACAAGGCTTGGATTTAGTAGCAAAACATTTGAGGTTGTAGATTGGCGGTTTGGGTTTGGTGCAGACTTGACGCTAGAAGTTAGCATGATTTTGCGTGAAATCAGTTCTGCCGTTTTTGATTGGAACGCAGAAGAAACTGACTTTGAGCTAAATGCCACAACTTTACCATCTGCGACAGAAGTTCCTACTGTCGGACTTGGCGTCGATTTTGATCTTCGTGTAGTAAATCAAGCAGCGGTCGGTGTTCTTATTATAGACGTAACTGCTAACGAGCCTTTTGCTGTAGAGTTTGAGGCTCAATATAAACGAACCAGTGACGCTAATTTTATTTCTGTAGGTAAGCAAAGAAATGGATTGTTCGAAGTAACTGGATTAGGCGATGATACTTACGATGTTAGGGCTAGAGCCTTTAACGCTTTTGGTGCAGCAGGGCCATTTACTTCAACAGCAGGAAAGCAATTAACAGCCTTTGCAACTCCACCAGATACAGTGACAAATTTTACTGGTAACGTGACAGGGAACTCATTGAATTTATCTTGGACACCAGTAAGCAATGCAGATTTATCACATTATAAAATCAGGTTTTCATCGCAAACATCAGGCGCAAGCTATCAAAATGCAGTGGATATAGTCGATAAATTAGCTCGTCCTGCGAATGTTGCTGTTGTTCCTGCTAAGACAGGCACTTATTTTATTAAGGCAGTCGATAAAATAGGTGGTGTTTCGGCTGCGGCTGCAAGTTTTGTTGTGCTAGTCGATCCCAATAATGTCGAGAATTTCAATGCTATTCAGACAATACAAGAAGATCCTGTTTTTGCAGGGGCTAGAAGCAATGTCGTGGTCTTAGAAGATAGTGAAGGTGATTATCTGGCGTTGGATACTGTAGATCAATTTGATAGCGGAACAGGCGACTTTGATGATGGTCTTGGTTTATTTGATGGATTTTCTGGAACGGTGACATCTGGAACATACGATTTTAATACAACGGTTGATTTTGGTGAAGTATATACGAGCCGAATATACCCGAAATTCAAGGTGGATTATTTAGATTATGTTAACGATTTCGACAGTGCCACAGGGCTTTTTGATGCTCGTCTTGGAAACTTTGACGGTGATCCTGCTCAGTTTGACGTAACATCAGCTAGATTTGAATTGCGTCATACTAACGATGATCCATCTGGTTCACCAACTTATACATCGTATCAACCCTTTATCGTTGCAGATATAACAGCAAGAGCTATGCAATTCAGATGCATATTAGAATGCACAAATGGCGCGGCTTCTCCTGCTATTAGAGAACTAAGAGCAGAAATAGATATGCCAGAGCGAACACAATCAGAAGTCGATATAACATTTACTGGCACGAAAAGCGTAACTTTCCCGACTAAGTTTAAGGGTGTTCCTGCTATTGGATTGTCATTGGCGAACTTGGCAGATGGTGAGAGATATGTTATTACGAACAAAACCAGAGCAGGATTTGATATAGAAGTATTTTCTGGTGGTAGTACAAGCACAAACTCAGTTACACTTGACTATGTGGCAAAAGGATTTGGTAAGGAGATCGTTTAAATGGCACAACATGATATGAATATAGCTAATCAGGGCTTTCCTGCTACGAGGGCTGATATAAATAATGCCTTGCAAGCATTAGCCTCAAATAACTCTGGAACATCTGCACCTAGCACAATGTTCGCTAATCAATGGTGGTACGATACAACAAATAATAAACTTTATATCCGAAACGAGGCGAATAACGCTTGGATACAAGTTGCTGTATTAGATCAAACCAATAATGAATGGCAAGTTATAACAGGTGTAATCCAAGCTAAAGACGGTGATGGCTTAGTATTTAAAACCGATGATGGAACAACTAGAATAGCTATTGCCGACAGTGATGGTGATGTGGCTTTTGACACAGACACTCTTTATGTCGATGCAACAAATGATAGAATTGGAGTAAATAACGATGCTCCTGCTACCGCTATCCATGTAAATACTACCACAGCAGGAGCAATTACAAGTGGAGCAGCAAGGACAGGTTCAGTTTTAAGACTTGAACACACTGCTGCATGGGAAAACGGATACACTGGCGGCGATTTTTTAGGTGGTATTGAGTTTGAAACTGGGGATACTTCTGGAGGCGTAGGAGTTAGAGCCGCAATAAGAGGTACGGTTGATAGTTATTTTAATACTAACTCTTTAGCTTTTTACACTTGCGATCAGGGTGATGCTACACTTGATGAGAGAATGCGTATTGATCACAAAGGGAGAGTGACTAAACCTACTCAACCTGCTTTCTTAGCTCAACCTTCTTCTCAACAGGATAATATAGCTGCTGATGGTAATAATGTTACAGTAGCTCTAGGAACAGAAAGGTTTGATGTAGGTTCAAATTTTTCATCTAATGTTTTTACAGCACCAGTAACAGGTAAGTATTTGTTATGTGCAAATTTATACCTAGTAAATATAGATTCAGCTATAAACTATATGCAGTTAACTTTAAATACATCAAATAGATTATACTATTTTGCATTTGATACTGGCTCTACTGATGCAGACCCTAATAGAATGACGTTTCAAGTAAATGTATTGGCAGACATGGATGCAAGTGACCAATCTTGGCTTGGTATACTACAAAGCGGAGGAACTGCACAGACGGACATTGCTGTTGAGTCTTATTTTTCTGGGGCTTTAATTTGTTAGTCATGCTGAAATAAGTAAACATAAAGGAGTTTAAAATGGCTATAACTGTAACAATAACAATAGATGATACTGATGAAAAAGTATTAAAGAATGATTTGTTAGATATTAATGATTGGTGTCAATCTGCTATTACTGGCAAGAAAAACAACTGTTGGAAGCGTATGCAATCTGAATGGACAACAAAGCTAATGAATGACGAAAGTTTTACTGATCCTATTCCTAGCAACAAAGCTGACTTTGTAACGCTTGTAACAGCTAGAAGTGATTATCAAACAAGAGCCGAAAGAGATGCGGCAAGTAGTCCTGAATAATGAACAAACGGAGCGCAGCATCAGCCCATGAACGCATAGATGGCCTAGAGAAACAGTTGGTGGCGCTGCAAACTACTGTCGATATTCAAATGCGTGATCTATTCAATAGGGTAAAGAGATTAGAATATATGTATCTAGCAAGTTCTGGTTTTATTATTGCCTTATTGCTACGGATAACAGTGGTGGGGTGATGCGATGTCGGATAAGCTACCAAAGGTTAATATAGCTGTCGCTGCAAGTGCAGTGGTGGCGATAGTATCAACTATAGGTGGTGGCATCTGGTATGCTTCTTCTCAAGCATCTATTATCGAAGGACTAACCTCTCAAGTCGAGACATTGACTATTGAGAACAATGCAACGGATCGAACTAATCTTATTCGTGATGTAGAAGAAAATACAGATCGAATAGATGAAATTATAGAATATATAATCGAAGTTGAGGAAGATGGCGGTGACACGATTGATGAGATTTATGAGGAGTTTGAGGACGTTTACGAAACACAAGAAGGTTTTTTGCTTCAGTTTAATCAAATCGTCAAATTGCAAGCTAGGATTAAGACACTAGAAAATACGTTAGAATATCTCACAAGAAGCCCTATTCATTCTGACGGTCGATAAAAATGGCTGATCCTTTTGTTCTGCTCGGAGCAATAAAAACTGGCATAATGGCAGGCAAAACCGTCGCTAGTTTAAGCAGAGAAATTAGTTCGTTCTTCGATGCTACCGATCAAGCTAAGAAGAAGATGAGCAAAAAGCGAGGCTCTCGCACTTCAAGCGTGAATAGTGAAGCCCTCGACATTTGGGCATCTGAGCAGAAAGCGGCAGAACTAGAAGAGGAATTACGTGAGTGGATCTGTCGCTCGAAAGGAATTTCGCATTGGCACTCTCTTTTACGCATACGCAAGGAAGTATTACAAGAGAAGCGCGAGACAGAAGCCAGATTGAGGCGTGAGGCGATAGAACGTCAGGAGATGGCCTTGACCATAGCAGGAATAGTAGTGTTACTCACTGCGGCTGCTGTAGGCGCTACTGCTTATCTGCATTATATGGGTTGGCTCGATGTAAGGGATTATTTGCCATGATTTATGTTTTAGTATTCTTGCACTTTGTTAATACTGACAATTTAAAGTATTATCAGCTTGCTACATTTTCGGATTTTGAGGAATGCCAGATAGAAAAGAAGAAAGCAAACGTCCTCGTAACTCACAATTCAATGAAAGTTTCGTGCTTGGAGCTTACAACCCGATAGTAATACAGCATGGCAAAAAGTTTGCTGCATATGATAAAAATGGACGATTAATTATTTTAGGGTATAATAGAAGGATATGTCAGGAGTACGCAAATGACCGAGTTCAAGAAAGCTGACGTCAATGGTGATGGTGTCATACAGCCCTATGAGTGGGAAAAATTACGCCTCGAAGAAAGACGTTTAGAAATAAACGACAGAGATTTGAAGCGCGATGCAGAACGTAGATACACAGGCTTTGCACTCGCAGGAATGCTAATTTATCCGTTTATAATTTTATTAGCTAGTGTTCTCGGCTTCGATCAGGCTGCATCGTTAATTACAGATATTGCAAGCGTATATGTAATCGCTGCTAGTGGAGTTGTTGCGGCATTTATGGGATTCAATGCTTACTCTGCTAAGTCAGATAAGAAAACAACTATGAGCGTGGAGGGTGAGAAATGAGTTTAGTTAATACCTTAGTCGGGCCAGTATCGAACATTCTGGATAAGTTCGTTGAGGACAAAGATCAAAAAGCCAAACTTGCACACGAGATTGCAACGATGTCAGATCGACACGCGCAAGAACTCGCGTTGGCACAGATTAGCGTCAACGCAGCGGAAGCGCAATCTGGAAGCCTTTTTAAGGGTGGGTGGCGTCCTTTCTGTGGTTGGTGTTGTAGCCTTGCATTTGGCTATCATTTTCTTGGCTTGCCTATTACCCTTTTTGTTATGAGTTCAATGGGCGCAGAAATACCTGATTTGCCAGAGTTCGATATGGGTACGCTTTTAACTGTTCTTGGCGGTATGCTAGGAATTGGTGGACTCAGAACCTACGAGAAGCAAAAAGGGGTCACTAAATGACCTACATGAAAGATATAGTTGTTCTGGTGATGGCAGTCGGCCTTATGTCGATTCTTGGGCTTATCATTTACGATGAGTTTGCAATGGCAAATGAGCATGGTGGTGAGCTAGACGAAAACATTATAGGATTATTACAGATGTCGTTAACTGGTATCATTGGCGTTGTCGGTGGATACGTTGGCGGCAAATCTTAGAAAGGGAAAGAAATGAGAGATATTGACGAAATAATTATACACGCAACTGCAACTAATCCGAGTTGGATGGCAGATAAACCTGTCGAGGATGTAGTTACAGAGATCCGTAGATGGCACGTAGAGGAACGAAAGTGGTCGGACATAGGGTATCATAGTATTGTTCACAGAGATGGCTCAGTGGGCTTTGGACGGCCTGTCGAGCGATCTGGCGCTCATGTGGGTGGTAGAAACAAGACAACTATCGGTATCAGTTTGGTCGGTGGTCGAGGTGGAATAGCTGACGGAGAGTTTTCTGATAGCTTTACTCCAGAGCAGGAATCTGCATTGAGAAATCTAATCGAGGATTATAAAACTCAGTTTCCTAGCATCAAAGCAGTGACAGGCCATAACGAGTATGCGTCAAAAGCCTGTCCTTGTTTTAGCGTTAAGGCTTGGCTCTAATTACCAAGGTCTTAGTTTGGGTGATACTGTGCGTGAAGCAACCTCGCTGACGTCACAGTAACCCATTTCGGCATTTATTTGATCGTAGAGCGTATTACTATTCATTAGTACGCTCCAACAATCTTCCTCGCTAGAAAACCAAATACTGACATACATCATATTATCTAGGACTGTGTAACCAAGCGTTAAAAGCGTCCAGTAATCCATTAGATCTGTCGCCTGTCACTTTTATTCGGTATCGGTACAACTTGTTTACGAGGTAATCTATGTTTGAGAATGTCCTTCTGAATTGTACTTAATTGAAGCTCAAGAACATCAGCTATTTGATACTGTGTTAAGTTGTATTTAAGCATTTTATTTATCATTCTAATGCGAGGAGTGCCTTGTATAACGTCTTGTCGCCTGTGCTTGTTTGCTTCATCCTTATTTCTTTGAACTGCCATAGACGAGGCTAATATCTTGTTCTCCTTCGATCTGGCGTTTAGCTTTTTATGTCCTTTGGTTATTTCCTGCATTAATTGACCAATTTCTTTTTCGGTTGGCCTTCTTCCTAATTCTTTCGCTAGTGTTAAAAGATGGTTAACAGTCATACCTTCACTCCTTTTTTTCTTAGCTCCCTATTGAAATCTTTTAGTTCTTTCTCTGCGTAATAAAATTCTTGGTGAGCGCCTTTCTTAGCGTCAGCCAAATATCTTGCACGGCTTGTACGGTCTAGCTGTTGAATCAGCCTTCTTCGTTCCCCTATCTCGTAGGGTGTTAGTTGCTCGTTGCCCATTTTGTTGATCCTTCTTTTTTACCTCGGATCTAAATTATGATCTCGTGCGTAATCAAACCATTTTGATCTGAATGAATTTGTAAATCTATCCATCTTACTTCGAAAAATATGTGGGCAGTTATGAAAGCTGTGTCCTTCGTCTTTTTCTACCCATGATGCTATATGCTGCAAAACAAAGTTTTCTAGCTCTGTTTCATTTAGCGGTGTTTTAAGTTTCATCTTTTTTCTCCCTTTTCTTTTTATTTTCGTACTGACAAGCATGGCGCATTGTAGCGCATCCGTAACAATCACAATCTAGTTTTTGCTCTGGATCATCTTCGTAAAAATATGGATGTTCCCAAGGTTTCATTGCATCACCATAAAGCTGTCTATGTTTAAAGCTGCTATGATTAAAACGATAACCATTAGCGCGAAAATTATTCTGTCCTGCCAATCAATCATAAGTCTCTCTCCTTCAATTCATCGTAAGCGTAATCAAAATCACTTACCTCGGCCTCGTATAATGCCTCATCTACTTTTCTCTCGTGATGCTTCTCGATGTGGTCTGTTAGTTTTTTACTTAATTCTCGTTCCTTTTTGGTTTCTGGATTCGTCCACCAATACTCTTTGTTCTCAATGCATTTGTCGCTATCAACATCGGCTGTGATGCAGATGGTTAGCTCAATGCCTTTGACCTCGATGTCTATGTCTGCTTGTACGCTACTCATATCTCACTCCTTTCGAAGGGGCTTATGCCCCTGCTAAAAATACTTTTCCATTACCGTTCCAATAGATCGAATCTTCAAACGGCTTTTCATCACCATTTTCATAAGTTACTTGGCGGCATTGAAAGCTGTTTTTATTGAATGGATTATGGAAATGTAACTTTTGATAAATTACTTTTGAAGTCGGGCATTTTTTAAAATACTTTCCGTTTCCTATTTCTTTTACTTTTATCATAGTGATTCTCCTTTTTGCTATATGTAAGGTTTACCAGTTAAAAACGTAAAGCTCAAGCATTATTATCGTTAATTTACACTTTTTTTATATTTATTTTGTTTACGAGTATTCAAGCGCTTTTTCTGCAAGCAACCCCTCACCTCCTGATATGACGTAGGATTTAACGAACTCTCTAAATGTTTCTGTTCCGTCATCAAACTCACTGAAGTATCCCTTCAATGCTTTTACCTCATAATCTTTTAAGTCTATTGTATGTTCAATTTTGATTTTCATTATACTTCTCCTGTTGTGGCAGGGCTTACGCCCCACCTCCATTTATATCGTCCAGTGATGTGATGTCTCCTGATTTGGCATCAGCTAACGTATACATCTGTGCGGCAGGGATCATGAATTTAACGTGCATGAATCCACCCGACATCGAACTTATTCCGTAAGGATATGGACAAGTCTTTATCCATGCTAAGAATTGCTCCATCGCTTCAACTTGTTCGGTTTTATTAATAGGTGTCATTGTTGATTGCATTTTATCTATCCTCACACTTCGTTCAGTTTGATGCAGTGTTCTAATACTCTGCGTCTTTCGTTTTGCGATAGCTTGGATATTACAGCCATCACGTTCATTGAGTTGCTCCTTACTTGATCCTTAGTAAATTTGTATTCGCGTGGCTTTACCACTTCTTTGCTCAAGCCAAGTTTAGCGATAAGCTCTGGATCTAATTCTGTTATTGGTATTCCCATATCTCACTCCTTTGTTATATGTAAAGTCTACCACTTTAAAACGTAAAGCGCAAATGATATTTTAGATAATCAGGCAATAATAACACAAAATAACGCAAAGTGACCTAACGTAATTTAGGCAAATATTAATAATTTTAGTCTGTTTCTATCGAAGTCGGTTCAGTGTATTCTATGCGTTATGGAATTAATCAAAGTCGAAATAGAAGTATCTGGTCAGCCAAGAGGCAAAGGTAGACCGCGATTCACTCGCAATGGTCACACCTATACGGATGCAAAGACTAAAGAATATGAGAAGCGTATTCATGCGGCTGCTTGGCAAAAGATGCGAGAGCTAAAGCTGAAGCCTATCGGCAAGTTCTGCCATTTAGAATTGATTGCTTTCATGGAGATCCCCACTTCATGGTCGAAGGTTAAACAAATAGAAGCTGAGTTTGGTGCAATCAAACCGATAACAAAACCTGATTTAGATAATATTATAAAAGCAGCCAAAGATGGAATATCGGGTTTAGATGGCATTATCCTCGATGATAAACAGGTAACGAGCATCAACGCCAAAAAGGTTTATTGCCATCCAGAGCGAGGGCCAGTCCTTTATATCTGCGTATCTTGGACTGAATAAGAGTAATCAGCCCCATACAACTCGCGCCATTTCTTTTTATTATCGTGTATTGCAACGGCCTTTGATTTATCCCAGAGTGCTTGATGATGTCCATCACACAAGGGTATGGCTGCGAGATCACTCGTTTTTCGTGTGCCATACCTGTCGTGAATAGGATGATGGGCTGTTGTGGGTGATTGCTGAACCATTCCGAACCTCTGACAAACGCAACAAGGCATCGCTCGGATCTTATCGAGATATTTAGCGTTCTTTTTCGCTTTAGGCTTTTTAAGTCCTGTCGGTGGTCTATTTGCTAGATTGGTCAACTGGATCGTATCCTATCGCCTCTGTTAGTTTTTGCATGGCAAGTTCGAAGTAGTTATTAAACTCTTGTTGGCTCATATCATCAAATGAAATGCTGTCCATTACTCGCATATGAGCGCTTGCCAGTGAGTTCCATCGCATTTTGACATAACCACAAGACCATTTCAATTCGCTATGTAGGTGATGCTCTGTAGGCCATCGCTGAGTGGTTTTGCATACATCTCTAAGCACTCCCCAATATAAATTGTGATGAGGGTTCGATCTTTTGCCTGTCGAGGTAAGATTAAAGAAGCTGCCATCTTTGAAATCTTCCATCCGTTGGGCATCATATTTAGTGATGGGCAATAACTGCCCACCCTTAAATTCAACTTGTATCTTAGACATTATCCCACTCGTTCCCATCAAAATAGCTGACTTTACGGTTTCGAGTCTGGTAGAAACCATCGTACTGAGGGAACTCTTCCATAAACTTACGAGCGTAATGGCTAATCCATCCATCGTTTAGTTTGTATTCGGCTGCAACTTCTCCGATAGCTGTATCCCATCTCATGCGATGAAATACGGCCTTTGCTGAAAAGTATTTACGCCTCACAGCAACTTGCATCGAATAGGTAACAAAGCCTTCCCAGATATGAGGGTTTTCTTTGTCGAATAGCTCAAAGTTTTCCGTTGTAAATTCTCCGTTAGCTTTCATTTTTGCTCTCCTTAAAATGGTATTTCATCATCAAAGTCTTGGTTAGTATTATCAGAGTTCTCACTATTCTCTGATGTATCCTCGGATTGATCCTGAGTTGTTACTTTACGATCATTCCAGAATTTAATGTGGCTTGCTCGAACATTGTGAAATGTTCTATTTCCTTTCTCCTCAATACTTAGAGATCCAGTCACTACGACTTTCGTTCCTTTCTGTAAGTATTGTGCGATATTGGTTTGATACGAGATACAACTAAACCAGTTTGTTTTTTGATTGTCTCTTGAGCCTTCTGTAACCGCGACAGAAAAGGTGATAAACTCCCCTTTCTGGTTCGATTGAACTTCAGCGCTTTTACCGAGATTCCCTGCAATTGTAATAACTTTCATAATCCTAACTCCAATTTCTTTTGTTCGTAAACTTCTTCGACATATTGAGCGACATCACTGTTCGTAACGTATTTTTCGCTCCATCTTCTCCATTGTTCGATAGCTTCATCTAACGATATTTGACTATCGCAGAATTTAAAACCCTTTCGCCACTTCTCTATGGCTCTCCTCATATCTGGCTCTAAATCTCTTAACGATTGTGCTAAGTTAAACTCATCGGCTTCGTCTTGGCTGTAAACATCACCATGCAAACCAACTAACTTTAATATTACTCGGTCTTTGGCTCGTTTCTCTGCCATTGCAAAGGGGTAAGCGTTTTTATTGTTGTATGGAGCAGCTTCACCAATAGACCACTCTGATGCGTCTTTCATGTGGCCTGTGACGCTTAAAACCGCATACTTTTCCTTTACCGAGCTTTCGATAATCTTAGGCTCGTCAAAAACTATACCGTTATGAGCAGCTATCTTTTCGCAGGCTTTGTGCAATACGACAGGCGTTCCATGACAATCCCATGTAGCTTGGCGCTCTGTTAATTTAACTTCTTTTAATAATTCTTGTAATCTCTCAGGCAGTTGTTTCATTATTACTCTCCCTACTGCTTATTTCTTTTTGTTTGTCGGCTAACTGTCTTACACGTTTAAGCTCTATTTTTTCTGCATCTTTCTCAGCATCATTATAAACCTTGTCGATGGTTGATTCTAAAATACCAAACGCTCCAACAGGAAACATTTCATGTAACGGTATTTCGTCACCTAATCCTTTTAAAGTATGCTCAAGAATAGTTTGAGATATTGCTAATTTAATTACTGCTCTTGATGGTCTATGACTCATTTCTTTCTCCTTTTTGCTAATATCGGTTTACAACTTTTTATTTGTACTGTAAAGCCTAAATAATAATTTAGTAAACAAAGGATGTAAAAATGGAAGTGAGAACAATACTAAAGCTCGATGATATACGATCGATGCTGCAAGATCGAAACTTGACGAAAGTAGCAAAATCGGCAAATGTTAGCAGACCAGTGCTTTATCAGATAATGAGAGGTTCAACTGATCCTAAGTTTTCTACGATAGAAAAGTTATCTGATTACTTACAGAAGTAAAAAACCCCCAGTAATTAAACTGAGGGCTTTAGCAAAAAGAAGAAAACAACTGTGAGATATATTTTCTTAACTAACGGAGTAGTCAAACAATGAGTAACCTAGTTTCAAACCTAATACAAACTAAAAAGGTTGGCTCACTCACTAAGAAAGCGATCCTAATGTATATGGCTGACAAGGCCAGTGACGATGGAAGCGGTATATGGGTGAGCAAATCAAATATGGCGGCTGATCTCGAAATGACGGATCGGGCTGTTCGAATACACATAAAAGATATGATAGCGATGGGCATAGTATCCGAATCAGGTCAGCGCCAATGCAGATCAGGATATACAATCGATTACAGTATAAACCTTAATATTATTCATGCTCTACAGCCTACCAGATCCACCCCTGAACGAGATTCACCCCTGAATGACATTCAGCCCCACCCCTGCATGACGTTCACCCCTACCCCTGAACGAGGTTCAGGTAAACCATCCATAGAACCACCCTTAGAACCATCCTTATTAAATAATAACTATTTTGATGAGTTTTATTCTGAGTATCCTCGAAAGGTAGGAAAAGGAGCAGCAAGAAAAGCATGGGCAAAGGCAATCAAGAAAGCTGACGTTCATTATATTATTAGCTCGGCAACTTGTTATGCTAAGAGTATAGTTGGAACAGATCAAACCTTTGTGCCTCATCCTGCAACTTGGTTAAATCAGGAACGATGGGAAGATGAATTAAAAGTAGATAATAACAACGAAACCTTTAATATATTAACAGAGATGGGATTGAACTACGATGCGTGAGATAGAACTTAAAAACCGAACTATGAAAATGCTTGCACGATTAAACGCTCCTAGAGCAGTGACAGGCAACGCAGAAGCAGCCAAAAGTGAGGCTGAGTTTCTATGCAAACGGATAAACGGACTTGCTCCTTCTAGGCAAATTAATGAATGGTTTGATGATTTCGAGGAGGCTTTGCTAGGGAACTTGGAAACTCGATCATGGCCTACAGCAAAACAAATTAGCCAAGCCGCAAAAGAAATAGCTCCCAAACGTCCAGAGTTTATTGATTACACTCAAAGCAAAGGCTACGAGCCAAATGAGCTTAAAATAAACGCAGAACGTATTAAAAGAAACGAGGATGTTGGAGAAAGTTATATAACAGGAACCTTTGCTGAACAGATGGTTAGAAGTGGTTTAGTTACTCAAGAACAGCTAGAACCATATAAAAAATATCTTAACCATTGGAAAAAGAATTAGATTATGTTAGACTTTAATTGGACAATACATATACTCCCTCCCAGAGTGACAGGTTTTTACACTGCTTTTTTTCCGCCTGTCCTTTTATAAAGTACACTGCCCTGCGTTCTTGCGTGGGGCTTTTTTTTAACTATAATAAGATAAACCGACAAAGAGATTATTATGGAATGGCCTTCAGACAAAGTTGAACGAACAAGTATTAAATCAATTACTCCGTATGCTCGGAACAGTAGAACCCACAGCGATGAACAGGTCGCACAGATAGCGGCAAGCATCAAAGAGTGGGGTTTTACAACGCCCATTTTAATAGATACCGATGGCGAAATCATAGCAGGACATGGCAGACTACTGGCTGCCCAACGGCTTGGCCTCGAAGAAGTGCCGACAATGACAGCCGAAGGATGGTCGGAAGCACAGAAACGAGCCTATGTCATCGCAGATAATAAACTCGCCCTCAACGCAGGGTGGAACGATGAGATGCTAAAAATAGAGCTAGACGGACTCAAAGAGTTAGATTTTGATCTGGATCTGGTAGGTTTTAGCGATGAGGAACTAGCCAAGTTACTGCAAGAGCCTGAGAAAGAAGGGCTTACTGACGAGGACGATGTTCCCGAAGCACCAGAGAAACCTATTACTGTCGAGGGTGATATTTGGGTTCTATGCAATCACCGACTTATGTGTGGCGATAGCACAAGCATCGATGCAGTTGAAAAGTTAATGAATAATCAAAGTGTTGATTTGTTATTTACAGATCCACCATACAATGTTGCTTTTAATGGTCGAAGCGGAAAACACGATGTTATTAAAAACGATAATTTATCAGATATAGATTTTG
>Ga0208148_1000317_pt1 | contig 18772 bp, 15 predicted proteins | sample DEB08_DNA_16_FD_184525 | JGI IMG/M metagenome (GOLD analysis project Ga0208148, IMG submission 184525) | Aqueous microbial communities from the Delaware River and Bay under freshwater to marine salinity gradient to study organic matter... | ecosystem: Environmental > Aquatic > Marine > Coastal ...
AACTTAACAGGAATTACAGCCTCTGTAGAAGGTAACATCTCTGTTAATAATGCAACAATAGGTGGTAACTTATTTGTAGGTGGCACTGTTACAGTAGCAGGTGCTGCAACATTCAAAGATGACGTATCTGTAAGTGGTAATACAAATTTACTAGGAACTGTAACTGTAGGAGGAGCAGTAAGTTTAGCATCTTCACTCAGTGTAGGTGGTGCTGCAAACTTTGGTTCTACTGTTACAATAGCTGGAGCAACTAGCCTAGCATCTACATTAAGTGTAGGTGGAGCAGTCAATCTACTCAGCACAGTAACTGTAGCTGGAGCAGCAGGTTTCTTAGGTACAGTAACAGTTAGTGGAGCTACAGGCTTTCTAACAACAGTCAGAGTATCTGGAGCTACATCTTTAGAAGGTGCAGTCAACTTAGGAAGTACTCTTACAGTCACTGGAGCAGTTGTTCTAAAAGATAACGTATCCATAGGTGGTACTGTTAAGATGGGTAGCACAGCAACCATATCAGGTGCAGGAGGCTTTTTAAGCACCCTTAGAGTAGCAGCAGCAACTTCTCTGGAGAGCAATGTAGTAATAGGTGGTACTGCCACTATAACAGGCAATACAGGCTTCCTAGGTACAGTCAGAGTTAGTGGTGCAACATCACTTGAGGGTGCTGTAGTTGTAGGAGGTACAGCTACTATAACAGGTAACTCAGGATTCTTAGGAACTCTTAGGGTTGCAGCAGCAGTATCATTAGAAAATAATGTAGTAATAGGTGGCACAGCTACCATCACAGGTAACTCAGGTTTCTTAGGAACTGTCAGAGTTAGTGGTAATACAAGTGTAGGTGGTACATTTGCTCTTGCTAAGTCAGCAGCAGCTTCAGTTCATACTACAGCAATCAATGGAGTAGCTAGTGTATCTCTTAACTTTGGAGGCGCACAAAACTTCTTGACAACTGTGACAGCAGCGCATACAATGGCAAGACCAACAAATGCTAGAGTAGGACAAACAGGAAGTATATTCTTTGTACAATCAGGTGGTAGTGGTACACTATCATGGAATGCTTGTTGGAAGTTTCCAGCAGGATCTGATCCAACCTTCTCTACCTCTGGTGGTGCAGTAGATAGATTAGATTATATAGTAGCTTCTATTTCTAGTGATGACACTGGTGAAAATATACAAGCAATACTATCGCAGGAGTATAGTTAATAATGTTTAATAATAATTTATTAATGGGTGCAGCATCAGCAGGTGGTGCAAATTTAGTATCAATAGACAACTCTGCTTTGTTTGACGCTAGTGCATCTACTGATGGACTATCCTACACTACAGATGGGTCTGGTTTTAATCAAAAAACATTTACATTATCTACTTGGTTTTATCTAGGCAGTAGTACAGCTTCTATCGGAGGTGTTGGATGGCCTATATTTGCATCGGATCATGGCAGTGCGAACAGTGAAACAACGTGGTGGAAAGTACGAATAAATACAAATGGAACACTTGTAATCAGTAATTGGAATGACGTTACTACCACTCAAGTCTTTAGAGACATTGGCTGGTATAACTTAGTTATAGGGGCTGATACTACACAGGTAGCTGCAGCAGAGCGTTACAGAGTATATATTAATGGTGAGAGAATTACATCATTTAGTTCAACTGGTTATCCATCACAAAATATTGATTTAGCTTGGGGTGAACCCAGCGAAGATCACTGGATTGGAAATTACGATAATGCTAACTATGCCTATAACGGTTATCTTGCAGAGACTGTGTTTAAATCTGGTAGTCAGCTTAGCCCTGAGTCATTTGGAGAATTTGATTCAACAGGAACATTTTGGACACCATTATCAAGCACTGCAATATTAGCTGGTTCACCTACATTTTATTTAGATAATGCTACTAACCCTCAAACAGATGCTAGTGGCAATGGTAATAACTTTACAAATAATGGAAGTATTGCGACTAGTACGCATACTCCTACTAACATAGAATTTTTAATGTCTCCAATTAACGTTACTGACCCTTCCGATAATCCAGTATTATCTAATGGTAATAGAACTTATACTGCATCTAGTGCAGGCGCACAAACTAGAATGGGAGGTAATATACCTTTTCCTAGTAGTGGTAAATGGCTTCAAGGAGTTAGCATGACAGACACAAATGATGGTAAAGCATTTGCTGTTTGGACAGATCGTACAGATGGTGATGGATTTCCAAACTTTGGTGGATTTCTGGGCTGGCATTTAACAAGTGGTCTGTATGGATATACTTCAAGTGGTTCTGGTATTGTTACAGTTTCAAGTTTTACTGCTTCTGATCAATGTTGGATTGCTGTTGATATTGATAATTCAAAAGTATGGTTAGGTTTTTATGATGATAGTGCAAGCACAATAACTTGGTACGCAGCAGACGGTGGCACTGATGGTAATCCTGCTACAGGAGATAATCCTTTTGAATCCATTGATTGTTCAGGTGCGGTTTTTGCTGGTGCAGCACAAAACTCAAAAGCATTTACACTTGTTAAAGAAGCAGATTGTCCTTTCACAATACCAACAGGTTATAGCTTTTTAAGTACTACTAACCTAGCAGCAAATATAACCAGAACACATTCTAACCTAGAAGAATATTTTTCCACCACACTCTACGAAGGCAATGGTGCAGGACAACGTGTAGGAAAGTTCTTACCTTTTACTAATACATTTACTGTGGGTAACAGTGCTTTGTTTGTAAATGCAAACAGTGAAGATTTAAGTAGAGGTAGTATGTCAGGTACTGCTACAACATTTACAATTTCTATGTGGGTAAAACGTACACATCCAGCAGTAGGAAGTGCAACTGCAAACTTTATGTTTACTACAGCTAGTGATGCTGGACTAGGTTTTGGTAATAACTCAACAGCAGATGTATTAGCATGGTACTCAGGTAGTTATACATCTACTACAAGAGTGTTTGAGGATCAGTCACAATGGATGAATGTTGTATTTAAAAGTAGCAGTGGAACAGGTACAGCTTACGTAAATGGTGTTGAGATGTTAGGTAGTCTTACAGTAAATGGTGCAGATGCTACAATGGCTATTGGAAGTTACAACAATGCTTCAAACTTTTTTGACGGTTATATGGCAGAAGTAGTGATGATTGATGGCACTGCTTTAGAGCCGAGTAGTTTTGGACAAGTAGATACATCTACTGGTCGTTGGATACCTAAAGATGTATCAGGCCTTACGTTTGGTACTAACGGTTTTTACTTAAACTTTGCTGCATCAGATGACGTAGGTAATGATGTCTCAGGTAACAATAATGATTTTACAAATAACAACACAGTAGTTCAAGCAAGTGACACACCAACTGTAAACTTTGCTACACTTGATCCTAATAAAATGGGTTCAGGTTTAGTTCCCTCTAATGGTAATAGAACACTAAATGCTAAAGCATCATCAGCTTGGGCTGTTATATATGGAACTATTCCAATGAGAAGTGGAAAATGGTACTGGGAATGTCATGTTCTTTCAGCTGGTGCTGATGGAGTTATGTATGGTGTAACAAATCCTAATACAGCCATAACTCATAATACATCTGCTGGTGATAATTATTATAACTATTCTGCATATGGAACTCTGTATGGACCTACGGCTTTTAAAATAGGGTCTTGGACTACTACTACATTTACCACTGGAGATAAGATTGGTATAGCTGTAGATATGGATAATGGATATATTTATTTTGCTAAAAATAATACATGGCTAATGAGTTCTGATCCTACAACTGCAACTGGAACAGGCGCAGCATTTTCGATTGGACATGAACCAATACTTTTTCCTATAGTAAACCAATATTTAGGTTATGGTACAAATGTGCAGTTTGACTCATCTTTGTGGAGTTATTCAGCACCTACTGGTTATTTAGCTTTATCACAAGACAATATGCCAGAAGGAGAATCCTACCAGACTGCATTCAGTTGGATAAAAAATCGTGATGCTACTGATAATAATATGTTGTTTGATAGAGTACGTGGTATCTATAATGACATGCACTCAAATGCTAGTTCAAACCAAGTTACTAACGTAAACACACTACAAAGATTTCTCAACGGTGGTGTACAAGTAGGTAACGATGTAGAAGTTAATACGGCTAGTGAGTCTTATGCAGCATGGAACTGGTACATGGAAACTACTGGATCAGGAACTTCTAATACTGATGGTACTATAAATACTACTGCTACACTTGTAGATACTAATATTGGTTTAAGTATATCTCAATTTACTGGTACTGGATCTAATGCTACAATAGGACATGGTCTTGGGGTAGTACCACAAATGTATTGGGTAAAAGGGATTGATGCTGGAGATCACTGGTATGTATACCATGCTAATAATACTGCTGCTCCTCAGACAGATGCGTTATTATTAAATGGTACTGGTGCTACTTTTGATGATGCTACTCTATGGAATGATACTGCGCCAACGTCTTCGGTTATTTCTTTAGGAAGTAATACTGGTATTAATCAATCTAGTAAAAAATACTTAGCAATGGCATTTGCACCTAGTCAATTCACTTCAATAGGAAGCTATAAATCTAATGCTAATGCAAATGGTCCTTTTGTACCAACCATAAACAGTCTTGGTATACCTATTCAACCAGCTTGGGTAATGGTAAAAGATACTTCAGGAGCAAGTCAATGGTGGATATGGGACAATCAACGATCACCTTTTAATCTATCAACAAAAGTTTTATATCCTAATTTAAGTAATGCTGAAAGTACTTCTGTAAATATTTCAATAGATATGGTTGAAGGTGGATTTAAATTAAGAACTTCTAGCAATCCAAATGGAAGTTCAGGTAATACTTATATATATCTAGCATTTGGAACACCAATTATTGATGTAGACGGTAGAATTATAACAGGAAGATAACAGGAGAATATAATGTTTTTTTATAACGCAACCAAAGAGATTAGACCGGGAAAGTCTTGGGTTGATGACAATGGTGTACGTCATCCTAAGAACTGGAACATCTGGGATGATGCTCATAAGAAATCAATGAACATCACTGAGGTAACTCTTGAGGCTAGACCAGATGGTAGATTTTACAACTGGATAGATAATGGTCTTGATGGTGTAGCTAATATTACACCAAGAAACTTAGATGATACTGGTTCAGGAGATACCTTAGTACTTGGTCTAAAGAGTCAGTACAAACTTAATGTGAAGGAACAACAAGCATCGTTACTAGCTCAGACAGATTGGGCAGTAGTACGTAAAGCTGATACAGATACAGCTATACCTAGCAACATAGCAACATGGAGAGCAGCTATCAGAACTAAAGCTACAGCAATGGAAGATGCTATTGATGGTGCTAGTGACATGGATGCTTTTATAGCTTTGTTCTTATCATGGGATGGTGATGGTAATAAGTCAGGAATACTTTATGATTGGCCTGTATTGGAAGAGTAATGTTTAAAAAAATACTACTAGCTTTAGGATTAATATTTATACCTTATACTTCACATGCTTTAGATGTAACTATACTGAATACGGTTGTTCCTGTTTCGTGTTCAGATACAAAGAATATGGATAAAGTATTTAAAGAAGAACAATTAATATTTACAGGTTTAGTGGATAAACTAAATGTACTTAAAGTCTTTCTTAGTGATGACAGTGGTTATGTTGTAATGGTAGAAAATGCTGGAGGGTTATCCTGTATTTACTTTAATGGTAGTTTAGGAATGAAAATAAATAAGTCAAAGAATACTGGGAGTGAATTAAATGGCTAGTACATATACAACAAATATTCGCTTGACCAAGCAAGGTGATGGTGATAATGCAAACACATGGGGTGAGATACTCAATAATGTACTAAGCCTTGTTGATCAAGCTGTAGGATCTTATACAACAATAACTGTAGGAGCAACATCTAGTGTAGCCCTAACAGAGAATCAAGGTAGTGCTGATCAGTCTAGGTCTGCTGTTCTAGAGATTGCAGGTACAGTTGGTGGAGCGCATACATCTATCTTTGTATACCTACCTGCTGGTGCAGCTAAGACCTATGCAATTAAGAATGCAGTGTCAGCTAATACAACAGCAAGTGATGCAGTAGTCTTACGAGTAGCAGGACAAACACATGGAGTGACAGTACCTAGTGGTGGTGTTGGATACTTCTTTACGAATGGTACATCTGTTAATACTCTTAATGCTGCTGGCTTTAGTGCTATAACAACAACACAGGCTGATGCTAGATATGTAGCAATAACTGGTACTCAGACAATTACTGGAGCTAAGACATTCACAAGTACTGTAACCATTACTGGAGCAGCAGCCTTTACAAGTGCAGTCAATGTAAGTGGACCTGTGAATGTTAATACAGTTACACTAACTGATGCAGCTTCTATCGTACCTAGCTTTGATGCAGGTAATACTTTTGTAGTTACTCTAGGTGGTAACAGAACATTAGCAGCACCTACGAGTGCTAACATAGGACAGTCAGGAAGTATAAGAGTAATCCAAGATGCTACAGGAGGACGTACATTAAGTTATAACTCAGCATATCAATTTGTCTCAGGATCTGCACCTGTTATGGATACATCAGCAGGAGCGCAAAGTATATTAGTTTTTAGTTGTAGAAGTGCTACGACTATAGATGCTGTAATGTTACACGATTTCAAGTAAGGTAGGGCATGACTACATTAGCAAAATTTGACTTCAAGCAGGGCTTCAATAGAGAAAGTACCCAGTATGCTGAAGAAGGTAAGTGGTATGATGGCAACCGTGTTAGGTTTCGTTCTGGGAAACCAGAGAACATGCGTGGCTATACGAAGAAAGTTGCTGCTTCTGATACGGCTGTTATGCCTATTGTTAGTGGGAAGTTTGATGGGTCTGCTAGAGCTTTGGTGGCTTGGCGTGATGATGAAAACATAAGAAGAGCTTTGTTTGCTACACCAGATAAAGTCTATGAATACAATGGTGGTAACGTATTTGATATTACTCCTTTAGTTACAACAGTAGAACTAACAAGTATCTTTGGTACAAGTGTAGGATCAACAAGAGTATGTTGTTCTGATGGTAGTCACGGTGCTAAGAAAGGAGACTATGTATATTTTACTTCTGCTTCAGTAACAATAGGAAGTAACATACTTCTTAATAATAAAGTATTTCCTATTACTTCTATTGTTAATACAAATGTATTTACCTTTGATGCTTCTGTAACTGCTGCTGCTACATCAATTACATCAGGTAGAGCTAAGATAAATTATTATTTACCAACTGGAACGTCAGTACAAACACAAGGACTTGGATATGGGGCTGGATCTTTTAATGCTGCTACTCCTACTTCTGTAGGCATTAGCAAAATAACTGCAACTGGTAGCAATGCATTGGTTACAATATCTTGTGCGTCTGCTCACGGTGGTGCAGCAAATGACTTTATAGTATTTCAAAACACATCTATTGATAGTATAGCTGCTACAGTAGGTGGTAACCTTAACTTAACTAAACCAGCAGCAGGAGGACCACAGTTCTCTATTGTGTCTGTGAATGGTACACAAGTCATTGTGAGTGCAGCAACTAATGCAAGTGCAAGTGGTGATGTCACCTCAAGCTTTAACATGACTGCTTTGGTATATAAACAAACCACTGGATCTGGAACAGGCAGAGCTTGGAATGAGTCAGCTACATTAGGTGAAGGTGTTAATCTTGACATAACACAATGGAGTATGGATAACTGGGGTGAGGATGTGCTTATCAATCGTAGGGGTGGTGGTATATACTACTTTGAAGTAGACCTCTCTACAAGCCCTGTGAGAGCCACACAAGTAACAACATCACCTGTCAGTGTCAACTCATTGATTGTATCTCCTAACGACAGGCATGTGATTGCACTAGGGGCTAACCAGTTTGAGGCAAGTGCTACAGTGAGTGGTGCATTTAATCCTATGTTAGTGAGATGGTCTGATCAAGATGATAAGAGTACATGGTCACCAGCAAAAGAGAATACAGCAGGTGAAGTAGTTCTAACAGATGGTACAAGAATAGTAGGTGCAGTAAGATCTAAGAATGCAATTAACATATGGACAGACAACTCACTATGGTTGATGCAGTTTACTGGACCACCGTTTATATTTAAGTTTAGTCAAGCAGGTACTAACTGTGGACTTATAGGGCCACATGCTGCAATAGACTACAATGGTACAACATACTGGATGGGCTTTGATAATTTCTATGCTAACACAGGACAGGTGCAAGTCCTAGATTGTACCGTAAGGAAGTTTGTCTTTGATAATCTTAATACTACGTACTATGATAAAGTATATACAGGAATCAATTCAGAGTTCAGAGAGATCATTTGGTTATATGTATCCAATGATGCTACTGAGTGTGATAAGTATGTTGTATTTAATCCTGAAGATAACTATTGGATATATGGAGATACCTTCTTCACTACCTTTAGGGATAGAGAAATATTTGGAAATACATTAACAACAGGTGCAACAACAACTGGTAACTTCTTATTTGATAATGAACCATCAGGTGTCTTCACTGGTGATGGTGCAACACTAGTATCATTCATAGAGTCTGCTGACTTTGATATAGATGATGGTAATCAGTTGATGTTTATGAATAGAATAATACCTGACTTTGAATTAAGTAATAATAATAATCTTACAATTAAGATTAGTCCTAAACAATATCCAGAGTCAAATGTTTTAACAACAGTATCTAAGTCAATAGACAATACAACTACTAAGATAGATTTTAGAGCGAGAGGAAGGCAAGCAAGGATTAGGGTATCTTGTGAATCAAACAATGCTGAGTGGGAATGGGGATCAATCCGACTAGCTTTTCAAGGTGATGGTGCAAGGTAATGGCAAGATATCCTAATTTACCGTTCTATTCTAATCGTAACAACAGAACTAAACTAGCAGAAGCAAGCAAAGAAGAACTAAAAGATATGTATGAAACAATTCAAAGATGGGGTAATGCTCTAGTGGAAGAGATAGACAGTAGAGATATTGCAGTAGAAGCTACTCCTAGTACAGCTATACTTACAGTGGTTACTATAACTGATATAGGTAGACCATCTAAAGGTAATGTAATATATTCTTTAAATGAAGGCAAGTACAAAGGCTATGTAAGTCTTGGTGCTACAACAACATGGCAGGATTTAAACTAATGAGTATAATTTCAGAGCATTTTGACTTAGTAAATAAGAGTACACTATTTGGAAACTATAATACTGGTAAGGTTATAGATGAATCAAGATACATGTCTACACAAAAAGTACCAGAACAGTTTGCGAAATCAGGGAAAATAGGTTATAATTATAATAACAAAAATAACTTTGATACTCAAGGTGATACTAATAACTTTGCTAGTAATCAATTACAGCAGGTAGGGTATACATATGGTAGGTAATAATAATAGACTTCAAGACATATTAGATTATCGTAATCTTGCTAATACTGATCCTATGAAACTTATGCAACTAAGGAATGAAGCAGAGATGCCTGTGGTTAATAGAGCTATAGGTAGTCAAGTAGGTGATGGTGATCAAGATCGAGTACCAGTAGGAAGTGTACATGAAATGTTATTTACACCTTCACCTGAATTAGGTAATGATTCATTAGCTAGTTTAGCTATTAAACCTTATGTAAAAGAAGAAGTAGAAAAAACTAAGGAAGAAGAACAGGTTGCTTCTTTACAAAATGTTACAACAGGTTTAAATATGATGGCTGCACCTGTATTAGCCTATGCTAGGGATAACCCAGAAAAAGCTATGCAGTCTGGTGGTCTAATGGGTATAGCAGCAGGAGATGATCCTATGCCTATAGAACAACCTATGCCTATACAAAGATCAGCAATGGGTGGTCCTGTAGGTGGTTTTGCAGGTAAAGTTCCGGGTCAAGGTCATGGGATGGAAGATAATGTTTATATGCCTATAGTAGAAAGACAAGCAGGTAATCAAGTAGCAACATTAGCAGTTAGTCCTGATGAGTATGTTGTAGATGCTCATACGATGTCTGCACTAGGAAATGGTAATGCAGACGAAGGAGCAAGGTACATGGATTCAATGGTAAAGAATATTAGACAGAAGGCGTTTGGTACAGACAAGCAACCTAATGAGATAAATGGTTTAGCTGCTTTACGTCCAATGATGGAAAGGGTTTAAGTTATGGGATTTTTATCTTCACTATTTGGTAGTAGTAAAAGCCAACCAGCAACTACTACTAATGTTATCTCACAGAAACTTCCAGAGGAGATAGCTCCTTTTGCTAAAGAAGTTCTTGGAGAAGCACAACAACTATATCAAGCTAATATAGAAAGAGGTTATGATCCTTTTACAGGACAGACCATAGCACCTTTTACACCTGAACAACAAAGATCTATGGAAGGTATATCAGGATTAGTTGGAACTTCTAAACCTTTACAAGAAGAAGCATTAGCTACCTATAGACAAGGAGCAGAGCAATTTACAGGTGATACTGCACAACAGTATATGTCTCCTTATCAACAAGCTGTAACTGATATAGAAAAGAGAGAAGCTACTAGAAACTTTGAGGGTAATGTATTACCTAGATTAGAAGCACAAGCTGTAGGTGCTGGAGCTATGAGTGGTTTAGGTTCTAGGGCTGGTGTAGAGTTTGCAGAAGCACAGAGAAATCAAGCACAGTTACTATCTGACATACAAGCTAAAGGACAACAAGCAGCATTCCAAGATGCTAGTAGAAGATTTGAGCAACAGAAGAATAGAGAAAGAGCTATGGCTGGTGATGTCTCTCAATTAGGTCCAGCTATGTTTGCATCTGGTCTACAGGAGCAAGGAGCATTAGGAGCAGTAGGTGAGCAGAAACAACAGTTAGCTCAGTCTGCACTAGATGAAGCTTACTTTAAATTCTTAGAAGAAGAACAGTATCCACAACAACAGCTTGCTAATTACTCTGGGTTTGTCTATGGTAATCCTGCTGCTGGTATGGTTAATTCAAGTCAAACAGGTACGTCTACTCCATTTCAACCTTCATTTGGTCAGAGTCTTTTAGGAATAGGATCTACTCTAGGTGCTGCTGCATTACGTAATCCTAATATCTTTTCTGGATTTGGTGGTGGAGCTTCTGTTCCCGGTACAGGAAAAAAAGAAGGTGGTAAAGTTAGTGGTGGTTTAGCTGGATTAGTTAGGAGACAAGAAGGTAAGCAAGTTGGTAGGGGTGATTCACAGTTTATGTTAGATTTAAAAAATATATTAAACCCTATACAAAAAGGTTTAGAAACAGCAAGAAGTAAGGATGCTGAAAGAGATAGTATAAGAAAGAAAAATTTAGAGGTAAGAGGTGATTATTTCTTTGGTAGTGCTGATGATCCTGAAGTTCAAAAAAGAATAGATACATTAGAAAATTTACAATTAAAACCTGAGATGCAAAAAAGAATAGAGCAAGCTGGTGATAGCCCCGGATTACCCGGAGATTTTCAAGAAGGTGCAACAGTAGAAGTTAAAGAAACACTTGATTCATTAGGAAGAAAAACACTTAAACCTAAAGGAACAGCTAGTGCTGATGGTGATTTTCAAACTGTTGAAGCTATGGGCAAACAGGCTTTACAAAAATCTAGAGAAGCAGAAGCTGATACATTAGGTGCTGGTATGACAGATAAGCAAAGAAAATCTTTTGGTATTCCTACTTCTAAAGAAATTAAAGAAGATACAGCAGCAATGAATAAAAAGTATATGGATTTTGTTAATCAACTTTATCCTCAAGGACAAAATGAATTTCTTGCTGATGCACTCCAAGCATTAGGAACTATGTTTATTTCAGAGAATAAAGGTAAAGCTTTTACTGATACATTCAATAAACTACAAGCTGCTGGAATGAAAAGAAAAGATGCACGTAGAGCAGCAATAGGTAAGATAGCTTTAGAAAATATGAAAAGAGATGATAAAGCTTTAGAAAAAATTAGGGGACTACCTAAACGAATGAGGGATGCTGTTATAGCAGAACAAGCTAGGTTATTAGGTATAACTGTTAAAGAAGCAGAGATACGATATAAAAATTCTTTGGCAGGAAAAGCTGATAGATATGCCCCTAAATCTAGTAAAGCTGTAAAACTAACTGATGGTGAAAGAAAAGCTGCTGCTGAATATACAACTACAACTCTTCAACCAAAAATTTTAAGTAAGATAGAAAGTGATAAAACTTTTGCAGCAAGAATGGGAAAAGTATTAGGGTCTTCTTCTTCAACAGCAGAAAAAATTCAAGAAGAAGTTGAAGATGCTTTTGAACATAAAGCATTTAAAAGTATTTTTGATCAACAACTAGAAGGATTAAGGAATAAAAATCCTTCTGCAAGTCCCTCTTCTTTATATGAATCAGCAGCTATTTTAGCATTAGGTTCTTTTATAACAGATAGACAATATTTTGGATCAGATGTTAGATTAAGATAGGTAATTAAATTAATGGCTATATCTTTAAGTGAAGATCAGCAATATATATTAGATAGTTTATCTCCTACAATAGAGACTAGTAATTTAATAAATAGTACAGATCTTTCTGATGATCAACAATATTTATTAAAGGCTTTACAACCCTCATTTAAATCAGAAGATGAATCTATTACAACTGGAATAGGAATAGATCCTAACTCAACAGCTAACAAGTGGGACATAGCCACTGATCAAGCTGGTGAGATGTTCTATGATGGTGTTGCTTTGCTTGCAGCTAAAGTAGGAGCAGATGATATTGCTACTGACTTTCGTAAAACATCTGATGAGTATAAACAAAGTGCTGCATCTAAACCTCAACCAGAAATAAGTATGTCTATTACTGAGGAAGCTCCTAAGATTTATGATAAGTTTTCTGAAGGTGAAATACTAGAAGCTATTACAGATACAGCAGACTTTGTACATTCTGTTCTTGTAGGTGTAGCTCCTTCTATGTTAGCTACTGGTGCTGCTGTAGGTACTGCTGCTGTAGCTAAACCTGTGATGTTAGGTATAGGTGCAGGAGCTATAGCTAGTAACTTAACCGCAGCAGTTATAGGTATGACACCTAGTATGCTTATGTCTTCTGGTCAAGTATATGAAGATGCTTTAAAGTATGGAGCTTCAGAAGAAGAAGCAGAGAACATAGGTATAGGTGCAGGTAGTGTTGTAGGTGCATTAGATAGATTAGGATTCACAGCTTTACTTAGTGGTCTTACTGGTAAGCTAGGTAAAGAAACAACTATCAAAGCTATTAAAGAACAGACTGACCTATCTGAAAGCATGATAAGAGAAGCTGTTAATAAAGCTGTTAAGCAAGGTGGTCGTGGTATAAAAATAGAAGGGGCTACTGAAGCAGCACAGACTATCGTAGAAGAAACTTCTCCAGCTTTAGTCTCTGAGAAAGAAGTAGAACTAGCTAACCTTGTACCTAAAGTTATAGATTCATTTGCTGCTGGTGGTATAGGTGGTGGATTTGTAGGTGCTATGACAGGTGCTATCTCAGTACCTGTAGCTCGACAAGCTATTAAAAGAGCAGAAGAAATAGATGCAGATATAGAAAAGTTTTCAAATGAAGTTGATAGTCAATATGATTTAAACTTAGAAAGACCAGATCAACCTCTTGCTGAAGCTCCTCGTACTGTAAAAGAACCGGGGAAAAAAACTAAGGCAGGTGAATTACCTTTTGAAGAAGATACAGAACCTTTACTATTTACTGAAGAAGAGTTACAAAGAAGAGACAAAGAAAACAAACAATATGAAGAAGAAAAGATACGACAACAAGAAGAGCTATCTCTTTCATTAGGTACAGGTATAGGATTAACTGAGGCTAGTGAAAAGAAAAGCGGTGTAGACATGGCTGCTGATCAAGTTCAAAAAGCATTTGATAGGATTACAGAGTTAAAAGAAAAGAGAAGAGGTAAAGGTAAACCTATAAAAGATGATACTAAAAAGGATTTAAATATAGAAAAAGGTAAGATATCTAAAATTAGATTACCTGAGTTACAAGCTAAGAAAAAAGAATTAGATAAAAAATTATTTCGTTTTGGTAAAAAAACATATGAAAGAACACGTAAGAAATCTAGTACAACTCCTGAAGAAAAAGAAAAAATAAAGTTATTTGAAGAAAAAATAAAAATAGAAAATAGTATAAAGGATGCTAAACAAGATAGGTCAAATATTATATTAGTAAAGAATCAAGTTAAGAAACCATCTCAATTAGATAAGGGTACATTTACAAAAGAAGAAGCTGCTGAATTAAAACAGTTAGAGAAACAATTTAATCGTAGAGAAAGTCAAAAGGCTTCTTCATTTTTTAGAGATATAGTATCACGTTCTACAACAAAGTTACGAGAACTTTCAAATACTGTACCAATAGCAGGTAAGATGATTAATGATCTTATGAATATAGAGTTTAATAATAACGAAGCTATAGGTAAATTATTTAGGACTAAAGAATTAATTAATGATAAGATACGTAAAGCATATAAGTTACCATTTCAAAGTACTATCTCTATGGATATTAAAAGACAAGTGTCTGATCAACTTAGTGGAAGAAAGGAAGCTGTAGATCCTAGAGCAAGAGAAGTTGCAATAGAAATTAAGAGAGAAATATTTGATAGACTTTATGCTGTATCTAAAGCATCTGGTATAGAGATGGGAAGGGTTGAAGAGTATCTTCCTAGAATATATAAGTTTAGAATGAAAGGATTAGGAAGAAGTAAAGACATTGCTAAATTTAAAAAAATATTAAACGATAATAATTTAGATGGTGCTGAGATAGTAGATAATATTATTACTAATGATGGTGTATATATGCCTAGTGATATGGTAGATATATTTGATGGTACAGATACTGATCTTAATATTACTTCTGTTGCTAGAGGGACTGAAAAATCTAGAACAATAACTGAAGAAGTGGCTAGACAGTTAGAGGATGCTGGATTAGTTGAAAAAGATTTTGATAAGGTAACCAATAAGTATATAGTTGATACTATTAGACGGGCTAACTTAAATAGATTTGTAACTGAATATAAACCTGTTGTAAATGAGCTATATAAAAGTGGTCTTATGACTGAATCAGAAGGTAAACGTATTAAAAATATTGTTGATGGTCTTCAATCTAGATATAAACCTATTAAAAATTTAGGTATTAGATCTTTATATCGTTTTACAAACTCATTAGCTTATATACTTACTCTACCTCTTGCTGGTATTACAGCATTAACAGAACCATTAATTGTATTACATAGAGTAAATCCTAAGAATGCTATCTACGGTTTAATGGATGCTTCTATTATAGGCTTACGTAAAGGAGTAAGAGCATTTGCTCCTCAGTTTAAAAGATCAGAGAATGAACAAGCTCTTTTATCTTTAATGCAGACAGCAGACTTAGCTTTAGTAGACTCTCAAAGAGATATAGGTGATATAGCTGTTAGTAAAAAGATAACAGATAAATTTTTTAGAGTTAATATGTTAGCTCAAGTTACTCAGTTTAGTAGGTACATAGCATATCAAGCTGGTAAGAGACAGATGAACGATGATATTAAACTTATACAGAAAGAACAGTTAGATGGTAATCCTACTGATCAATCACGATCAGCCCGTAAAAGATTAATGATCGAAGGTCTTGGAACTCTTATACCTAGGGTAAATCAAAAGACTGATACAGTAGAAAAACCTACTCCTGAACAACAAGAAATATTAAATTGGTTTAATGAAGGAATGGATGAAGCTACGACACCACAGATTATAACAAGAGCATTAGGTAAATTAGTTGATGAAGTTATTATGACACCTAATGTAGTTAATAAACCACTCTGGATGTCTAATCCTTACCTTGCTCCAGTGGCACAGCTTAAAGGATTCATGATGGTCTTTGGTAATACAGTTGGTATGCGTATGTATAAGGATGTATTTCAACCATTATATAAAGGAAGAGTACCAGCAGGTGAGATAGCTAAATATGCTATGACATTTACATTATTAAGTTCTGCTATTATGGGAACTCAAGTTATTAAAAATGCTATACGTTATGGAGATGATGAAAGTCCTTATGACAAACTAGAAGGATGGGAAAAATTATGGGCTGCTATAAAATCAAGTAATATATTTGGATTTGGTAATGTATTTGTAGATGCTTTAAATTCTCAAAAATATGGACAAGATCCTATTACATCTTTTTTAGGGCCAGCAGCTTCTAAAATATCTGGTCTTGTTAAAGCTTTAGGTAGTGGTAGTCCTCAACGTATTGCTACAGCTTTTGCTAATATAACTCCGGGATTATCTTCTGTATCTGCTGGAACAAGAAAAAATGTAACAGAACCTGTTGCAGAATTTATAGGGGATATAATAGATTAATGTTAGAACTAGGACCAAGGGAACTCCTCACACTAGGAACAGTGTTGGCAGGATTAGCAGCTACATGGGGTGTACTCAAAGCTACTATTAAATCTATTGTAGGTCAGGTAGATGACATCAAGGATGATGTTAATAAGATCTACCAACAAGTAGATAATCAAGAGGCTAAACAAGCAGTGATTCAAAACAGTATTAATATTATTAGTAAAGATATTCTTTCTCCACAGATCCTGAAGAAACAAAGTGAGAGAGATGGTCAGATAGATACAAGAATAGATAACATAGAAATACAAATAGATAGACTATATAAAATGCATAATGGAAAACACCCACCAGTAGAAAGGACAGAAGAATAATGTGGAAATACTTCACAGAGGATGAACTCAAATGTAAAGGTACAGATGAGTGTTATATGGATGGACAGTTCATGGCACAACTAGAAGCATTGAGACATGAGTTCAATGAGCCAATGGTTATATCTTCAGCTTATAGAAGCATAGGATATAATACAACAATAGGAGGTGCTGCTCACTCACCTCACCTACACGGTAAAGCAGTTGATATTGTTGTCAGTGGTAAGGCAGCATATAGATTGTTAAAGTTAGCACCACAATACGGCTTCACTGGGATAGGAGTATCTCAGAGAGGGCCACATGAGAGAAGGTTCTTACATCTAGATACGATGGAGAACAGTGACGTTCACCCTAGACCTTGGATATGGAGTTATAAGTGACTAAGATTTTTAAAAAACTATTGGCTAAAGAGAGATACTTACTAAGATCATTTTGGAAACATACCTTTCACTACCGCAATCACAACTATGAACCTAGAACAGGTAAGAATTATTACCTATAATAACGATTTGCTTTGTACGCTGTTTTAAGCGTCATACAGAGGTTTCTACCTCTTCAGGGTAGGTAGGGTCCAGAGAGTCCTCGTTGTCATCCTCTATGAGGCTCTCTGGCTCCTCGTTTTCTTCGTCATCCTCTATAAATAGGTTATGAGCGAAGTCACACTTAGATAATAGCTTCATTACCTCATCTTCACCTAATACATTAAGGCATCCTACGATAGCAGACTCAAGAGAGTTAGAATCTAAGTTAGTATTAATATCAGAGTTAGCACCACGTACTCTAGATAGTAATTCAAGTGCCTTGATAGCACTATTAGTGTGTCCATTTGTTTTTGCATATGTATACTGGCTTTCTAGTTCATCTATAACATCAACATTAGTTTCTAATTCATTCTCTAGTATACTAATTCTTTCTACAATCTCATCTATCTGTAGTAATCTATAACCTTGATTAGCTGCTGATGATGCTGCATAACCTGCTGCCTTTGCAGCTTCAGTTGCATTGTTGTGTAGCACATAAGACTGTGCAAACTTTTCTTGTTTATCATTTAACATAGTGAGCTACCAATCTATATACATTATTCTCTATCTGGTTTTCCTGTTTTTAACCATGCATCATAAGAAGATTTAACCCAATAATGCATACAAACTTTTAATCTTTTGTAAACTCTTTTCATCGTTTCATATTATTCCTTTGTACACCTTTAGACTTCTCAAAGCTACGCATACCACCTAGTCCTAAGAGAGCCAATGTTAATGACATCAAACCCTCTGTCTCTATAATAGGAAGAGCAACACCAGCATCAGTAAGTGCTAAGACCCATACAGCTACAGGTTGAAATACAAACTGCCATCCTAAACCAAAGGCACAGATCCACATGATAGCAGGTCTAGCTCCACTTACGAAGATGGAAGGATGTGCTGCTTGTATTTTATTGGTTTCTATTTGTGCAAGATTAGCTTTATTAAATGCAGTTGTTAACTCTTTTTGCATATCTAACTTAGCTTTCTTTGCAGCATTCTTATCAGGTACAACCCTGTCAATTATTTTAGTTGCAACTGGTAGTAGTGAACTAAGTATTCCTATCATCTTATTCCTCCTGTCGTAGTTGAATCACTCTTGGATTATTATCTATCTTAAATCCTTCGAGGCTGATTGCTTTATGATTAGCATTCATAACATCAAAGAATAAATAGATAGATAAATTTTTATAGTTCCTAATCTTATCTGAGAAAAAGTTTAACCACACATTAGGTTCAAAGACTGAGACATGTACGTTAGTACCATCTTCAAATGTTTTCATTGCAGGGTAACAAGCTATATTAAAGAAGGCCATCTTGTTAGACCTTTCTAATATCTCATCTGCTACCCATCCTAGATCAGTCTCAGGCACATGTTCTAGTACGTCAGTGCATATTACTGCATCATACTTGTCACTACTAAGTACGTTATACTCAGCAAGAGCAGGTTCATAACGATCAATTTTATCTAGCTCCCAATATTCTGTTAGTGGTTTATCTATTACGTTGGTTAGTCTCTTATAGTCTTCAGTATACAGAGTACCTTTACCTGCTCCATAGTCTAATAAACTTTTACACTTATTAGATTTA
>Ga0208148_1000323_pt1 | contig 18624 bp, 14 predicted proteins | sample DEB08_DNA_16_FD_184525 | JGI IMG/M metagenome (GOLD analysis project Ga0208148, IMG submission 184525) | Aqueous microbial communities from the Delaware River and Bay under freshwater to marine salinity gradient to study organic matter... | ecosystem: Environmental > Aquatic > Marine > Coastal ...
AAAGTAAGTGGGGAAAATATTAAACAAGGAACAGTAGGGGATATTACAAGAAAAATTCATAAACTCTATTGGGATAAGCATTCAGATCCTATGTGGAGTACATCTATAAATGACATATTATAAAAAAAGATAAAATAAAGTAAGCAATCAAATGAAAATAATTAAAGACAAATTTTTTATTTCACCAAGCGATTTAAACAACTTTGTAGCCTGTAAATACACTATCAAAAATGAGATTAAATTTCTTAATAAAGAAATTACAAAAAACGCTGATCGAGTTAATGATAAACTCTGGAAAGAGATGGGTATTGAGCATGAAAAAAAGCATCATAAGATTTTAAAAACTAAATACATAAAAAGCATTGAAATTAAATCAGCAAAAGATGAACAATCAAGGTTTGATGAAACAGTTGGTGCAATGCAAAAGGGTTATGATCTTATCTATCACGCTTATTTAATTGATGAAAATTTTAGAGGTGAAGCTGATTTTTTAATTAAAACAAACACCTCGTCTGATCTTGGAGATTATAGTTATGAAGTATACGACACAAAAATTACTAGAAACATTAGACCAAGGCATATAACTCAGATTACTGCTTATTCTGACATGCTCGGTAAAGTCCAGAAACTACTACCAGAAAAAATGTATCTCATAGATGGTTCAGATGAAAAACATACTTTTAAAACTATTGAATATATTGATTTATTTAACCATGGAAAAAAAGAGTTTATTAAATTTTTACCAAAAATTTCTAAAGAAAAAATTTACCCTGAAAAATGCTCTTATTGCAATTTATGCGATTGGAAAAATGTGTGTGATCAAATTTGGGAAAATGACAATTATATAAATTTAGTTGCGGGATCAAATAAATCACAAATAGAAAAATTAAAAAAAAATAAAGTAAGAACTGTTGAACAATTATCTAATACAAAATTAGTTGCAACGGATCTAAAGATTAATGCCGAAAGTTTTAATAAGATAAAATCTCAAGCAAAACTTCAAGAGGAAAAAAGAAAAACTGGTGAAGATAAAATTATAATTTTAGATCCTGATTATGGTAAGGGTTTTTATAAACTTCCTAAACCAGATGAGGGAGATGTTTTCTTTGATATTGAAGGTTTTCCAAGAATGGACCGACCTTTTGAGTATCTACATGGGCTTTATTATAAAGATAAAGGTAAGTTACAATTTAGAGAACTCTGGGCCAAAAATTATGACAAACTAAGTGAAAAAGCCATCTTCATTGAACTTATAAACTTTTTTGAGAAACATTTTCAAAAGCATCCCAATGCACACATCTATCATTATGCGCCTTATGAGAAGAGAGCTGTTAGAGAATTAGCAGCCGCATATTCAGCTGAGTTTCCAAAAGGCGATGTAGTTAATGATGATTTGCTAAGAAAAGAAAAATATGTAGATTTATTTAGTATTGTTAGTCAAAGTATTCGTACTTCTGAAAGAGATATGTCTCTTAAGTCTATTGAAAAATTTTATAATTTTAAAAGAACAGCAGATATTGTTAAAGCTGATGACAGTGTTATTAAATACGATAATTGGATAACAACCAAAAATACTAAACATAAAAAAGATATAATAAGTTACAATGAAGAAGATTGTATATCTACTTATGAGCTTAGAGAATTTCTAGTTAAAAACAAACCTGATAGTATTGATTGGTTTGCAAAAAAAGAAGAGATTAAAAAAGAGGATAAAGAACCCAATCCATATAGACGGAAAGTTCTAAATAAGCGTTCAAGAGAAGAAGTTGAGCTGGATCTTAATAATAAATTAGAAAAGAAAAAAAATAAAAACAACAAGGATTTCGTTCAACAATTAAAAAATTTCATAGGGTTTCATTGGAAAAGTAATAAACCTGAATTTTGGGAAGTTTTTGATCGAGCAGAAAAAACACATTTAGAACTTGAGGATGATACGGAATGCATTGCAAACTGTGTTCTAATTGATGATGAGCCAGAGATTACCAATGAAGGTTCAATATATTCTTATAGGTTTAATGACCAAAATTATAAATTAAAAGAGGGTAAAACAGCGTTTGATGCCCATCAGATTAAAGCTGTTGGTACGATATTATCTATTGAAGAAAATTTCCCTGATAAAAATGTAGTTGAAGTTTTTGTATCAAAAAGAAGAAAGAATGTAGAAATGCCCAGTTTGTTAACATTGGGAAATACTACCCCACCACAAGTTCATCAACATGATCAAGCACTTAATAAATTTTTAGAAGACTATATTTTAAACGATGGAAAAAATTATAAATCAATAATGGATATGCTTGAACGCAAATGTCCAGATATCAAAGATATTAAATCAGGGTCAAAATTAATTAATGAAGATGAAGAATTAATTTCTCAATCAACTGAAATTGTTAAAAATTTAAATAACTCATATCTGACAATCCAAGGTCCTCCAGGAACAGGCAAGACATATTCTTCAGCAAATATCATTATTGAATTAATGAAGGCTGGAAAAAAAGTTGGTGTTACTAGTAACTCACATGAAGCAATTAAGACATTACTTATAGCAATTGAAAAGCAGGCACTAGAGCAAAATTTTGATTTTAATGGAATGAGAAAAGCTAGAAGTTCTGACAAATATGATTGGAAATTTATACAAGATATAACAACTGGTAAACCACTTAACTTTAGTGACTATTCACTTTATGCAGGAACATCATGGTTTTTTGTTGATCCTAGAATGAATAAAAGTTTGGATTATTTATTCATTGATGAAGCTGGACAGGTAGCATTGGGCACAACAATTGCAAATGCAACTGCTGCAAAGAATTTAGTTCTAATTGGAGATCAAATGCAACTATCTCAACCAATGAGAGCTAAACATGAAGGATATGCAAAGTTAAGTTCATTAGATTTTATATTAGAAGATAACGATACTATTCCTGCTGATAAGGGTGTGTTTTTAAATATCACCAGAAGACTGAATAATAAAATTTGTAATTACATATCAACAAGTTTTTATGATTCTAGATTATCTCCTGATCCCATAACTGAAACTAGATCAGTTAATTTAAAATTAGACCCAATTAAAGATGAAGGTTTGTTTTATGTTCCAATAGAACACAGTGGTTGCTCTCAAAGATCAGATGAAGAAGCAGATTTAGTAGAGAAAACTTATAATAAAATAATCGGTAAAGAATTTAAATCAGGCAAAACTAAAGGCAAGATATCCACAAAAGATATCATGGTTGTTGCACCTTATAATGCTCAAGCAAATAACATTAGAGAGAGATTAAAAAAGAAATTTAAAAATGATGTTAGGGTTGGAACCATAGATTTATTTCAAGGACAAGAGGCAAAAGTAGTCTTAATATCGATGACCACATCAGATGTTGAAAGTTTACCAAGACATAAAGATTTTTTCTTTAGCAGAAATAGATTGAATGTAGCCATATCAAGAGCTGAATGCGTTGCTATTATTATATTTAATAAAAACCTGCTTCTTGCATCAACAAACTCGATAAAAGAGATGAAATTAATGAATAGTTTTTGTAAGCTTTTAAAGTTTAAAACAAATTATAAATAGATGAAAAAAAAAAAATTATATTACCCTTTCTATGATGAAAAAATATCCAAACATTTAATTAAAAATAATTTTAATAATGATTGCAATGGTTTTTGGTTTATAGGTGGAGATCTTTTAAAAAGAAAATATGTTTTTAAGCATCAAGAAATTGATGATAGTTTTAAAATATTATACCCTCAATTATTAAAGAAAAGCAGACTAAGTAAAAAATTAAAATTTTTCTTTTGGGCAATCAGATATTATGTACCAAATATTAATCAAATTAATAAATATAAAAAGGAAAAAACTTATAAACATGATTGGAAAATAACCTCACACCTTTTAGAGCCAATAAATTCTGACTATAATAATAGTAAAAAACTCTATGTATCGTCAGATTTATTCATATCAAATAAAAAAGAAAATAAAGCACCTCATGGAAAAGAAATGGAGGCAATTATATTAGTTACAAATCTTTTAAAAGATTTAAGAGAAATAAAATTTAGAATGGGTTTTTTGCAAAAAAGTTTTGAATATGGCTGGCTTAAACCTAACAATAAACAAGATGAATATATTCAAAATAAACTTGAAAAATATGGTTGGTTCACCCCAAAAATTGATATTAAGAATTACCTTTTAGATAAAAGTTCTATTTATAAAGATAATGATAAAGAAATAAATTATTTTAGTAAATTTAGTAAAAAAAATATCATTGAGGTTAAAAAAATACATGAAATGCTTCGTAAAAATTATGCTAGAGAAGTTAAAGGTAAGATTTATGGAACAAACCTTAAGGATTTAGTTTATTTAAGAAAAAAAATTAATCCCAAGATTAAATTTACCTTTTATAAATTAGACAAAGTTGAGCAAAAAATTCTGAAAAAATATAAAATCATTAAATAAAATTTACACTAGTATAAATGTCAGGACTTGAAATATTATTAGCCATTGAACTTACTTATTTAGCTTACACAATAATTATGGATTTATGATTAAATATATCCTGCCAGCTATAATAATCTTATTGATCTTGTTATTCTGGGAAAGGATTACTGAAATAGTCTTTAAAAAATTTAATATTAGATTGAATTATATTATTGTCAGTGCTGTTTTAATAGCTATTGCTATAATAGTTTTACTGATCAATATTTAAACATCAAATGCCTAAATATTTAAATCAAATCAAAGCTCTTAAAAAAATCTTTAATTATTTTTCAGTCATATCTTCACTGATAAGCGTCTTGCCTTCCTCATTAACAAATAGAGTTATATAATTATTTCGTTCAAAGTCACCACCATCAGGGTTATAACGATATGGTACGTTTTGATAACCTGATAAAGTTGAATTTAAATTATTTTCTTCTAACCAGTTTGTCCAAAATTTCCACTTATCTTCATTAGCAGGTATCAAAAGAGGGTTTCCGTTATTGCTGATTAAGGGAACCTCAAACTCTACAGTCTTAATATATTTTTCTGCTTCTTCTTTTGTTTCAAAATGATCTGCTCGTGTAGCAACTAGATTAATATTATTTCTGTATGTAACTAGAACAAATTTAGGAATTTTTTTTGAATCAATTTCCAGGATGCCATTGGAAAGATTCATTACATATATACGATCATCTCTATAAACATCATTTTGAAATTTAATCTGTTTAGACATTTTTGAATTTAATAATTTTCATTAAAATAAACTCTCTTCTAATTATATTTTAATTAATCTTTTTTAATAATTCTTTTATATAATAATCTAGTTTTTTTAGTTCTTTGTTTGGATCTAAAAACCAATCTGTAGACCAAATTCTATATATATTCCAACCCAATCCCTCTAAAATTTCTTGTCTTAAAATATCCCTATCTCTTGCGGATTTTGAAGAGTGATAAGCTCTACCATCACATTCCACACCCAATATAAAACCATCTGGAAAACTTTTATGTTTTACCCCTATATCTATAAAAAATCCAGAAACTCCAACCTCATGTTTAATTTCATAACCCATTTTTTTAATGCCTTCACCAATAAATAATTGAAAATCATTTGGTGGTTCTCTTCCCGTTGATGTATCTCCAATTTCTATTTTTCCTGTTTTTGCGTATTCTATGTATGCTTTGAAAATTTGCCTACCTTCAGAAGCACCCTCTGACTCAACATCATTAGAGCTTAAAGAAGTGTAAAGGTGTAGATTTTGTCTGGCTCTAGTAAATAGTACATTTAATCTTCTTTGACCTCCTTTATTATTTATTGGACCAAAGGTTTGTTTTACCTTAACACCTGGTTTTTCTGGCCCAAATAATGTAGATATAAAAATCACATCTCTTTCATCACCCTGAACACTTTCTAAGTTCTTAACTGTAAATTCTTCACCTGTATCCTTCCATGAATTTTCATATTCTTCAATTATTGGATATTCTAATTTTTTTTTATTTAAGTCATCCTCTATAGATTCTGCTTGAAAAATATTCATTGTAACAATTAAACAGCTTTTTGATTTTTTATCACCATCACCTTTTCTTATATTCTTTGACATAAAAGGTATTAAATCTTTAATTAACTTATCTTTTTCTTGAATATTAATTTTACCTTTATAATAAGCATCAACTTTTGTTGTTGTAACTGCTGATGTAGTTATAGGTGATGGAGGAATTATTAGTTGGTTTTGATAAAAATGATGATTAGAGAAATCTATTAAACTTTCATGCCTTGATCTATAATGCCACTTAAGCATTCTATTTGCTCTAAACCTTGAAGTTGCCAGATCTAGAATTGATTCTTCAACAAGATCATTTTCTTCATCTTCATCATCATCTGTGTTTGCATTGAATTGATTAGATGGAGGAAGCTGTTGCTGATCTCCAACTATTACACATTGTTTACTTCTAGCAAGTGCACATATGGAATCTTCCATTCTCATTTGAGATGCCTCATCTATAATGAGTAGATCAAAAAAATCTTCTTGAGCAACAACTAGCTCAGATAAGACAGTAGGAGACATTATAAAACAAGGCTTCATGTCTAAAAGTGCTTGCGATGATTTTTTAATAAGTTCACGTAATTTTATTCTAGGCATTTTTTGACTAGTGATACGTTTAATTAACGCCAATTCAGTGCACTTTTTTGTTTGTCCGCTGGTGTGTCCAGCCGTTATAGAATTATTAGCAAGTTTATTGAATAGTTTCTTTTTCTTAAGTCCAGACAGAGATTTATCTAAAATTTTAAATTCTTTTCTTAGTTGTTCTAACTTTAAACCATCAAAAGTTGTTAGATTAGGGTATGTGTTATAAGCTAGTCTTAGAAGATAGTTATAATATAATGTTTTGAACAATTCTTCATAGGAGATGTCACCTTTATCATGGTTATCTATCAAAGATTTAAATTGTTTTTCAACAAATCCAAATGAATCTTGTGAAATAGAATAATTATTCCACTCATCTAATAATTCTAATTTTAGATTTTTGATTTTTTTCTTTATAGTGACAATATTTGATAGTTTGTAAGTTTTATCAAAAAATAATTCTTCATTGATATGAATATTAATCTTTTCAAATTTTTCATTTAATTTTTCTAAATCAATAATTAAGTCATCTTTAATTTTATTTATTTTATGGATTAGATTTGGTTTATCTAAAATTAAATTTAGCGTTTTTTTATCAAAAAGATTGAAAATAAAATCTCCAGAAATAATAATTTCACTTAAAGTCTCCAGATTTGTTGCATCTTCTTGATATATATCACCTAAAATTTTTTTATATTCTTTATTTTCTATGATTATTTTTTTAGCAGAACTTAGGTTTGGATGAATTTTTGAATACTTTATATATAAATCTAATTCTGTAATTGCATTTTCTTTTGCATACAAGGCACCTTCTTTCTTAAATGATAAATATTGAATTTTAGCATTTCTAAAAGAGGATGAAAAAAAAGAAAAGAAATGTGATTGAGAAATTTCATCTTTAATATTCTTTAATTTTTTAAAATCTCCAACTTTAATATTAAATATATTTCTTGTTTTCTTTTCAGTTTTTAAATCATCCTGAATTAAAGAAAGTTTTTTGTACAAATCTTTTATTATGTCCAAATCACTTTCTTTTTTAAAAAAATTTATATATTTGTCAATTTTTTCAATATTTTCTATTTTATTTAAAGTAGCTTTTTCAACATCATCTAGACAGTTGATTTTATTAAAAATTTTAAGATTAGGGTTATTGATAGCGAATAATTGGATTTTATTTTCTATTTTTTCAATATGTTCACTAAAACTAATAAATTGTTTTACAATTTTTTCTTTATCATATGGATTGATTTTTGAATTTGTAAAACCATTCCATGGATGATTGGATATTGCTCCATATCTCTTTAAAAGATCATTTGATATTTCTTCACTGTTTTTGAGATTATCTATAATAAGTAGAAATTCATCTTCAGTAATTTTTTCAAATGATTTACCTAATTTATCTAACTGGTTATTAAATATTTCTATAAAAATTTCACTTTTACTAATTGAAGAGAATTTTGATGTAAAGCCGCTTATATCGCTTACTTTAATTCCAGAGTTTCCAATATTCGCATGGAGTATATCTTTATATTCTATAAGCTTATTTTTAACTTCTTCTTCTTTGGCCTTTTCTATCTTGTAGTTACTATCCTTGAGTTCTAATTTGGAAACACCTAATCTTTTTTTAATATTAGCAATAACCTCAGATTTTCTAACAGCTGTACTTGCTATCTTTAGACAAAAATCACCCAATCCTGCTGCAACCATTTTTTTATAAACTACTTCGAGGGCTGGTTTTTTTTCAGCACAAAATAATATAGTTTGTTTTTTTGCTAAAGCTGCACCTATGATGTTTGATATGGTTTGGGACTTTCCAGTACCTGGTGGACCTTGTATTGCTGTGTTTTTTCCATCCATAACATCTACAATTGCACTAAATTGAGATGCGTCTGAACTATTTATCAAAATTGGTACTTTTGATGAAACTTCTTTTTTGTCAACTTCATAATCTTCATTTTCTGAACTACTGTCTTGATCTGAACCAGAAAATATATCTTGTAAGCTTTGTTGAGATCCTAAATCCTGCCAATTATTTGGGTCAAGGTCATAATACATTGCCATTTTAGGAAAATAAAAATAACCAAGTGTAATAAATTTTTTAACATCCCATCGATCTCTTTTATTAATACTTTTTTTTATTGACTCAAAATATTTTTCTGGAGTTTCTTCATCTTCAAAATCTTTAAGTATTATACCAAAATCTTTTTCTAGTTTTGCCTTTAAAACAATATTAACTTGTAAATCACTATTTCCTCCTGTGATGATAAATTCTGAACCTTTTTTTGTTCTTTTTTCCTCTAACTCAACAGGCATAAGTAGAAGGGGGGATAAAATTTTTTTATCACTGCTCTCACTCTCTACCCATTCTAAAAAACCAATTGCTAAATATAAAGTATTAATCCCTTTTTCAGTTAAAGCAGTTTTTGCATATCTTTTTATTGAGTAAGCTTTTCTTTCAAGATCTTTAGGTTTTAGTATTGTTTGAATAAATTTATCTTTATGTTTATTTGAAAGTTCATTTTTTGATAACGCTGGGAGTTCAAACTCTGGGTTAATACCATGTTTTTTGGCATATTCTTCAATTCCAATAATATCAACTGTTTGCCTTTTATTTAATCCTAACTGAATTCTAACTCTATCTTTAAGGTCTCTTTCAATTTTTAAAGATTCTTTATTTCCTCCATCATATAGCTCACCCAGCTTTTCAATTTCATTTAAAAAAACTTGATCTTCTCGTTTGGAGATTTCTAATGTATCTAAGAATTTTTGAGTTTGTTCATCCTTAGGTTCTTTTTCTTCTTCTGGTAATGCCTTAAATGTAAAACTCTTTCCATTAGATAAATCGTCATAAATTTCATCTATAACTTCATCAACTATTCTAATTTGATCTCTTTTTTTGTCTTGATGTTTAAAATTTATAAGTTTATTTCTATTAGTTGTTGCACCAGCTAAAATTTTATCTCTTAGTTTTGCTATGCTTTCTTTTGCAAAACTGATTTTTTCTTTGCTAGATCTACTTATCGTTTCTGGCATAATTTATTCACTAAAGTATCAATAAGTTTAATTATCCACAATCTAAACGTCACTATAATTAAATAAATTAACTTTTCATCACTACTATGGATGTGTTAATCTTAAATTATGAAATATTCAATTAGATTAGTATTTTTAACATTAATTTTTGGCCTATTAACTTCTTGTACAAGTTATAAACCATTAGTGGATACCGCTGGAAGGTCTGGAACATTTGATGAGGATAAAGCAAAAGAAATTAGCAATGATCTTCAACATTGTAAACAAATGGCAAAAGATAATATTAGCATAACAAGTAACATAAGTTTTTGGTTAATGTCGCCAACTGCTCAAACGCAATATGAAGACATTTATAGAAAATGTATGATTAATCGTGGTCATAGTGTTCTTAATTAGTTAGCAAATAATTAATGACACAAGGTAAAAATGCTCAATCCGTTGGTCGTATAGGAGAACTTTCAGTAGAATTAGAACTAACAGGCAGAAATTGGTTGGTTGGTAATTTTAATTCAAATATCCAGAATGCTGCTGTGTATGATTTGTTTGCTGTAAAAAAAAATACCAAAAGATTATTAAGAGTTAAATCATATAGTTTATGGAATAATGATTTTGGCACAATTCAATATACAGCAAAAAAAAATGGTGAAATATTTTTAGATTTAGATGAAAAAAATAAAGATGACTTTGTTATTCTTTGTGGTGTTAGAGAGGGTAAAGTCCATGAGTATTTTGTGATACCAACTCAAATTGTAAGCAATGAGTTAAAACAATCTAATAAAGTTTATCATCAAGGAAAAAAGAGAGACGGAAGTTTAAGAAAAGTTACTTCTCATAGGGCATTATTTTTACAAGAAAGCAAAGAGCATTATTGGTGTGGGTGGAGAAGAAAATGGAACAAATATCATAATAATTGGAAATTACTTGAAAGTTAAATAATGAAAAAAAAAATAAAATTTAGAGATACAGCATCTTTTGGAAAAAGAATTGAATATTCAATAATAGGTGAAATGCTTAAAGAGGGTTTAGATGTATATACACCTATGGTTGATGATATGGGTATTGATGCAGTAGTTAGAAAATCTGATGGGACTTTTTTAGAAGTTCAAATTAAAGCAAGGTCAGAAGATGTAAAATTTGGTGATGCAGGACTTTTTTCAGTTAATAAACATCTTCACCCAAGAAATAATTATTTCTTTGTCTTTTATTCTCAAAGAATGAATACAAAATGGATAATGTCTTCGGAAGATTTTGTTGAAAATTCTCGTTTAATTGAAAATGGTAAAAATAAAGGTTCAAGACAGATTTGGTTTAGTGGAAAAAATACAAAGAAAAATAAAGAACATACAAAACCTCAATTTAAAAAGTTTGTGTCTAAGAACTTTGATAAATTGAAATGAAAAAAGAAGTAATTTTCTATAGTGGTTTTTCAATGGAACCTCCTGAACAAGTAGAGTTATTAGAAAACAATAAAGGAAAAGTACTTGCGGAATCATTTGATGGAGACATTGTTGATGTTCCCGATTATAAAATTTTATCTTTTTGGGACAGAATTGAAGAAATTGGTGTTTGGAAATGGCGTAAAAAGTATCCATACGGAATACAAAATAAATTACAATTATTAGATGGTTATAATTGGGAATTAAAACTTAGAGATAGAAATGGTAGAGCAAAGTATTGTTCTGGTTATCAAAGTTTTCCAAGAAAGTTTAAAGACTTAATTAAAGAACTAAATATTCTATTTGGTTCAAAGATAAAGTTTTAAAGGGTTTTTCAACAATTGTTATAGACGCATTTACAACTATAACTGGGAAAATTTAATAATTTATAGCATAATAGTTTTATGTCTAAAAAAATTACCTTATCACAACTCGAGGCATTTCTTTGGGAAGCAGCAGACATTCTAAGGGGTAAAATGGATGCTTCAGAATTTAAAGAATATATTTTTTCAATAATGTTTTTGAAGAGAATTTCAGACACATTTGATGAGGAAAAAGAAAAAGTAATAAACAAATTTTTAGATAAGAAGAAAACTTTAAGTCAGGCAGAAAAACTAGCACAAAATCCAATTGAGTATGATACTTTTTTTATTTCTAAGAAAGCACATTGGGATCATATTAAAGATACAAAACATAACATTGGTGAAGAACTTAATAAGGCAGTTGAGGAAATAGAAGAAACAAATCCTGTGCTCGAAGGAGTTTTAGTTTCTATTGACTTTAATAAAAAAGATAAAATCTCAGATAAAAAACTAAGAGATTTAATTTCCCATTTTGGAAAATACAGATTAAGAAATTCAGATTTTGAAAATCCAGATTTAATGGGATCTGCCTATGAATATTTGATAAAAATGTTTGCTGATAGTGCAGGTAAAAAAGGTGGTGAATTTTATACTCCATCCGAAGTGGTTAATCTTCTTGTTAGATTAATTAAACCAAAATCTGGAATGCGTATTTATGATCCTACTTGTGGTTCAGGAGGAATGTTAATTCAATCTAAAAAATATTTAATAGAAAATAATGATGACCCAAGGAATATTTCTTTATATGGACAAGAGGATAATTTAGGAACTTGGGCAATTTGTAAAATCAATATGTTTTTACATTCTGTGTTCAATGCAGATATTAAAAAAGGAGACACGATAAGAGAACCTAAACATCTTAACAATGGTGAATTAATGACATTTGATCGTGTTATTGCAAATCCTCCTTTCTCACTTGCAAAATGGGGAAAGGAAGAAGCAAACAATGATAGTTTTGGAAGATTTCCATATGGTACGCCACCCAAAGATACTGGTGACTTAGCATTTGTTCAGCACATGATTGCATCATTGAATGCAGAAGGAAAGTTGGGCGTTGTTGTTCCTCACGGAGTTTTGTTTCGAGGTTCTAGTGAAAAAGAAATACGAAAAGGTATTCTAGAGGATGATTTATTAGAGGCAGTGATTGGACTCCCTTCATCACTCTTTTATGGAACGGGTATTCCTGCAGCACTTCTGATTATTAACAAAAAGAAACCCACTGAGAGAAAAGGTAAAGTCCTCTTCATCAATGGGGAGTTAGAATACGAGGAAAGTAAGAAACAGAACAAATTGAAGGATAGTAATATTCAGCATGTTTTGGATGTCTATGATGCATTTGAAGATGAGAGAAGATATTCCAAAGTCGTCTTGATGGATGAGATACGAGAGAATGATTACAACCTGAATATCCGTAGATACGCAGATACTTCACCTCCACCAGAACAGTTTGATGTGAAGGCAATCCTAAGTGGTGGTATTCCCGTCTCTGAGATTGAAGATGACTACATTCAGGAAACTTTGGATGGAATGGATGTATCTTGTGTCTTTGTGCGGCGAGATAATGAGTATTACGATTTCAAACCTGAAATTAAGATCAAAGAACAGATCAGAGAGCATCTTGGAACCAAAGAACAATCTGTCATCAATCAGTTTGAAAGGTGGTGGGACAAGTATCGGGTGTCACTACATGAGATAGATACGCAGGTGAAACAATCCGAAGAAGTAATGTGGCGCTATCTGAAGGAATTAGGTTATGAATGAGAAAATTCCTAAGAGTTGGAAAATAAAAAGACTTGGTGATTTTTTAATTTCACTACCAAAATCAAAATTACAGTCAGGTTTATCTGATAAGACTGGTTATTATAATTTTTATGTTTGTAGTCAAAATATTTTGAAATCATTTTATAATGAGATGTCTTCACCAGCAGTTCTTTTTTCAACTGGTGGGGAAGCAGCAGTTCATTATGCAATCGGTGAATATTCATATTCCACTGATGTTTGGGCAACTAATTTTACTGGTGAAATTTATGATGAATATGGATTTCGACTTCTTGAGAAAGATTTGGAAAAAATAAATTACTCAGGGTTCCAAGGTTCTGGAATTAAGCATCTCGATAAGAAATTTGTTAAGAAATTAACTTATGCGATTCCTCCCCTCTCAGAGCAAAAGAAAATAGCATCCATTCTCACCTCTGTGGATGAGGTAATTGAGACCACTCAAAAACAAATCGATAAACTCCAAGACCTCAAGAAAGCAACTATGAATGAGTTGTTGACCAAAGGTATTGATCACACAGAGTTCAAAGACAGTGTGTTGGGGAGAATTCCGAAGAGTTGGGAGGTAGTTTCAATTATGGATTCCAATATTACTTTATTGGATGGAGATAGAGGTAAAGAATACCCTAAAGAGAAGGATTTTACAAAATCTGGATATTGTCTGTTCTTATCGGCAAAAAATGTAACCAAAAATGGATTCAGATTTGATGAGACTATGTTTATTTCCAAGGATAAAGATGAAAAATTAGGAAAGGGTAGATTGAATAGAAATGACATGATTATAACGACGAGAGGTACTGTCGGCAACATCGCACAATATGATAGGAAAGTTCTCTTTGACTTCGTGAGGATAAATTCAGGAATGGCAATAATTAGAAATCAGGATGAGAGACTTAGTTCAGATTTTTTGTATCATATTTTATCTTCTGAAATAATAACCCAGCAAATTGAATACCTTACTTTTGGTAGCGCACAACCACAGTTAACAATCGGAACACTGAATGAATTAAAAATTCCTATTCCACAAATCAGTGAGCAACTTAATATTGTTCAAATTTTAACAAGTATTCTTAAAGATATTCAGAACAAAAAACAAAAACTCACCCAAACCCAATCCCTCAAAAAATCTCTCATGCAAGACCTTCTGACAGGCAAAGTTAGAGTGAAAGTGAACTGATATGTCTAATGATGAATTTATAAAAGTTGAACTACCTGCAATTGAACAATTAAAAAAACTTAATTGGAAATATATAGAAGGATCCAAACTTTCTCCAGATGAGTCTGATGAGAGAAAATCTTTTAAACATGTTGTTTTAAAAAATAAACTGTCAAAATCTATTAAAAAAATTAATCCATGGATAAGTGATGAAAATATTAAAACAGTTATTCAAGAATTTACTCAAATTACAAACTTGAATTTAATGGAGGCAAATCAAGAAATATATGAAAAACTTACAAAATATATATCTGTAGAACAAAATCTTGGAGAAGAAAGAAAAAGTCATACAGTTAAAATTATTGATTTTGAAAACTTAGAAAATAATGAATTTTTAATAACCAATCAATTCAAAGTTGCTGGAATAAATCAAAATATAATTCCCGATATTATTTTGTTTGTTAACGGTCTTCCCCTTGCTGTTATTGAATGTAAATCTCCATTTATTACAAATCCGATGGAAGCAGGAATTAATCAATTACTTCGTTATTGTAACAAACGAAAACCTGAGGAAAATGAAGGTGCAGAAAAACTTTTTTATTACAATCAAATTCTTGTATCTACATATAACAATCAAGCAAGACTAGGAACCATTTCATCAAGATACGAACATTATCTCGAATGGAAAGATGTGTATCCAAAAAATATTGAAAATTTTAAAAATAATAGTTCACAAGAAATTTTAATTGAAGGTATTTTTAATCATAAAAACTTTTTAGATGTAATTCGTAATTTTACAATATTTGAAGTTGTTGAAGGTAAGACAATCAAAAAAATACCTAGATATCAACAATATCGAGCAGTTCATAAGACTGTTGAAAAAATAAGCAAAGGTAAAAATAAAAAAGAAAAAGGTGGTGTGATTTGGCATACACAAGGTTCTGGAAAATCATTAACTATGGTTTTTCTTGCACAAGTTTTTAGAAGAAATGAAGAACTTAAAAAATATAAGTTATTATATATTACCGATAGAACACAATTAGACTCTCAACTAACAACCACTTTCCAAAATACTCAAGATGAAACCGTACTTCAGGCAGACTCTGCCAAAGATTTAAGAGAATTAATTTCTAAAAACTCTTCAGATCTTATCACAAGCACTATTCAAAAATTTCAAGAAATAAGAGGAGAGAATTTAAAAGTATTAAATGAGTCAGAAAATATTGTTGTTTTAATAGATGAAGCACATCGTACACAATATGGAACATTTGGAATGGTATTAAATACTGTCCTGCCTAATGCAGCAAAAATAGCGTTTACTGGAACACCTTTATTAAAAAGTGAATTAACCACAGGAGAGTTTGGAGATTATATTGACAAATATACAATTGAACAATCTGTAGAGGATGGAGCAACACTTCAAATACTTTATGAAGGTCGAGAAGTTAAAACAAAGGTTGAGGGAGAGTCTCTTGATAATCTTTTTGAAGAATATTTTTCAGACAAAACTAAAGAAGAAAAAAATGAAATCAAAAGAAAATATGGAATAGAAAAAGCAGTATTAGAAGCACCTAAAAGAATTAGATGGGTTTGTTTAGACATTATTAAGCATTATAGAGAAAAAATTCAACCTAATGGTTTTAAGGCAATGATTGTAACCTCAAGTCGACATGCTGCCGTAATGTATAAAAATATGTTAGATGAGTTAAGTGCACCAAATTCAAATGTAATTATATCTGGTGACCATAATGATCCAGAAGAATTGAGAAAATACACAGACAGCACTGAACATAAAAAAATTATAAAAGATTTTAAAGAGAATGATTTAAGTGAATCAAAATGTCATATTATTATTGTAAAAGATATGTTGCTGACAGGATTTGATGTTCCTATCTGTCAGGTAATGTATCTTGATCGAAAGATAATGGATCATAGTTTACTTCAAGCAATTGCAAGAGTTAACAGACCAAAAGAAGGAAAACAAAGAGGATTTGTTGTAGATTATTATGGATTAGCAAGTTATCTAACCAGTGCATTAGACCAGTTTACTCAAGGTGATGTAAAGGGAGTTTTAAAAGAATTAAAAGATGAAATTCCAAAACTTGATCGAGCATATAATAAAGTTCTAGAATTTTTTAAAGATCGAGATTTAGAAGATTTAGAAGAATGTATCTTAGTTCTTGAAAAAGAGGAAATTCGTCAGCAATTTGAGTTGAGTTTTAGAAAATTTGCAAAATTAATGGACATTGTTCTTCCAGATCCATACGCCAATAGATATTTAAGAGATTTAAAATTATTAGGAAAAATAGTTCATGGGGCAAGAAATACCTATCGAGATGAACAATTAAACATCATTGATGCAGGTGAGAAAGTTAAAAAACTAATTGAAGAAAATATATCTGCGTCTGGCGTAGACCCAAAAATACCACCAATTAATCTTCTTGATCCTAAATTCAAAGAAGAAGTTGCAAAAACAGAAAATCCTAAAATGAGAGCAGTAGAAATTAAGAACGCAATTCGTCATCATATAACTGTATCTTTAGATGACGATCCTGCTCATTACAGAAAATTATCTGAAAGATTAGAAGAAATTATTCAAAAATATTACGATAATTGGGAGGAGCAAGCAAAACAACTGTTACTTTTTAAAGAAGAGTGCATGAATGAACCTACTCCACCAGAAGGTTTAACTAATGCAGAACTACCTTTTTATAATATTTACACAGAAGTTTTAGAAAAACATTTTGAGGAGGATGAGGTTCCTTATGAAGATGCAAAAAAAATTGCTTCTGAACTAGTGGCATATCTAAATGAAGTTTCTCAAATTGTAGATTTTTTTAATAAACCTGATGAGATTAGACGACTAAAGAGAAAGATTAACGATTTAATATTACAAACTGATCATACTGATCAAGAATTAGTTAACAATATAACAGAAAGTTTTATGGATTTGGCAAGACATAAATATGTATAATTTTAATATAAATATAAAAAAAACAGATCGTAAAAAAACTGTTTCATTTCAAGTTGAGAGGGGTTTGGTTAAAGTTTTAGTCCCCAGACATTTAGATAAAATAAAATTAAATAAAATTATCAAATCTAAATCTAAGTGGATCAAAAATAAATTATCAAAAGTAGATGAAATTTTACCTTCCAGAAAAAAAGATTATGTAAGTGGTGAAGATTTTATGTATCTTGGAAAACATTACAAATTAAAGATAGTAAAGGGTAAAAAATACAATATTAAATTAAGTGATAAATATTTAACTATAACAATTAAATCACACACTAAAGATGATAAAATTAAAAGAATATTAAAAAACTGGTATTTTGAAAGTGCTGATAAATATCTAAAAGAAACTACTAGTGAATTATCATTAAAACATGATCTAGATTTTAAATCTGTAAAAGTTCGTAATTATAGATCACGATGGGGCAGTTGCAGTTCAATGGGAAGTATTTTTTACAATTGGAAAATTATTATGGCACCAAAAAAAATCATTAGATATGTTGTTCTACACGAACTAGCGCATACAAAAATTCATAATCATTCTCCAAAATTTTGGTCATATTTAAAATCAATATATGAGGATATTGAATACCCAAAAACATGGTTGATAAAACATAAAAACATACTTGAGATATAGTTATCTAAACCTTACTCTGCACATATCTACGAATACTGCCTTCAACTATATTTGAGTATTTTAAAATATCTTTATTTAAACAAAATTCAGGCTTAGTAGGGACAAAGATTGATGATTTAAGTAGAATCATGCATTGGATTTCATTCCTTTTCGCCCGTTTACGTTTCTTTTCATTGTTCTCCTCTTTACGTAGACCCCTCGATAAGAGAAGGGGTGAAACCATTACTAACTTTAAACTACTCACCTTAAAAAAAACAACCAACATTAGGAGTTATGATATATGGAAATAAACGGTATTAATAAATACTGTCATGTAAGCGCTTACATTGCTTATGATAACTGCAGCCCAGTTTACAAACAAACCTTCAAGTTTGAACTCAGTCCAAGCACCCATAACAGCATCATTTGGGAGAAAATAATTAAAATACTCAAGAAAAACGGAATAAATGTGGAGCTTAAATCATGAAGCGGTTCTTAATTTTTGTATCAGCTCACTTGTTTTTGTTTCTATTAGTTATTGCTTACCAGGCTCAAGCAGATGATGAAGAATGGAATATTAATAGGTATGAAAAGTTAGTTTATGCAAGAGTTTCAGGAGAAGTAACCCACGGAGACTCGCTTAA
>Ga0208148_1000341_pt1 | contig 18263 bp, 24 predicted proteins | sample DEB08_DNA_16_FD_184525 | JGI IMG/M metagenome (GOLD analysis project Ga0208148, IMG submission 184525) | Aqueous microbial communities from the Delaware River and Bay under freshwater to marine salinity gradient to study organic matter... | ecosystem: Environmental > Aquatic > Marine > Coastal ...
CAACAAGCGCCGCTCGCTCAGTACAACGCAATGATGCCTTTTATGCAGATGGTGCCGCAGGGCGCGCAGCAAACTCAAATGACATACACACCACCGCCGTCTGCTTTGCAGGCTGGCGTTGGAACCGGTTTGGCGGCGTTGGGCGCGATTGGAAACTTTATGAATCCGATGCCGAATTATCGGCAGCCTAGCTAAAATAAACGATGACAATTGGACGATCACAGATGAACAAGCAGATACGCGGAAATAATCAAGGCGGAGGTATTGCCGGCTTGACTGACCTTCAAAACCCTTTGCTTGCTGAAAACCTTTCGCTGAACCCGTCCGCTCCCAAGATTGAAATGAACCCGCAAACTCAGCCGCTTCCACCGTTGCGCCCAATGGCTCAGCCTTCCTCGATAGATGATGGCATGGCGACAGACACTGGCGGTATAGATGCAAAAACACAAATTCTTTTGGATCTTTTGCAACCCAAAGACTACGACAAACAAAAAGCAATGTACGAGGAAAGATTTTCGTCTTTAATTCCGCCTCGTCAAAGGCTGAATTTCTATGATTTAGCTTCCGAGTTAGGCGCGGCGATCTTGTCAAGACCTCAAGATGAAGGCGTTTTCCCCGGAGTTGGTGTTGGTTTTGGCAATTTCCAGAAAAGAATGTCTCAGGCAGACGCTGAGGAAAGAAAGGAGAGACAAGGGTTTGCGATGAAGGCTGTCGAGCTTGCGATGACGGACGAAAGAGAAGCTGAGAAAATTTTAAAACAGTATGCAATGGAATCGTTGATGGCTCAAACAGTAACGGGAGAGCCGAAGCTGGTTAGTTTGATCTACGACGAGGTTGATGATAATGGTCAGTTCACGGGCAAAAAGCTTGAAGGAAGCTTTGATGTCGTTACTCAGGCTAAACTTATTAGAAGGATCGTGTCGAAACAAAACGGGGTCGATTTATCTGCCGTTAAAGACCCGTTAGACGAATCTGATTTAAGCAAAGAAGCAGGCAAGCAATGGATAAAAGATCAGGCAGCCATTCGGGAGAACGCTAAAACCGCAGGCGGCACTCTTGACATGGTTAAGGAAGGCAAAGTTTTAGCAAACAAGCTTGGGCCAGAGAATTTTGGTAAAGCCGAAGCTGCGTTGCTCCCGCTAAAGCAATTTGTTGCTGGTTTTTTGCCGGAAGGCATTATCGACATGGGCGTTATTGGTCCTCAAGAGGCGATGGCTCAAATTACGATTGGCTTTACATTGGCAAACGTTGCCCAGACAAAAGGCGCTATTTCAAACAGGGAGATGGATCTCTTTAAAGAGGCTTCCCCCTATCTTGGTCAAAGCTATCTCGGCTTTATGCTTGCGCTTGATCTGCAAGAAAAGATTGCGCGGAAAAAATTGTTATTTTCTAGTGAGTATCAGCAGAGAGTTAATGATCTAAGGCGTGAAAATCCAAGAATAACCGGTGCTGAAATGCAAAACGCAATGGACAATTTTTCTGACCGTTGGGTCGCAGAAGGAAAAGATCTTTTTTTAAGCGATGAAGATAAGGCTCGCATCAGTGAGTTTACTAAGCAAGGAAAGGCTGCCGGGATTGCCACTGATTACGGCGACTACGAATCAAGGATGAACAACGCCTTACGCACAAGAGAGAAACGAACCGCAAAAGAAACGCAACGAGTTATTGATAGATCCAAGCCGAACACGGAAGCTGTGATAAAGGAAATCATTAATGATCCCGATTTAAGCCCGGAAGACAAAGTTAAGGCCATTGACGCAATAAACTCGGTGAATCAATAAAATGCCTACCTTAGAATATTACGAAGAATTAGCCGCCACTATGCGAGCAGAGCGGCAAGAAAAAGACCGTTCTGACGTTGTAGAAAGAAAAGCGGTTTCCAACCTTTTCTTTGACGAAAACTCTGCTCTTGAGTACCTAGCGGAACAAAGATTTCCCGGCGATCCGACAGCGCCATTTCGCTACAAGTATATCGACGGCGAACTGGTTTACGAAGACGAAGACGGAAACTACGTTCCTGAGTTTGAAGGTCTTGAGGAGGCAACCGCCTTTGAAGAGTATTTTGCGCCGAACATCATCCCCGCTACAACAATTGCTGCCGACATTGCTGGCGGCATGTATGGAGCAGGAAAAGGTTTTGAGAAAGGGCTAGATCTTGTTAAAAAGCTTCCCAAAATGCATCCTTTGGCGCAAGCGGGAATTGTTTTGACATCTGCCGCCATTGGCGGTTTTGGCGGAAACTTAGTTGTTGGCGGAGTTGCAAGAGGAGGCAGAGAGGCTTTGCTGGATACTTTCTACAACACTCCCCCGGAAGAGTTGGCGGCAGCTAAAAACGATCTCCTGATTTCTTCTGCGTTTTCGGCGATACCTTTTGGGGCCGGGCCTACCAAGCAGATCATAAACAAGTTCCGGGGAAAGGAAGATAGCCTTCAATACCTGATTAACTTGAGAAAGGACGTTCAAGGCACGATTGATGAAGCTGCCAAGATGGGCGTTAATTTAACGCCGGCAGAGGCTGCTGACTTTGCTACCAGAGCGGTAGATTTGCAATATTATCTGAGCAGGCAACCGCAACTAACAGCGGTTAGAGAGTTCTACCAAAGCAGAGCGAGAAGAGTCGCTGGCGCGGTTGAAACTTTTGCAAACAAAATTGGATCAATGCAACCCGGCAGATATGGGAGCGTTAACGATCAAGTAAAAGTTGCCGCGAAAGCTGCAATGAACGAAATGAATCAAAGAAGAAAAGACCGCTCTAAGCGTCTTTATGATTCTCTCGAAGATCAAGTTGAGGTTGACATAGCGCCTTTGCTATCGAGACTTGACGAGATTATCGCGGACAACAAACAGTCGAAAACTTTGCGAGAAGAGGTAAAGAGGTTTAAAGATTCCTTGTTCGACGATGTTGAAGTTGAGCGGGCTTTGGTGGACAAAAAAACCGGTTTGGCGCGCCTCGATAGTCAGGGCAACCCTTTGTTCGAAAAAGTTGTTGAACAGGAACCTGTCGGCGACCTGATGGCTTTGCATCGAAGGAGGACCGGAGACCTTGAGGTAATTGTCAAAGACAATCTTGGAAACCCTAACGCTTCAACCATCGTTGGCTTGAGAGAAGATTTGACGGCATTAATGGACGCTGCCGATATAAGCGGCACTTACAATTTAGCCAGAAGAGTTTATGACCCGACAAAGGCAAGTTTGCAGGTTGCCGAGCAGTCTGCGATTGGCAGATTGTCTCGCATGGTCACGGACAAGCAGACGGCAAACGCGGTTAAAGAAGTGTTCAACCCGGACGTTTCTATTCAATCTATGAGGAACGCCAAAAGAATATTGTCAACAGCGGATCCTGAAGGTTGGAAAGAAGTAAAAAAATACGTCATTCAAGGAAAACTTGACCAGCTCACGAGGCAGACAAACGAACTGGGGCTGCCAGCCTTTTCTGATTTCTTCTCTCGTCCAAACAATCAAAAAATGATGCAAGAGCTGCTAGAGCCTGATGAGTATCAAAATTTTGCAAAACTTATTGATTTGATGGATCGGGCGCTAAAAACCGTCCCAAGGGGCGGCTCTGCCACACAACCTTTGCTTGCTGCCGAAAAAGCGATTGGAGAAGAGGTTGGCGATGTCAGCGATTCGGCGCTCAAGCTCGCCCTTAATACTATGAGAATGCCGGGAAGATTGGCGACCGGGCAAATTTTTGATGACACGCTGAATAATATCAAAATGAAGCAGATGGAGAGTTACTATCAGGCGCTTTCTAACGTGTTGTTCGATCCAAAGGCCACAGAAACTATTGATAAGGCGTACAAGCTAACGGATGACGCTTACAAATATTTCAACAAGGCCGAGTACGGAATTAAGCAAGGCGCAGTTGAAGCCGGAAGAGGGGCTTACGATGCCGGTTCTCAGCGACTAGATAGTAGCGGAGGGGCTTACAATCCCACCAAAGAAGATATCGAGCGGATTCAAAAAGAAATGGACGACCTCGGCCAAAACTCGGCTCCTATGTCGCCAGAAGCTGACGTTCCTATCTTTGAACAACTCCCGCAAACTGGCGGCGGTATGTCGCAGATTGATGTCCTCGGGCCTACTTTGCTGCCTTCTGATCAGGACAGAGAGATAGCTGAGAGGCTCAGGCAGTCAAAATCTGGTATTGGCGGGTTAGCGGTCTAGTCTTCGTCTGAGGCAGGCTCAGCGGCCACCAGAGCTCCTTCGACGTTGAAGTCAAGCTCGTAGCCCATGATGTCTTCGCTGCCGGTTCTGATGATCAGATTGCGGCTCATCAGGCGCATAAGCGCAGCCTGTTGATGCAGAGTGAGTTGCGCGAAAACTTCGATAATCTGAGAAGCTTCGAGCGGCGGGCGATAGGTTGGCGGAGGAATTCTTTTGGTTTTAAAAAGATCCATCATTCAGCGCCCGAAATAATTCTTTTGTGCTCTTTCTCGATCAGAATCTTCAGTTGCTCAATTCTTGTGCGGCGCTCTTCGAAACAAATCTCCTGCAACATATCGTATGTTTTTTGATCAACAGCAAGCGATTTTCGCTGCCGAGTCGTTGCCTCTGTATCCATGTTTAAATCTCCTGTAAACTTTGGTATTGTATAAATAATTGGATCTTGTTGCAAACAAATGTATAAATTGAACAATTACCTGCTATCAATGCAGTCGCACTGGTTTTTAAACCAGCCGGTTTACGAGGCTGTTCAGGAGAGCATGCCAGCCATCGCTAGATATCGGGCTAAAATGGGGCAAGAAGATTTGGCGGAAATTCCGATTCAGAAGCTGACCAAAAAAATCTGGCCAGACATCTACCGGGTGCCGCTCTTTCGCAGGCAGTATTGCAAAATGCTTTGCGAGGAGATCGACAATATGCGGCGCGTGATTGGTTTTGAGCCGAATGCCGAAGAAGATGAAATGCGGCAGATTCCCGAAATTGTTTTGCGCGAAAATGTGCCTGAACTTTACCGCAACATGTGGGGTGTGGTTCAGAATGTTTTGTCGCCAATCATATTTTCTTTGTATCAACGAGAGGTCGCAGAGATTGCTTCTGTCCAGATAGCCAACTACAACTTGAAAGACAAGCAACAGGGCGCTTGGCATCACGACGAGAGCGCTGACATCAGCGTGGTGATACCGCTGAATACTGGTGACTACAAAGGCGGTGGAACGGAGTTTCACAACCACGGGGTGCTGAAGCCGTTACCAAGCGGGCATGCGCTAATTTTTCCCAGCTTCACAAACCTGCATCGCGGTCTGGCGGTAGATGAGGGTGATCGATACCTTTTGGTTTTTTGGCTGTACGACCGTAAGCGAGCTATTCATTTGCATGACGAGGTAGTCAACGAAGGATAAATTTTCTGGTCGAAAACTTTACAGTGCTTTTAAGGCGGACCTAATCAAAAACGCTCATGAAAAGACATCGAGGGGGTGCGAAGCCCCCATTTTTTTGCCCTAAATTAATTTGTGCAAAGACTTGTACATCGACACGGAACTATGTACTATTGGTCTTGAGGTTAAAAATTAATCAAGGAGAAGGACATGGAAAAGCAAAAAATTGTTTTAAGCGAAAATCTGGTTGCGTCAATTCAAGGCAAAGAAATTCCTAGAAGGTATCGAGCCGTGCTTTCAAACTCTTGCAGTCAGGGTGACAATTTTTGCGTAGTGGTCGAGCAGCCCATTAATGGTTGCTGGCATGCGACCGGAGGATATTGGTTTCTAGACACCCTTTTGGAAGATCCGTCAGATGGGATTTACCTTGATTGGGGTCAGAGGTGGTCTGTCGATTCGGGAATGCTCGAAGCCTTAGCAAAAGCCGCTCAAATTATTGATGAGCAAACAGCGGCGTAAGCCGCCGGGAGAAGGCATGAGAAACGAAATTTTTTACGAATGGATAATCGAAGAGCTTGATGAGCATGGCGACATCCATGATGTTGATCACTGCAAGACTTTTGCGGAAGCTCATAAAAGTCGGCAGCACCTGCTTAACTGCCAACACATCAACGCAGTCGATGTCGCTTCAAGACGAAGCGTAGGCAATGAACTTGATGGATTGCATTACTGGGGCTATGCATACGTTGATTTCGAAAACTTTACCATTGAGCCGAAATATTGCTCCGGTGACAAGGTTCCTAAGCATGTGATCAAGCAAGTTGTTTTTGAAGGCAAGCAGAACGCGGCAAAAAAAGGATGTTCATGACAAAGAAATTAACATGCAGAAGGCAGGGATGCGAAGTTATCCTCGCTGAAGATCGTCACGCAAGCAGGCGCTTTTGCTCGCAGGCTTGCTACAAGATTAGCCACAAAGCGGCGCAGAGTCCTGAAGCCATGTGTCAGGACAGCACTTGGTTTTACACCGAGGCGACTGCGGTGCTGTCCTCCGCTTGGCTGCCCGCAAAACAACCGGAAGAGCGAATTTTATCAATTGTGAAATAAACCTTTGTGTTATTGGTAACGTTATGTATAATGATGGTCAACCACAACGCAAGCGAAAGGAACATAGTGATGAGTAATTTGTTTTCAGATCTGGACCAAGGCGAATTTGACGCTGAGCTGACAAGCGAAGTTGAGCACAAGTTTGACACCTCTAAGGGCTTGATTGAGCAGGGTTTCAGCAAGGCGAAAATTGCAAAATTTGAGCAGCCTTGCAAGTCATGCAAGGGCGGCGGAAAGTTCATAAGCTGGACCGGGCGCATCGTTGGTGAGTGCTTCAAATGCAAAGGCAGGGGTACAATCTTCACAAAGACGGATCCTCGAGTGCTCGAAGCTAACCGGGTAAAAGCGAAAGCAAAGCGTCACGCCACAGAAAAGCAAAATGCAGAGGCGGCTGCTGAGTTTCTCTCAGAAAACACTGCAATCAATGATTGGTTCACGGCCAATCTAGCGAAGAGTAGCGACTTTGCACAATCGCTTTTTAATCAACTAACAACCAAGGGTGCTCTGTCAGAGGGTCAGGTTGCTGCGATTGAGAAAAGTATTGAGAGAGAAGCTGGGTGGGCCGCCGAGAGAGCCGCAAAAGAGCAGGCCAAGCCATCCAACACCAACCTTCACAACGCTTTTTCTAAAGCGCTAGAAAGCGGTTTAAAGAGACCAATTCTTAGGCTAGAAGGTTACACGTTCAGCCTCGCGCCAGAGAGTGGCAAAAACGCCGGTTGTGTTTACGCAAAATCAGAAGAAGGCAGTTATCTTGGCAAGATTACACCAGAGGGCAAGTTTCACTCAGTCAGAGAATGCTCTCAAGCCGCTGTCGATTTTGTCAACAATTTGGGATCCGACCTTTTTGCTCAGGCTGTTGCATACGGCAAGGCAACCGGCAGGTGTTCATTCTGTGCTCGAGAGCTGACAAACGAGAAAAGCATCGAGCTAGGCATCGGTCCTATTTGCAAAGACAAGTGGGGACTTTAATTAATAACCGCGCCCTCCGGGGCGCATCAGGCGAAGGGTAAGACAATGAGCAAACAAATTACAAAGTTGATGAAGAAGTACCCACAGGTCTTCGAAAGCGTAAGCTACGAGGGCAACGGTATTGATAAATGGGGATGCCCCGAGGGTGATGGTACTTGGCTTTACTTACAACCTAGTTGGTATAGCTTGCGAACTGAAACAAGCGCCATCCACGAATACACAATAAAGGATGTACTCGAAGCGGCCAGTGATATCTATCAAGATAAAGAACATTGGATTAAGTATCACCCCGGCGACACCAAAGAGATAGAGCTGGTGTTGTCAGGAGCGTATGACAAATAACCGCGCTCTCCGGGGCGCACAAAAAAAGGAAAAAGGAATGACAGAAGGACAACGACAGCGAGACAGCGCCTTACAAATGGCGCGAGAAAAAAACGCGGCGCGCCAACGGCGGTTTCAACAGAGGCAAAAATCTCTCAACTTCACCAACGTGACGGTCAAGATATTTGACTCCGCAGAAAATAGGCAAAAGTTGAGAGAGCTTGTTGCCAACCTGCAAGAATAAATTAAACCTGTGAGCTTTTAAAACGGAGATGATTATGAAGCTAAAGCAAGTCACTACAAAAACCGGGGCGGATGGCAAAGCTGTTGATCGCAGCATAAAAAACGTTGCCCTAACCGACGAAGAACTCGAGCTAATAATAAAGGTGTTTAACGGTCTCGAATACGATTGGCCTTTTGATTTTGAGCAAGAGCTTTTAGATGCCCTCGAGCATCCTATGACAGTCTTTGAAGCATAAAACACCAAACGCCCTCCGGGGCGTTTTTTTTGCAATTAATTTGCGTCAACGTGTTGTGTTACTGATAACGTTATGTATAATGATCGGACATACAACGGAAAGGGAAGGAAACCAAGATGGCAACTGAAGAGAAGAGATATACCAATCTAGACGCTATTCGCGACTTTGCGTATAGATATTGCAGTGACTTTACTCAGGAGCAGATCGATGCAGCGCCTCAAGAGTGGTTGCAAAAATCAATACAGAACGCTGTTGATACCTATGACTGCGAGATGGGTATGACATGGGAAGAGTTAGTTGGTAGTTCGTTGGCTTACTTCATACGCGACGAAAACGGTGAGCTGATCAACAAGTAAACCACCAAGCGCCCTACAGGGCGCAGGGTCTGGCAGTTCTTTACTGCCACTGACGATGGCCATAAGGCCGAAACCCAAAAGCAAAAGGTGAAGAAAATGGAAATGACCAACGACCGCGAAAGACTGTTAGCTAAGATCAAGAAGCTCCTCAACATGGCGAAGCACAACGCTTCGAACGAGACGGAGGCGGCGACAGCGTTACGGCAGGCGGAAGCGATGATGCGGAAGCATGACATCCAGTTTGCCGAAATTGAAGCCAAAGAATTGAACCCCAGCGACATGGCGATGGAAGGCACCGGCGAATCTCGCAACTCATCTTGGATCTGGAATCTGGCATGGGCTGCAAGCTATCTGACATCCACTATGCCAACCAAGCGATACAGCCGGGAAAGCAACGCAAGAGAGATTAAATTTGCTGGCACAAAGGACGATGTGCAAGTGGCTCTTCTCATGCACGATTATTTGGTCGGGGTAACCGAGCGGTTGACAAAGAAATATGGTGGCAGCCGCAGCGAGAATAACGCTTTCAAGCTTGGCGTTGCACAGACACTGGTTAACCGCGCCCACGAAATCAAAGAGCAGCGCGAAGAAGAGATCACCAAAGCGAGCGAGAGCAGCACCGGGCGAGACTTGGTTATCATCAAGTCCGACATGATCAAAGCTGAGTTCAATCTCAGGTACGGCTCAGCCCGGCGCAGGAGAGTGTCTGATTGGAGCGCATACAGCGCAGGAGCAAAAGCCGGGCAGAGCGTTAGCCTCAACAGTCAAGTTGGCAACACGGCCAGAGCGCGCATCAGATAGCGGATCCGCCCCGGGTAATGCTCGGGGTTTTTTTCAACTAATTTACATCAATCTGTTGTGTTACTGATAACGTTATGTATAATGATCGGACATACAACGGAAAGGGAAGCAACAATGTCTAAACTCATACATGTAGAACTAAAAAGCGGTGGCGCTACTGTCGTTTTCAAAGACGGAGCGAAGAGACCCTACCAAGTTTTTGTTCGGCCTTCATTGAATGATGACGTAGAAAGTTGGGATGCTCCAGCTAGATTTGTAAGCTGCAAAACGCTAGACGCAGCAATCGCTAGACTGAACAGAGCAGTTGATGACACGGATGAGAGAGTTTCAATCGCAACAGCATAAACCACCATTTAGCCCCTTCGGGGGCATCAAAAAGGAAAAGGAAACAAAATGATTGAATCAGATTCGACATTCCTGCTAATGGCAACTCTAGAACAACTCGAAAGCGAATTAGGCAAGATCACGCCGCAAATCATTAAGCTGGAAATGAACGGGCAGACCGCATACACATCAAGCGAGTGCGCTGCTTTATGGAAAGAGGCCAGAAGAATCAATAATCGTATACGCATGATCAAATTATAATCTCACTGAAGAGACCACTGGTAATGGTCGAAACGCTGAAAAGCGTCTGAGAAACCAAAAAGGAAAAGGGAAGGAGCGACATGAGCAACAATACAGAAAATTTTGACTACGCGGTAAAAGAATTTATTGCGGCGCACAAGCCAGAATGCATTAATACAGATTGGTTTGACGTTCAAGATCACATGAGAACGGAAGCGCATTATCAGGAAGACGGGCGGCGCGACATTGAAGTAAGAGGTCATGAGAGCCGCACAGGTAACCCGATTGTGATTAGTTGGTATGAGGACTGTTGGCAGATAGGTTATTACATCTTGCCTTTTGCTGAGCGCCAAACTCGCCAAGATTGGACGGTTGAAATTGTCTACGATTTTGACTTTGACATGACGATTGATATGGCGATTGATCTTGTGCAAGAAGACAACAGGCACGACTTGGTTGTTACAGAGTGGCGAGATGGGCAGCCCTATCAAGAAGTAGACATTGAAGAATATCTGGAGTGCGCGTAGAAATGAAAATTTTAGCAGGCGCTGTAAGTTGGCAGAAATGGATTGGCGAGTTTAGCGACAGGTTGAGTCAGGAATCAAAAACCCACGGTTGGGGTTACGGCGAACACGGCGAAGAGGTTCTGCTCTGCGGAGGTAATATTCCAGAATATGCGGACGGCTACGAAGTACAGGGGCAGGCGGAGTACCGCATAGATTGCAAACGCTGCAATAAGATCATAGCTGCAATCGACAGTTAAATTTAAACCAAGCGAGGGTCAGGTGTTGCCTGACCTTTCTTTTGATTTTCTCTCAGCATAATCGATCAAATTCTCACCAAACTTCTTCGCAAACCACTGCCCCCAAGTAAAGTGTTTACCATCAACCTTTCGGTTCCTGCGCTTCCAAGCAAAGCGAGCGGCGTAATACATTTTGTCCGCCGCCCACTTCGCCTCTAATGCATCGTTATCACCACAGGTCACTGAGGTTAAACTCCGTAGTCACGCCACTATCAAAGGGCTTATAGTCCCCGGTTTCTCGACACCGCAAACCAATTTCAAGCGCCTGCTGGTTCTTCGCGTTACCATACTCGATAGCCTCTTGCGTCAAAGTGTAGACACCATACGGATATGGGTACGCCTTCTCTTGCGCTAAAAAGTAGAACTTGTCTGCCGGCATGCCAAGGTACTCGGCGGCGGCGAGGTAGAACGCAGCTTGCTGGTAATACCTGAACGAGTTGATGGCATTTTTAAAACCACGCGGTGACGCATCACGGCAGGTTTTCAAATCCCAAATGTCAGTCCCGGTGTACCAATCGAGCTTACCTTTGCATGGTTGACCGCACCACTCGAACACAAGTGTCAACTCAACCTTGTCGTCAGGGCTGGGGATGAACTGCTCGAGTGCGGCTCGCCGCTCCATGCAGAGATCGTACAAGCTCTGCTTGCAGGGTGTCTTGTCGCCAAGCCCGGACAGCCAATCCTCGTACTCCTCCTTGCCAGCTTTCGTTCGACGGTTGATGTCCTCCGGCTCAATCTCAAACTCATCAAAGAATTTGTGGTGCTCGAGAAAAACCGTATGTTGCACCCGGCCTTCAAGCAGCGCCGGGGACTCGGTCATTGGTTTGGCGTTCTTCCAACTGTAAGGGCATTTGATCAGCGAGGTGAGGTCGTGAGACCGCCACGCTTGCTGACCATCAACCGTTATGCCGGCATAGGTTGGGTAATCGAGATCCTCGTAAACTCCCGGTTTGTAATCTGGCATAACCGCTCCTATGTGATCATTGACGCGAGCAAAAAGCCTGCGATGAAAGCGCCAACAAGCGCCCAACCCGTAAATTTAGGTAAGCTCATCATCTTAATCATGAGCATCACCACGAGGGTCGTCACCCATGCTAAAGCGCGTATACCAGATTTTCTTTTTCTTGTCGGTTTTCGAGTCACCTTTCAGACCCTCCCGCCATTGATATTTGAACGATGCTATCTCCGCATATTCTTGCACTCGCTGCAAGCCGTACACCTGAACCATCGCATCAATGCACTCGACACCATCGCGCTGATAGTGAGGAGGAGAGTTGACCATATCCTCCTCAACCGCAGGCTCAAGCTCGCGGATCGCCTCGAGGTACCGTTTGTTGGCCTTCGGTTTGATCGTCATTGATTTTTTGATCGCGTAAAAAGATGAGAGCGGCAAACCAAACTTCTCGTGAAACTTGTTTGCCGATAACTTGTGCGCCTTCATTGCCCTGTCTAGCCGGGCGAGCATTCTGCCGGCGTTCATTAAAACGGGATCTCGTCGTCGTGAAACTCCTCTGCCGGCTGATCCTTTGCTGGTTGCGCTTCCTGCTGCATCTTGGCCATTGCCGCTAAACCCTTCGGCGCTTCAGCCTTTCTGCTCTTAGCGTGAGCCGCAGCTATCTCGTATGACTGATCGATCATGTCGCACAGGAAGTTGGGCAGGTCAGCAAACACATCGCACATCTCCTTGCTTGCATCGTTAGACTCGTCGCTGAACTCTTTGCAATAGTCTTCGAGGTCGAACACAACCGGGTCGTTAGCGGTTGGCGATTTCTTAGCGCCGCCGTCAGGCTTGAAGACCGATGTCACCTTGGCTCTTCCGCCAGAGGTGTGCTCAACTTCTAGATCGCAACTCACCCCGAGTATGTTCGTTAGGTCAAATGCTTTCAGCTCTTGTTCAGTAAAAGACTTGCCGCGCCAACTCTTCAAATCCTTGTGTAGCGCGCTGTTCTCGTTGAGAGACATCGTGTACTGCTTGAAGATGCTGAAGGGCTGATCCTTCGATGTCCGAAGGTCGGGCAACTCCCAAAATATAAAAACCGTATGCCGCTTCTTTGGTTCTTCGTCCTTAAACTTTTCTTCTCGAGTTCCGGCATCCGCTAACTTGTAACAAATTGCCCGGTGGGTACCGATAGGCACCGCCTCGAATTCTGTTCCACCACTACCGCTTGCTATTAAAGCCATGATTCTTTCCCTTGGTTATTAAAAGTGTTTGCACTTGTATGTTGTACAAGTTTGCACTATCGTACACAACCAATATTGAAAAGCAAGCGGAAAAGTCTATGGCGATAAAAGTCTCACGGCCCACCAAAAATCTCAGCACACCCTTCACGGCGGATGCCCGATCAGAATTCGAAAGTTTTTTGCTGAGCAACGGCATGACCGTTGATACAAAAACCGGCCTGAAGGTTGATGGCAAGATCGGTCGCGCTTATATGGAGGTGGGCAACAAGCGCAAGCTCACCGGCTGGTACCAGCTCTGGCTGAACCAGAGTGTGCCATACGGAAGATGCGGCGATTATCGGATCGACCACGTTGAACCGACTGCCCAGTGGCGGCCCAACAACGCATCAAGATACGAGATGACCGAGGAGCAGAAAGAAGAGATTAAGCGCTTGCAGGAGGAGGCTAAGATCGATCTGGCCAACAAGCAAACGAAGGCGGCGAAGATCGCGCAGAACATCTGGAACAAGGCCGCACCAACAGAGAAGCACCCATACCTCGAGCGCAAGCAAGTGCTCAGCCACGGTCTCAGGCAGGGCGAAGACGGCAGGCTGATAATACCCTTGCTGGACGCGCAGCTAGAGATCGTCGGGCTGGAGTACATCGATGATGACGGCGGCAAGAAGTTCCTCACCGGCACAAAGAAGAAGGGCAGCTTCTACATCTTGGGCGAGCACATGTTGCAGGATGCCAAGGTGATCAACTACGCCGAAGGTTACGCGACAGCGGCGAGCTACTTTCAAGACATGGCGCAGCCGGTCATCGTATGTTTTGACGCAGGCAATCTGAAGCCGGTCGGAGAGACGATCTCAGACTATTTCCCGAACGCGAAGCACATCTTCATCGCAGATGCGGACGAATCTAAGACGGGAGAGATCAAGGCGGTAGAGGCGAGCCAAGCGGTGCGAAGCCGGGGCGCTGAAAGCGAGGTGCTCATACCGGAGGAGATAGGGGACTACAACGACCACGCGGTTGAGGGTGAGCTGCTACCGAAGTTGAAACCGGTTAATGTGCCGGCGGAGTTTGACTTCAACCGCAACGACCGGGGCAGGTACCTGAACACTAAAGAGAATGTGCGCGGCGTGATGATTCTGAACAAGATTAGTTGCCTGTACAACGTGATCAAGAAACGGATGGAGATCACGGTACCTGAGTCGAATTTTATTCAGGACATGCAGGAAGAGGCAGCGCTGATAGACATCGAAGACAGGTGCATCCAGATGAATATCCCGCACACCAAGGTGAGGGATTACCTCAAACTGCTGGCGGTCGAATACAACCCGGTCAGGGATTGGATGGAATCGCGGCGGTGGGATGGCGAGAGCCGGTTGCAGAGCTTTCTCGACAGCATCACCAGCCCCAACCAAGCGCTGAAAGAGATGCTGATGAAGAAGTGGTTGATCAGTTGTGTCGCGGCAGCTTGCGAACCAAAGGGCGTTGAGCTGGAAGGCATACTGGTCTTTCAAGGCGCGCAAGGTCTAGGCAAGACGCTATGGTTTAAGCGCCTAGCCAACTATGACGAGGGCTGGCTACTCGAAGGCGCAACACTCAACCCAAGTGATAAGGACAGTGTGAAGCAGGCGGTCAGCCACTGGATCGTCGAGCTTGGCGAGATCGAGAGCACCTTCAAGAAGAGCGACATCGACCAGCTCAAGGCGTTTGTCACCAAGAAAACCGACGAGCTGCGGCTACCATACGACCGGGCCTTCACTACCTATCAGAGAAGAACCGCGTTCTACGCAAGCGTCAACGCCAGAGAGTTTCTGACCGACACCAGCGGCAATCGAAGATTCTGGGTGATACCGGTCAGTGGCATCGACGTAAACCACGGTGTCGATATGCAACAGCTCTGGGCGGAGGTGAAGGAGACCATGTACCGACCCGGACAGAAGAACTGGTTCCTGTCCCCGGACGAGCGAGCGCAGTTGCAGGAGAGCAACGAGCTTTACCGCACCCAAAGCAGCGTCGAGGATCTCATCTTAGAGCACGTTGACTTCAAGGATGCGGCCACCAAGCCGGTGCAGATGACCAAGCTGTTGAGAGATTTGGGGGTCAACAATCCGCGCATGGCGGACTTCAAAGATGCGGCTAGGATCCTGTCGGAGCATGGCAAAGAACCGCGACGAAGCTCCGGCAAAAAGATCTACGACCTGTCCTACACCGCCATCGAAGACGACAAATCAGACACCTTTGGTTTCATCCCGAAGGGCTGGGACTAGCTACCCGAGTGTGGGAACCACACTCATACGCGGGCCGTTGGGCGGCCATGTAAATGCTAAAAATAGGATGTTGGGCGTTTATAAAAAAAATATGCCACCCTGTACCCTATATGGTGGAGGAGCTAAGTTGTTGTTTCTCCTATGTTTATACTATAGGGTAGGGTAGGGTACTATATATATAAATATTAATAGTAGTAGTATGTAAGTGGTAATAGGTAGTATTTACATGGTGTGTATATTGGTAGAAGGAAGCATGCTACACCCTACACCCCACACTTGGCTCAGACAGAGGTGCGATATGGTAGACTACAAATTTGAGTGGGACTTCGAGCAGACTCGCGAGGAGAACTACCGAAGGTGGCGGCAGTTGAACAACGCTGAGCGAGACGCATTCAATCTCGCGCAGGAGCTGGAAGCTGGGGCGCGGCAGATATTCAATACGATGGAGTTACGATGGCGGACAGAGGCAGACCGAAGAAGGAGCGAGCGCAGCTTGTTGAAGTCCCGAAGCAGTTTTCAGCAGACGATGAATATGGTTTGACCGAAATGCAGACGGCGTTCGTCTGGCACTACACGCAAGGCGGGTGCGGTCAGACGGAGGCGGCGCGGAAGTCCGGGTTCAGCTTCCCGGCCATGAGCGCATCGAGGATGATGAACGGGCGTGATCACCCGAAGGTCATCAAGGCGATCAGGGCGGAGCAGGAAGAGCTGCGGCAGAAGTTCGCCATCACCCCGGAGAAGACGGGCAGCATGCTGTGGAAGATAGCAGAGACCAGCTTCGAGAACGGGGCGTACAACGCTGCTGTAAGCGCGGTGAAGGAGTTGAACCAACTGGCAGGCTTGACGATACAGCGCAGCCAAAACCTCAACATCAACGCCAACCTCGACAGCATGACCAAGAGTGACATCAAGTCCCGGCTGAACGAGCTGTTGGGTGTGCAAGACGAAATGAAGGACAATGACGTATGATCGGTAAATCCGATTGATAACCCAGAATCGATAGATTAAACAGATAATCGAGCAAGAGAGGTCTCTTGCTCTCCGGGCCGCCAGCGCCGGGAAAATCAGCTCTTCCCGCCCTCCCTCCGCTAAATCCTTGCAAATCAACGGCTTACGCACCAAACAGCCCAACTCACCCCCGGATCCGCATTTCTCTTGGTTTCATTTCTGTGAGCACAGGGGTAACAATCGCCCGGGGATAGTCGTGACACGCCGCAAAGACCGCGTCAGACCGCCTGAGAAGCCCTGTACCGCCCGGAAAGGGCAAAAGATTGGACCCCTATGGATCCGATTATCGACCGCCAGAAAGCTCGAGACGATTGACCCCACACCCCCGATTTGCGCTAGGGCTGACGGCGGATAGCTATAGCTGAGTTTTGCACATAAGCTGTAAAAAAATATTTCAACGTAAATGGGCGCAAGACGTACCTTTTTTTAAAAATTTGTTTTGCTCCCAAAAAAAATATGCCTTGTTTAGACCTAAAAATTCGTAACTTATTGTTTCTTAGAAAGAAATTCGTAATTTATTTTTTTTTAAAAAATGGGAGGGAGGGATAGAAAGTTGTTTTGTAATAACTTTTAAATATTTGGTATAGCAATACCGTTATGTTCGCAGAAGTTTTGCAGACTCCCTCCCACCTCCCATTTTTAAAAATGCTTCAACGGAAAGGGGTACCCCGAGGAAGCAAAAATTCTGAGGTAACTTTTGCTGGAGGACGTTGGGAGGGGTACCCCCTATTTCAGATTCTCTTGCAAGGTACCCCTATTTGCAACAAAATCACCCAAACTTTTTGGATTATGATTAATGGTTGATTCTCGCAATAAGGGAGCCGCGTATGAACGCGACATTGTGAAAAAGCTGAACACTTTTTTTTCCGGCTGCGGTTTTGACATAACCTGCAAGCGAAACCTTGATCAATATCAGACTGCCGACCTAGCCGATATCAAGATCCCGTACCACGCGATTGAGTGCAAAGCGTACAAAGAGGGGTGGTGGTGGAAGCCTGAGTGGTGGAAGCAGGTCAACGCCGCCTGCGGCAATGACATCCCGGTTCTCATCTATAAGTTCAACAACAAGCAGTCCCGCGTCTGCCTTCCGCTTCACGCTATCAACCCCTCCCTCCCAAAGAATAATGATCTCACCGCCGTCATGACTTTCGACGATTGGTTAGTTATCATGCGTAAGAACTGGGACGACTACGCAAAACTGACTGAGACCTGATATGGCCAACCCTCTCTTAGATATCATTAGCAGCGCCGCAAAGTCCGGCATCAAGGCGTACCACGGCTCGCCTCATGACATGCCTCGCGCCCAACGCTACATCAACAAGCAAACCGGAAAGAGCTATGTTGTAGAGTTGGACAACCCTGTCCAGATGAGAATTGTTAGCGACACCAGCCTGTACGAGCCGGTTGGAGAGCCTTCTGATCTAGGGATGTTTGATATCAGCAAGATGGGGACCGGCGAAGGCGCACAGGCTCAGGGCCGTGGTTTGTATTTTGCAGAGAATGAAAAGGTTGCAAGAGGGTATAAGGACCAGTTATCACGGGATGTAGAGTTCGAAAGCTGGCTTTATGACAAGTACAAGGAAGCGGAGCGAAATGAGGATTATCAGCGCAGGGACATGTACGACTCCAAGCTTGACGATCTGAAAAAATATGCTGCCGACCCTGACATGAAGGATGCGGATAGAAAGTTAGCTAGAGAGGTCATACAAGAGATTGAAGATTACGGCCCCAATCTAGGCCGCATGTACGAGGTCAACCTAGACGTAGAGCCTGATGAACTGCTCAAATGGGACAGGCCGATTGACGAGCAACCTCAAGGGGTGCAAGACTTCGTCGAAAAGTACAAAAAAGGCGATGAAGGTGATTTGCCGCTAAAGGAAAGGGTCGGAATGCCGTATGACCCCACAGATGAGCAGTTGATGCACCGGATAACTCGCTCCCCACAAGGGGTTAGAGAGCTGCTAAAGCGAGGCGTAAAAGGCGTTAAATACGCTGACGCATTCACCCGGCACAAGTCGCCCGACAAGCAGTCGATGAACTACGTCATATTCGATGATCGGCTTATAGAGATAAGCAAAAAATACGGAATTTCTATTCCC
>Ga0208148_1000349_pt1 | contig 18076 bp, 19 predicted proteins | sample DEB08_DNA_16_FD_184525 | JGI IMG/M metagenome (GOLD analysis project Ga0208148, IMG submission 184525) | Aqueous microbial communities from the Delaware River and Bay under freshwater to marine salinity gradient to study organic matter... | ecosystem: Environmental > Aquatic > Marine > Coastal ...
GCAACCAAGCTGCTTTCAACAGGTTTTGAATTCAATCACCCAACCCTGACAGACGCAGTCGACTACGTCGTTAGCTAAAACTACTTGGAAGCTGGCTTCCTCGCTGCTGGCTTAGCTGCAGTGGTCTTCTTTGCTGCTGGCTTCCTCGCTGCTGGCTTTGCCGCTGGCTTCTTGGCAGCAGCAGGCTTAGCTGCGGTGGTCTTCTTAGCAGCAGGCTTAGCTGCGGTGGTCTTCTTAGCTGCAGGCTTGGCGGCTGGCTTCTTCGCTGCAGGCTTGGCGGCTGGCTTCTTCGCTGCAGGCTTAGCTGCAGGCTTAGCTGCAGGCTTGGCGGCTGGCTTCTTCGCTGCAGGCTTGGCGGCTGGCTTTGCGGCAGTGGTCTTCTTTGCTACTGGCTTGGCCGCAGGCTTGGCGGCTGGCTTCTTCGCTGCTGGCTTTGCCGCTGGCTTTTTGGCGGTAGCCCTTGCGGTGGAGGCAGTCTTGGCAACCTTTGTGGCTGCGCGCTCTAGATCGGAAAGTGCCTCGGCTGCAACATCCTTGGCAGCATCCTTTGCTTCCTTGGCAACTACGGCAGCTGAAGTCGATGCAGCCTTACCGGTGCGAGAAAAAAGTTTTTTGATTGAGTCGAGCAGGCTCATTGATATCTCCGATTTAGGTATTGGGTGGGTCAGTGAAAGTTTAGAGGCTGGAAGCTAGATTGCTCTACGGCGGGCCAGGATTTCGTCAATCTCTTTTGCAGCCAAGGAGCGCTTTGGTTGGTCGATTTCGATTACCTCTGCCAAAGGCTGGACTAGTTCTCCGGCTTGCCTGGGGGCAAGCGGGGCAGGAATTGGATTAGGGCTCCATTCCCTGCTCTTGTTTCTGGCGGCCTGAGTGCGGGCTGCACTGTGTCTTACTTGTTGACGCCTTCGATGCAGCCTGGAAGCAATTGCGGCGGCCTGCGAGGCTGCTGCGCGTTGGATAAACAAAGATCCAAGAGTTAGCAACATTGCTGCAGCAAAGCCAAACCACCAAGAGTTTTCTGCCATGGCAGCCACAGCTGACGCTACAGAGCCCAGGAGTCCAAGAATGAAAATTACGGAGAAACTGCGCTGAGTGTTGATCAGTCTTCTAAGACGCTGGTCATCTGTTAGAGGCTGCTCCGCCATCGTTTGTTTGGCGGATGCCCGCACCACCTTTGTGGTCTCGCGGATTTGGGAACGCTTGGTGTATCCGGGAACAAAAACCAGCAACCAAACTACGGCAGCTACTAAAAGGGTCACGCCACCCAAGCCCACCGAATTGTTCATAACAACAAGATATGGCCAACCACAACTAAACCCCGCTATTGCGGCTTGGCGTTTCTCACTCTAGAGAGCATTGAACCATTGATTTCTTCCGAGGTCACGGCAAAAATCCGGTGGTCTCGCCATGCTCCATCGATGTGAATGTAACGCTGCTTTAGACCCTCTTCGCGAAGACCCAGCTTCTCCACCACTCTTAGGGATGCCTCGTTTTCAGGGCGAATGTCAATTTCAACTCGGTGCAGGCCACCATCAGACAGGAGGTAGTCGATGGTCATGGCTACTGAAATTGGAACAATCGAATTTCCCGCAGCCTTCTTTGCGATCCAGTAGCCGATGGTGCCGGAAGACACTGACCCGTAGAGAATGTTTGCGACATTAAGTTGCCCAACTACTTCGCCATTGAACTCCATCACCAACGCCAGTCCGTTTCCACGCTTGGTTTGATCCAGAAGCGACTTGACCATCCATTTTGTGTCAATTGGATAGCGAATGCCGGGAGTCGATGCCTCCCAGGGCGACAGCCACGCCCGGTCGGCAAGAAGCAGCTCACGGAGTACCCGGTGGTCCTTTTTTTCAAGACCTCGAAGAGTAATACTTCCGTGAGTCAGTGGGAGAAATCGCTGCACGCTGGCAAGATTACCGCTATGGACACCGCTATTGCGAAAGCCGAACTCAGAAAAAGGCATACCGTTGCCAGACCCCTGAGCTCAGCTGGCCTGACTGAGCAGCTAAAAAACCTGGTGGAGACCCTTGGACCTAAGGTGGTCGCAAGTTATGTTCCACTCAAATCTGAGCCTGACACCGGTGACTTCAATCAAGGCGGCGAAGCTCGATTCAAGATCGTCTTTCCTCGAGTTGTCGGGACAGAGCTTGAATTCGCAAGCGGTGACTTCAGTGGTTCCGGGCTGGGAATCAGCGAACCCGATGGTGAAGCAATCGCCCTGAGTGACATCGACGTTTTTCTAGTGCCAGCGCTTGCTGTCGATATCAGCGGCAACAGACTGGGCAAGGGCAAAGGGTTTTACGACCGCTGTTTGAAGAAAGTCTCAAATGCCACCGTGATTGCAGTGGTGTTCGACCAGGAGGTTTTGGAAAAAGTGCCTTGCGAAGAATTCGACCACAGAGTCGATGGCATTGTCACCCCCAGCCGCTGGTGGCTGATTTAGTCTCGGTAGACTTTACCCGGAGGAAAAATGCCGACCTATACATATGTTTGCAAGTCATGCGCGCATGCCTTCGAAATACACCAGTCGTTTACGGACGAAGCGCTGACCGAGTGCCCAAAATGCCAGGGAGAGTTGCGCAAACAATTTGGAAACTTAGGCGTGAGCTTTAAAGGTTCCGGCTTTTACAAGAACGACTCGGCTCCTTCTAAGCCCTCATCTTCAGATAGTTAGCCCCAGTGTGGCGGTTTATCGTCACGCAGCCTGTCATCATTTGAGTCGTCGCCATCGCCCCAGGCTCGGCCAGTATCTTCAAAAGCCTTCTCGTCAAAAAGCGGCTGCGCTTTTCTGACTAGATCGATGCCCAGTTTCATTGCAATCCTGTTTGCAACATCCTGAGGCTTCGCGAACATCTCGAGGGCGTGAACTCGGTGGTAGTCCCAGCCCATGGCTCGAAGCAAGCCCGGACGCACTCGAAGCTTCTCATCCCAATTGGATCCGACCAGCGCCCAGTCCGGATCAACCACCGCTGCGGTAGTTCCGTAGGAAACCGCAAGTCCGATTCGGCCGGCGAAGTTCAGTGAGACCTTCAGGCCCAACTTTTGGAGCCTGAGGGCTAGGTCCTTCAATAGCGGATCTCCTTCGCCGTCAGCCACGTCACTCAAAAAGCTTGGTGCGATCAGGTCTTTCAGCCAGCGCTGATTGGCTGGCAGGCTGCCACCGGCGAAGTCCTCAAAGTTGTAGCAGGAGACAACACTCATCCTGTGTCTGGCTGCCACTATCTGGTTCACCATCCAACGGCTAGCGCTGGGGTAGTTAAAGTCGCCCAGGGTTCCAGAAATCTTCCCTTCGGGAGTTCTACCGTAACCAACAGAGAAGATGACTCGATCAGCCAGCCGGTGCGTTAACTCCGCCATGCTTACGCATTCAAATTCTTCACGGCCATGAGCGTCAAAGAATTCAGCGATTTGAGGTTGAGTCGCCACTAACTCTTGAACCTTTTGACTAATGCGTTCGGCGTGAATTTTCGATGCGGTAACCACCATCAATGACTGACCCGGGGTCCATCTAGCATGGCTCATGACCATCTCGACAACCTTGTCCACCTCCGAATCTAAGGATTCAGTGGCGCCCTCAATGGTGCTTTCAGCACGCGCATTTTCAGTCACTTCGATCTGCTCAAAGCTGTGAGTTCCAAACAACTGCGATGCTGCAGGTTCGAGGATTAGCCTGCCTGAATAGAAGTTTTCATTCAGATACTTACCAAGCACCTGGCCTTCAATTCGATAATTGCGGCTGATTGCAAGCGAACCGAAAGTATCTTGAACATGTTCGAAAACAGAGGTTCGCTCGGACTCAACGTGCGCCTGATTTGCTCTAGCCACGGTGTCAAAGTTTTCTGGTGCTGCAATCACTGGGTCCCCGAAGGCCAGCACTTGCTTTGCTCTGGCAAGCCCTGCATGCGCCTCCGCCATCCCGGTAGATGCGGCATCAAGCACGATCACCATGTCAAACTCTTCGTCTTTTCCGATTTCCTGCAACCGATATGGCGAGACTAAAACGCTGGGAACCAAGGTTTGATAGATCGCTCCCCCGGCCTTGGCAGCGGTTTTCAGGTCCAGCTTCTTGGTCCGAAGCTGTGTCCGGAGCTGGTCAGCCTGAGCGGGATAGGTTGCGATCGCCTGCCTCCAGTTCTGGCCAAGATGGTGACGAACATGCTCGAGCCCTTGCAAAATCAAGTCCTCATTCGCTTTTTCAAAGGCGGTCTCGAGCTGAGCAACTTCGGTTTGTCCATATTCGAGAATTCTGGAATCCGACTGGATGATCATTTCCAGCGCTGATTGCCACCAGGTCAGCTCAAACTCCTGCATCAGCTGCTCATACTCGGGCTTGGTGTTGCTCACCTCCTTGGTGAACTCGCCAAGGCCAATCGCGGTCAGCTCTCTGGATATCGGCAAGCGCTCCATGTACCTGTCAAGCGAGGCAGTCTTGGTGGCTAGGCCCTCCAGAAGTTTCGCCAACTCATCCAGCGGAAGTCTGGTCATGAGTTCAATATCAGGGTCTGGGTTTAGGTGCCGCTGCAACAATTGAAGCGTCTGATAAATCCGCTCAAACTTTGATTGAACATCAGCCAAGCCAAGCGGAACCTGTGGCGGCGACTGGGTTTGATTTAGATCTTCCCAGCTTGCTCGCTGCTGTTCGGCGGCCAGCAGCATTAGGTGCAAGTTCGAAACTGACACCCCAGGTCGCAAATAGCCCTTAGCAAGCTTTTTGAATCTTCGACGCTGGGCTCCAGACAGGTCGCCCCGCTCTCCCCTGGGAGCGGTGGCATCGATTAGCTCTTGAATAGGCCGGTCAAAAATTTCGGGCTTGAATTTATCCAGGGTTTCGCGAATGCCCAGCAGCAGATTGAGCTGCTGGGACCACTGTTCGACATTGGTGCAGGGCTTGAGCTGAATGTCGGTTAGGTAGAGATTGATTTGGTAGCGCAGAAGCCTAAACTCCTCGCCCGCCAAGTCCCTGGCCGCTGAAACCGCGGCTGCGATTTCAGCCTGTGATTCAAACCTGGCCTGGAACCAGGGTCCATCGGCAGCTGCAGTAGAGAACAGTCCGGCCTCATGAGCGCGCTTTAGCAAGCCGGCGGAAGCATCCTCGATGGTTGCCAGTAGCTCGGGCTTGATCCTGGCGCTGTTGACTGGCGCTCCAGGTTGTGCAGCTAGATTGGCAAGTTTCTCAAGTGCCTGAATCAGACTGATGCCGAGGGCATTGTCTTTGGAATGCAGCACTTTGAAGTAGCTCTCCGCCTCAACCTGGGTTTTTGCAACGGCCAATTTGGCCGAAGCCAAATCAGCTGGGCTTGCCTTCTCGTTTCGAGAAATCGCAGACACCGTGTCGGTCCAAGCGTCCTTCTCCCGGACCGCAAGACCCGGAAGCTTAGAGTGACTTAAACGCTCGGCCAGTTCGTCCAAGGTTTGCTCTCTCGGAGCAATTATCAGGGCTCGTTTGTTTGCAAGTGCCAGGTTTGCCAATAAGTTCACAATGGTTTGCAGGTAGCCACAACCCGGGAGTGTCTCTATCGCGAACGAGTCCCCCGCGAGCGCCTTGCCGATGACTTTTTGCTGGTCATGGTCTGCATTTTGAACCAGAGTGATCTCCGGAATCTGATAGTTATTGGCAGGTACTGGGCTCTTACCTAGCAACTGCGCCAAAGCCGATGATTCTGGAATCGAAAAGGCCTGGTCGGACACCAATAGGTCGGGAACGAAATTACCCAACACGAGCAACTTTTCAACCTGCAGTTCAGGGTGCTGAATCAGCTCAGCAATCAGCGACAGCACTCCAGTTGGGATCAAATCAGTTTGCCCCTGGCTGATTGCAATCAGATCCGAGACCCTGAAGTCGCTGCGATAGGTCTTGACAAGCTTGATCAGAGCAGGGTTCATCCTGGGAACCTGATCAACCCTCAACTCAAAGTCATCGCCCTTTTGAATCAGGTGCGATTTCCAAAGCAGTATCGGCAGTCTCATCTCGCCCAATGTCACCAAACCCCCGGCAACAAAAAGTGCGTCTATTCCAAAGTTCCGCTGGATCCGGACTGACTTTTTTAGGATCCTCCTCGATGAGGTGAGGGCTCTTGACTGCGCAATACCATCGCGAACCAAGTTGGAGATTGTGGAGGACCTTGCAGAAGAAAGCTGGGCTAGTCCACCCGGGTGCGCTCGTGAGAGATCCACCTGCCCAAAGCTTGATGGTTCAAAGCTAGTCAGCGGATTAGTGCCGCCAATAGTCTGGGCCTGCTTTGCCCAAAGGTCTAATAATTCGCTGTGTTCCACGCCAAAATACTAGAAGCGATGAGCGGAAACGCCCGTTTGCCTTGCCACAGATGGGAGAACCCAATGGTTCGCTCACCGAGTTTGATTGAGGCGATTTCAAGCTCAAAATTGCTAGTAACCTATTACGGCTACTGGCCCCGTAGCTCAGTGGATAGAGCAACGGTTTCCTAAACCGTGTGTCGGGTGTTCGATTCACCTCGGGGCCACAACTAAAAAACTACTCTGGATAGCTAAAGAGCTGGCCGATCTCAACATCAAGAGCCCTGGCAAGCGTGAAAGCGAATTCCAAGGATGGCGAGTATTTGCCGCTTTCAATCGCAATCAAAGTTTGTCTCGACACCCCCAACATTTGCGCAAGCTGCTCCTGAGTAAAGCCCTTTGCCTGGCGATGAAACTTGACCGTGTTTGTGAGCTTGGTTGGCTTAGTCATTTACACGCCAACTCGGTAATACCGGAGCTTTGCAGTGTTTATTGACAAGGATGCAACTAGGCCGCCGTAGAACAGGGCGTGCACGATCGCAAAATAGGGCATCTCAAAAAGAGCTAGTCCCAGCCCAACTAAAGCTACCGCGCTCATGATGCTCATGCCGACCGCATTGGAGCGACGAGAAATGTCCTTGTCGCGGATGTCAACTAGGTTCGCCGAGCGATGGTCAACAATCGCAAGAATGATTTGGGTGATGATGGAAAACAGGATGTGGAAGACGAATACAGAGATCAGGACCCACTTATAGTCAATCTGATCCAGGTCCCTCTTGCCTACTTCGGAAAGAAGCCAGGCCGAGTAGCCGACTAGGACAACTAGGTTTGCTACCAGTTCCAACCAGACGGATTTTTCCTGATGATTCATTTTGCTCCAATGTAAAGAATCTCTTACATTATGTAAAAGATTTTTTACATTGTCAAATATTGCTAGGCGGCCCGCTTCTGGAACGCGAGGAATTCAGTCCACTCCGGCTGAGTCTTGTCCGCACCGCGAACGTTCCACGCCATTCCCGTTGGCATCTTCGGCATTATCTTCAACTCCCAACCGATTTCAGCCGGGGTGCGATCACCCTTGGAGTTATTGCATTTGAGGCAGCATGCGACCAGGTTCTCCCAGGTGTCCTTGCCCCCTCTGGATTTAGGCATGATGTGGTCGATGGTGTTGGCTGGGCCTAGACAGTAGCCACAACGACTGGAATCTCGCCTAAGAACCCCTCTCCTTGACACCGGCACGCGTCTGGCGTTGGGGATCCGGACATACCTAGATAAAAGAATCACCGAAGGCAAGTCAAATTCTTGACTTGCACTTCTCACCACCGCGTTATCGATGCCGGCCAGAATTGTGGCCTTTTGATTCAGAACCAAAACCAAAGCTCGCTTGAATGAGACAACAGCCAGTGGTTCATATCCTGCGTTTAGGACGAGAGTGCGCATTCATTACTCCAATCGAAATCGCCGGCACGGCTTGCCGGCATTCGAATTGACCCCGGGAAATAAAAAACGCGCCGCAAAAAAGCGACGCGTGTTATCTCCGGCATGGATATACAGAGGAACCGGAATATGTGTATCCAGTTGCCATGCTTGGCTGGCATGTTAGCTGGCATTTCAACTCTCCCCAGACATCTATCAATACTTGTTCATCACACTAAGAGAAGAAATTGATCTTTTTCGTTAGAAACGCAGAGCCTAAAGGTGAAGTTTTGGTTACTTTTTACTAGTTCTCAATGTCCACAAAACGAATCAGGTGATAGCGGTCGGTGAAAATCGGCGCTAGCTTGACTCGGTCTCCGGGCTGCGGAGCGTGGTAGAAGTTGCCGTTTCCAGCATAAATTCCGTTGTGGCTAAAGTCGTTGAAGATCACGATGTCACCAGGCACGGCATCCTCGATGGCCACCTTTGTGGCCATTTTTGCCTGCTGATAGACGCTGTGGGGAAGTTCCACCCCGAACTGAGAGTAAACAAAGAGAACGTAGCCAGAGCAGTCGATGCCGCCTGGAGTTTGACCGCCGAAGACATAGGGAGTTCCCACAAGCTCAGCGGCAGCCTTCATCAGGTTGGCGCTGGTGACGCTTGTGAACCTAGGGCTTGCTAAGTAGTCAGCTGCCCGAGGGCCCTCGTAGTAATAAATCTTTGATTTTGACTTCACCTGGAATTCGGAGGCAGCGGCCGGTTGATAGTCACCTCTTGTGAACTCGACAGCTCGAACCGTTGCAACAGAAAGCCCCTGTGATGGAGCAGAAACCTGAACCATCTCGGAGTCTCTCGCTAGCCCCGCTGCAGCGGTGACTTCTGGAGCAAATCCATAGGAGGGAAGAGCAGCTGTAGCCATAAGCCCAGTAGAGGCAAACATGGTCACGAGAGTGCGAAGTGTGTGACGCTCGACCTTGGCGGCCTTGTTGCGCTCGATGCTTCGCAAGTCTTTGCGAGACAGGCTCTGAGCGTCAGCAGTAGCTGAATTCAATGGGAATCCTCCGCGGATAGTCTCTGGATGTTCCAAGCGCTTAAGTATACCTAGGAACCTGAGGAAGTTCCGAGAAACAAGTGTTGAGCAAAATCGGAGTCGATAAGTAGCCCTTCTGCATTGCCTGAAGCAACTAACAGCCACCCATCTTGATTCGCCGTTAGGTCAACTTCCCGACCTGGAACAAGACCCAGTTCTGCCAGTTGCGACAGCAGCGCGCCATCCAACTGCAGTGGTTCTCCGATCCGGACCAGGAGGTATCTGCCGTCTTCAAGAGCGGCTATTGGTGAGCATGGCTGCAGTGTTGCCTCTGGCAGACCCAAGAGCTCCAAGCCAGGAACGGGCATTCCGAATGGCGAAACGCTTGGGTTTTTCAAGAGCCCAATTAGCTTTCGCTCAACCTGTTCGCTCATTACGTGCTCCCAGCGACAGGCCTCGTCATGAATGTCTTCCCAGTCCAAACCAATAACTTCAAGCAATAGCTGTTCGGCAAGTCGGTGTTTGCGCATCACCTCAACGGCGGTTAATCTGCCAACATCGGTGAATTGCAGCTGCCTGTCATCCAGCAACCGAAGCAGTCCGTCGCGTTCCATTCGGGCCACGGTCTGAGAAACAGTTGGGCCAGAGTGATCTAGTCGCTCGGCAATTCGAGCACGCATTGGGGGTATATTCTCTTCTTCAAGCTCATAGATGGCCTTGAGATACATTTCAGTTGTGTCAATGAGATCTGTCATGAAAACCCCCTTCCCGGCTAAGCCAAGACTACTTGTTCAGGCGGCTAAACTTGAGCTATGCCCAAGATCATGATCCCAGACTCCCTGAAGCCACAAGACGGAAGATTTGGCTGTGGGCCATCCAGGATGCGAGCGGAGCAACTGACCGCATTTGTGGACTTTGGAAGCAAGTACATGGGCACCAGTCACAGGCAGCCACCGATCAAGAACCTGGTTGGAGACCTGAAACAAGGGCTACTAGATATGTTCCACGCCCCAGCCGGCTACGAAATTATTCTTGGGAACGGTGGCGCTTCAGCATTCTGGGATGCGGCAACTTTCTCGCTGGTGGAGAAAAAAGGCCAGGCCCTGGTCCACGGTGAATTCGGAAATAAGTTTGCAAACATTCTGGGAGCTCCGTGGCTTGAAAAGCCGACGGTTGTTTCCGCTGAGCCTGGAACCAGGTCAGACCTTGTGGCCGAATCTGGTGTTGATGTCTACGCCTACCCTCACAACGAAACCTCAGCCGGTGTAGTAACGGATGTGACTCGGGTATTAGGAGCGGACGCCGATGCGCTGATGCTCACCGATGCAACCAGTGCCGCCGGTGGAATCGATTTTGACCCACTGGAAACCGACGCCTATTACTTTGCGCCCCAGAAAAACCTAGCCTCCGATGGTGGTCTATGGCTGGCGCTGGTCTCACCGAAGGCCATCGAGCGGATCGAGCGAGTCGCTGCCTCCGGCAGGTACATCCCAAACATCCTGAGCCTCAAGCTCGCTCTTGACAATGCTCGAGATAACTTCACCCTGAACACCCCGTCGCTCGCGACGCTGTTCTTCACTAACAATCAGGTTCAGTGGATTAACGACAACGGCGGGCTGGCTTGGGCAGATCAGCGAACGAGGACCAGCTCAAACCTGCTGTATGACTGGGCTGAAAAGACCGAGGTAGCTCACCCATTTGTTTCCAATCCCAATCACCGCTCACAGGTGGTGGCAACAATAAATTTCGATGAGTCGATTGATGCCTTGGAAATTGCTCAGATCTTGCGCGAAAACGGGATTGTCGACACCGAGCCATATCGAAAGCTGGGTAAGAACCAGCTTCGTATTGCGACATTTGTTGCAACCGACCCGAGCGAAGTCTCAAAACTTATCGAATCGATTGAATACGTCCTGGAGCGGATTTAGAGTTATGAAACTTTATGTGAAGTTTGAGGACAGAAAAGCAGATCCTGCTCCTATGAACTTCGACTCGAAGCCAATAATAAGAGTCGGAACTCTAATTTGGCTCCTGATCTTCATCGTCTTGGCTGTGCTTTATCCGGCGCTGGCGGACGCGGGTCTTCAGTGGTGGCTGCACACTTCCATCGTTGGAATCAGCCTCGGAATCATTGGCCTGTGGATCATCAGAAACGACTAGCGACTTAATCAGTTCGTCTGCTTCTGCATCAGTTTTAGCCTTACCCTCAGCGCGAAGTTGTTGCCTGAATTCCGCAAGTCGTTCCGACCACGGCACCCACTTCGGAGCCAACAGCGCATCTTCCGAAGCAATGAGATGTAGTTCAGAAATTGTTGCGGGCTTGCGCTTGTCTGGCTGAGTTAGTGTCACTAGCCAGTGCCAACCGCTGTAACCGCGCATCAGGCAGTTGAAACGAAGTTCGATCACGCCTTTAGCCGGCTCGGTTTCGCTGACAAACTCCCCGTAGCTGCCGGTCGGCAAATCTGCCTCTAGCAACGCTAGGGCAACATCAATGTTTTTAGCCTTCAAGCTCTTGGGCCACTCTGCGCAACAGCTGCGCTACCTTCTTGCCGTGGGCAGCCTCTGGGTACTTGCCGCGCTTTAGGTTTCCACCGATTTGATCAAGCAATCTGATTAGGTCCTCGGTAATGATTGCAAGGTCTTCTGCTGGCTTGCGGGTGGTGGAGGTAAATGAAGGGACCTCAAGAATTCGCACTGACAGTGCTTGAGCACCCTTGCGACCATCGGCGATGCCGAATTCAACCCGACTACCAGGCTTGATTGTCTCGGTTCCAGCTGGCAATGCACTGGCGTGCAGGAAAACTTCAGATCCGTCATCGCCTGCAATGAATCCGAATCCCTTGTCATCGTCAAAAAACTTCACTTTGCCGGTAGGCATGCTTCCCACTTTCAACTGGTCGGCGTTTAGTGTATCTGAAAGGTTAGAGTTATCTAATGGCTAAAAACCAAAATCGCCCCCAGATCGAGACAACGCTGGCCTACATGGCAGTTGGAGTCATAGGGCTTTCAATCGTCTCAATGCTGATAACACTTGGCCTTAGCGCACTTGGATTTAGCAACTTCCCGGTTGTTCTGGCTCAGTTGCCCCTGATTGGTTTGCCAATTGGCTTTCTGATAATTGTCGCCATGTTGATTGTCTCAATCATCAGGCGGACTAAAGAAAACGAGAATTAGTGTCTTCCATTCTGGAACTAGCCTCACAACTTCGCATGCAAACCGAGGCTGAACTGCGCCTAACCCTGCAATCCTGCCTCGGGAATGGTCAGGGCTGCGATGACTACTTTGACCTAAGTCGAGTGTTGCTGTCACGCAGAGAACTGGAGCCGAAGATTAGGGCGCTCGGTGCCTCTGACCTGGAGGCACTTAGGTCACTCAAGGTCACTCCGAACTTGGTTGCAGCAAATCTTGCCACCGAGAATATGGTGCTTGAGGAAGCCTCGCTATTGGCTCAAGAATTACAGCCGGCGGCTTTCAAGCCAACCAAACGTCATGGCTCCTACCTGAGTGCCTATGAAACCCTGCTGTGCATCACCGAGCTGCTTTTTGCTTGCGAACGCCACTGGCTAGATGTGATCCGGGCAGGGATTCGCTCTCAGGACGCCAAAGAGGTTGCTCAGAAGCTGAAGCTGACCCCGAAAGACGTGCAGCGAAAGTTTCAGCTAGCCTGCTCCGCTGGATTGATTGTTGAACACCAGGGACGCTGGGTGGCATCGCAAGCCGGAATGGATTGGTTGGAGTTGGGTCGGATTGAAGCTTGGGAAGCTTTGGCAACCTCGGTCTGGGATATTCCTGACATCAACTTCATTCAGGCAAGTGCGCTCGAGCAGATCACCAACGATTATCCGCTGGTAAACCTCGGCAATCTAAAGTTGCTGGAGTTTGGTGCCGACCTGGGACTTCTTGATAACGACACTGCGCTTTTCCCATTGACACTTGGAAACCCCGAAAAAGCCGCCAAGGACATTGCTAAGCACCTCCCGGAGATTCAGGACACGCTTCTGGTCCAGGGAGACCTCAGCATTGTTTCACCGGGTCCAATCTCAACCCAGCTGCATCGCAAGCTGGACACTTTTGCCGACTCTGAGGACCTGGGGCTTGCTTCTAGGTTTAGAATCACGAACCTCAGTATTTCTCACGCTCTCGAAACCGGAATGACGATCGATCAGATCACCGACACCCTCAGTCAAACAGCCGCTAAGCCGCTACCTCAGCCAGTGGCCTATGTGCTCGAGCAAACAAAAACAAGGTTCGGGCAACTCAAGGTGCTGGGGTCGCCGGCCGGAACAATCGTGGAATCAACCGACACAATTTTGATCACACAGATTGCCAATGAGCAGTCACTGCGTGGCCTTATGTTGCAGCCAATTGCCCCGGGGCAGCTAGCATCCAAGCTAAGTGTTGACCTGATCTATTTCAACCTCCGTGATGCCGGCTACGCGGCCGTGATGTTTGATGCCTCGGGAAAAATCATCTCTCCCAGGACCCAGGTTGCAGTGGAAATTGAGTTGGCTCCAGACGATCTAATTGACACCCGGGTTGCATCACTGATGTCCGGGGAGCGAAACCAAATGGGTGGAGACGATGTGCTGCGGCAGCTGCTGTTCGCCCAAAAGAACAAGCTAATGGTTCAGATTTCGGTTGAACTGCAGTCCGGCGAAGCCAAACAGTTTACTCTTTCTGTTTTAGGTGTTGCCGCAGGCAGACTTCGAGGCAAGGACCAAGATAAGGATGCGGAGCGCACCCTGCCGATTTCTCGCATCCAATCAGTGTTGCTGGTTTAAGCTATAAGGATGTCTCAGGGGCCACTGATTGTTCAAAGCGATAGAACTGTCCTGCTCGAAACCGGGCATCCAGATGCCAGCCTTGCCCGGCACGAGCTTGCAATTTTTGCTGAACTAGAGCGCGCACCGGAACACATTCACACCTACCGGATTACCAAGCTGGGTCTCTGGAATGCCAGGGCAGCTGGGCATGATGCAGATTACATAATTGGGTCGCTCAAAAAGTGGTCAAAGTTTGAGATTCCGCAGCTGGTTGAGTCAGAAATTCAAAACACAATAGACCGCTTTGGAAAGCTGACGATCGGCCGAGATGAGATTGGCTTGACCCTCACTTCTGACTCAAAATCGGTTATGGCTGAAGTTAGCTCGAATCAGAAGATATCCGAATTCTTGGAGAACCCAATTGAGAACGGCTACCGAGTTCAAGATTGGGCTAGAGGCGCACTGAAGCAGCAGCTACTCAAGCTTGGTTGGCCGGCAGCTGACAACGCTGGCTACACCCCAGGCGCCCCATATCCAATCGAGCTAGTTCAAGATGGCTGGAACATTCGGGAGTATCAGGAAGAAGCAGCGGAGAAGTTTGAGAGTGGTGGCTCGGGAGTCGTCGTGCTCCCCTGCGGGGCTGGCAAGACAATCGTCGGTGCCGCAACGATGTCAAGAATTAAGGCAAACACCCTGATATTGGTGACCAACACCGTTGCCGCAAGACAGTGGCGGGATGAGCTGTTGGCCAAAACAAGCCTTGTCGAAAGTGACATTGCAGAGTATTCAGGCAGCAGCAAGGAGCTCGCACCGGTAACTATCGCGACCTACCAAATCTTGACCACCAAGCGAAAAAATGAGTTCACCCACCTGGCGCTGTTGAACGCCAGGGATTGGGGTCTAATCATCTACGATGAGGTGCACCTTCTTCCAGCACCGATCTTCAAAATGACCGCCGACCTTCAGGCACGGCGCAGGCTTGGACTCACCGCGACCTTGGTGAGAGAGGACGGGCGCGAGTCAGACGTGTTTTCACTGATTGGCCCAAAGCGATTTGATGCTCCCTGGAAAGACATCGAGGCCCAAGGCTACATAGCTCCAGCCAATTGCTTTGAAGTCAGGGTGCAGTTGCCAGACGAGGCAAGAATGGATTACGCAATCGCTGACCAGGAAAGTCGATTCAAAATTGCCGCAACTGCGACGGCAAAGCTTGACGTGATGCGCCGAATTCTAAAACGACACAGTGGAGAGCCAACCTTGATCATTGGCCAATATCTAGACCAAATTTCAGAAGTTGCGACAGCGCTGAACATTGACAAACTAACTGGAGAGACTCCGGTTGATGAACGTGAGCGACTTTTCAAGGCTTTCCGAGCTGGCGAGATGAACACCCTGGTTGTGTCGAAGGTGGCGAACTTCTCGGTGGACCTTCCAGAGGCATCGGTGGCAATTCAGATCTCGGGAGCATTTGGCTCCAGACAAGAAGAGGCTCAGCGCCTAGGCCGGCTACTGCGCCCCAAGCAGGACGGACGTTCGGCTGCTTTCTACACAATCGTTGCTGCTGACACCAACGAGCAGGATTTCGCCCAGAACCGCCAACGCTTCTTGGCTGAACAGGGCTATTCATATGAGATCTTGGACGCGGAAGACATATAACAGCTAACTCACAGGAATCTTCCAGCTATCTGGCTCAGACTGTTAGGTATGGACAAACTAAAAGTGCTTGTGGTTGATGATGAACCAAACATTAGAGACTTGCTTTCAGCAAGCCTGCGCTTTGCCGGACACCAGGTAGCAACTGCGGCAAATGGAACCGACGCGATCAAGATGATCACCGACACCAGCCCCGACATCGTGCTGCTTGATGTGATGTTGCCTGATATTTCTGGGTTTGGGGTGACCAAAAAAATTCGTGGAATGGGGATTGAAACACCAATTCTGTTCCTGACCGCTCGTGATGACACTGAGGACAAGGTCGCCGGTCTAACCGTCGGTGGAGATGACTATGTCACCAAGCCATTCAGTCTCGACGAGATCATGGCCCGAGTTTCCGCAATCATGCGCCGAACCGGCAAGGACTCTAGCTCGGGATCCGTTATCAACGTTGGCGAGCTATCAATCAATGAGGATGCTCACGAGGTGAGTGTCAACGAGCAGTTTGTTGACCTATCCCCCACTGAATACCAATTGCTGCGCTACCTTGCAACGAACCCCAACCGAGTCTTGACTAAGGCACAAATCCTTGACCACGTCTGGGAATATGATTTCAATGGTGAAATGGGAATCGTGGAGAGCTACGTTTCCTACCTCAGAAAGAAACTAGACCCGTTGTCATCGGAACCGCTGATTGTTACCAAGCGCGGTGTCGGATATATGTTCAAGGGGCCGAAGGGCTAGTAATTGAAAAACAGGTTCATGCTTGGCTGGGAGCGTATTTCTCTCAGAACCAAGCTCACCACCCTGTCAGTAGGGCTCATTGGAGTGCTGCTGGTTGTCTCTAGCGCCGGAACCATTGCTCTTCTAAACACCTACCTTCAGCGCAACACCGACACTCTTCTAACAACCACCGCCAACCAGCTCAAGGGTGAAAGCCCGCAGCTGCTGGAGGCGAAGGTTGCCACCGGTCGGCTAACTTTGCCGTCACTTCCAAGCGATTACTACATCGCGATTTTGGACGCTCAAGGAAACCAGTACCTGGGACTTATCTCTGCAACCGGCGGCGGTCGAGAAGTCCCGAACTTTTCGAGCCTGACACTCGAAACGGTTTTAGAAACTCAAGGGATTCCATTTGATATTTCGGTGGACCGTTCCGCCAGACCAGACCGGCAATGGCGCATGGTGGCACTTCCACTTGACTTGGCACGCGGGTCGGTAGTCGTTGCACTGCCAACAAACACCAATCGACAAATCATTGCCGAGTATTCGGTAATAGGTGGCCGGTTTGGTGTATTCCTGTTGGTTCTTTCCGGCTTCAGTATCTGGCTCACCATTACCTCGGCCCTTAGGCCGCTGAAGGAAGTCGAGCGGACTGCAGCTGCAGTGAAGGCTGGAAAGTTCTCCTCCCGTCTTCTCACAAGGCATGGAAAAACCGAGATCGGGCGCCTGAATCGGGCTCTCAACAGCATGCTTGACAGCATTGAAACTGCTGTCAGCGGCAAGGATAAGACTCTCGACCAGATGCGCCGATTCGTTTCTGACGCCAGCCACGAACTTAGGACCCCACTGGTCACAGTCCGCGGCTACGCCGAGCTTTATCGCATGGGAGCGATAACCAAGAAACAAGATGTTGCCGAGGCAATGCAGCGAATTGAAAGTGAAGCGATTCGAATGTCCGGCCTGGTTGAGTCGCTTCTTACTCTGACCCGCATGGATGAACTTGGAAACCTTGAAACCTCGGAAACCGACATCGCAGAACTTGCAGACGCTGTCGTCAAAGACGCGTCCGTTGCTAATCAAAAGGTCAGCTTCAGGGCCGTCCGGATTGGCAAGAACTTCGTTGGTCAAGTTGATGGCGACCGAATCAAACAGGTCCTCACAAACCTGGTTGCCAATGCTTCCAGATTTGCACCCGAGTCTTCGGAGGTAACCCTAGAGATTGAGAGCAGGGAGAAAGATTTTGTCATCCGGATTGCAGACCACGGAGACGGAATCCCGGAGAGCCTGAGGGACAAAGTGTTTGAGCGCTTCTATCGAGCAGACAACTCCAGGAACCGTGACACCGGTGGCTCAGGTTTGGGATTGGCAATTGCCAAGTCGATCGTAACCGCCCATCAGGGGCGGATCTGGGCCGAAGAAACGGATGGTGGCGGGGCTACCTTCGTGATCGAGATTCCAAGAACTCAAGCCAGCTAAATACGGCATAAAAATACCGGGTGACAGTAATTGCCACCCGGTATTTTTTATAACTTCTTAGAAGTCCATACCGCCACTTGGGTCAGCAGGCATTGCCGGAGCTGGCTCTGGCTTGTCTGCCACAACCGCTTCAGTGGTTAGGAACAGTCCTGCAATCGATGCCGCGTTTAGCAGCGCCGAGCGGGTTACCTTGACTGGATCGTTGATGCCAGCCTTCAGCATGTTGACATATTCACCGGTAGCGGCGTTTAGGCCCTCGCCGTCTGGAAGGTTCGAGACCTTCTCAGCAACTACGCCTGGCTCTAGGCCGGCGTTGATAGCGATCTGCTTCAATGGTGCAGAGATTGCAACGCGCACGATGTTCGCACCGGTTGCCTCGTCACCCTTTAGCTTCAGCTTGTCAAAGGCAACCTTGCCTGCCTGCAGTAGAGCAACTCCACCACCGGCAACAATGCCCTCTTCAACCGCTGCCTTGGCGTTGCGGACAGCGTCCTCAATGCGGTGCTTACGCTCCTTCAGCTCCACCTCAGTGGCAGCTCCGGCCTTGATGACAGCAACACCGCCGGCAAGCTTTGCCAAGCGCTCCTGAAGCTTCTCACGGTCGTAGTCTGAATCAGTGTTTGCAATCTCGCGACGGATCTGCTCGACACGACCCTTGATCTGCTCGCCGTCGCCAGCACCCTCAACGATTGTGGTCTCGTCCTTGGTGATAACTACCTTGCGAGCGCGACCTAGCATTGCAAGCTCAGTGCTTTCA
>Ga0208148_1000351_pt1 | contig 18048 bp, 9 predicted proteins | sample DEB08_DNA_16_FD_184525 | JGI IMG/M metagenome (GOLD analysis project Ga0208148, IMG submission 184525) | Aqueous microbial communities from the Delaware River and Bay under freshwater to marine salinity gradient to study organic matter... | ecosystem: Environmental > Aquatic > Marine > Coastal ...
TCGGTATTAAAGCGGTTGAACAAGGATTAATTGCATTATCACAAGACCAAAGAACATTCAGTTACGCTAATACAGGGCGTAAGCTAATGACGGTGCCATTTGACGAGCACCCATACTCAGCACTTGCTGCATACTTCAAAACTGATGAAGGCATGGAAGTACTGAACACTATAGAAAAACGATTATAAAACAACAGTGGGGGTTACTAAGGTAGCCTCCACTTTAATCAAATAAGAATATGAGCGTAAGCGTAGACACTGTTTATCAACGGGTATTAAGTATACTCAATAAAGAACAACGAGGATATGTTACGCCTCAGGAGTTCAACCTATTTGCTAATCAAGCGCAAATGGATTTGTTTGAACAATACTTTTACGACATCAACCAATTTGGTCGTATGCATGGTAATGACACGGAGTTCTCCGACATGCTTAATATCCTAAACGAAAAAATAAACATCTTTGAAGTTACGGCTGCAATGACTTATGCAAATAATCATTGGTCAGCCCCAAATGATTTGTACCGTATTGGTACATTGATATACGACAACAAAGAGGTGGAGCGTATTAATAAGAATGAATTCTTATACATTAACGCATCTCCTCTTACCAAACCATCTAACGTTCGTCCAGTATTTGTAGCAAGCTCAAGTGGTTATAAAGTATACGGTGACGCTGAATTAATTACAGGCGTAACGTGTAACTATATTAAAAGACCTGCGACTGTAGCGTGGGCATACACGGTAGTTAACGGCGTTGCGCAGTACAACGCATCGAACTCTACTAACTTTGAGCTGCATCCTTCAGAAGAAACTGAACTAGTAATGAAAATACTAGAGCTCGCGGGTATATCTACGAAAGAGCTTCAAGTGTACCAAATTGCAGCACAGGAAGAAATGCGCAACACTCAACAAGAAAAATCTTAATAAATGGGGCTAATAAATCAAACTAACGAGCTGTACTACGAAGGTGCCGATGGCATTTGGAATAGTGGCGATGAAAACTACGGTGACTACCAGTTCACTAGCCTCGATAATATTATAGGTAACTTTATGATTGCTTATGTTGGTGAAGATAAAATCATCAGCAAGATTAAGCGAACCGATGTAATGTTCCATGCTAAGCGCGCAATTCAAGAGTTTAGCTTCGATACACTGCCGTCAGAAAAAGCACAAGAGATTGAGATAGGACCTGCACTACAAATGATACTACCGCAGGATTACGTTAACTACGTTAAGTTTTCTTACACTGACAATAAAGGTGTTGAAAGAATACTTTATCCTACTCGCAATACAAGCAACCCTACGGCTATTACACAGGATGCAAACTACGAATACACGTTTGATAACACCGGCGAGATTATAGAGGCTGATGAATCAACCACGTGGGAGCGTTTTAAAGCCAGTGGTCGAGGTCAATTAGCAAACAGTTCAGATAATCCAGGGGATTTAACAGACAGCGAATTATTCAACCTATACAGGTTTGGTAGACGCTATGGCCTTAGCCCTGAAGAAGCGCAATCTAATGGGGTATTTTACATCGACAAATTAAAAGGTATAGTGCACTTTAGCTCTCACCTAGCGGATCAAATTGTAACACTTAAGTACATCAGCGATGGTTTGGGTACGGATGCAGAAATGCAAGTACACAAGTTTGCTGAAGAAGCTATCTATAAATACATAGCTCACGCTGTTCTAGCGACAAGAGCTAATACTCCAGAATATCAAATTGCTCGCTTTAAGAAAGAGATGTCTGCGGCAAAGCGCAATGCTAAGCTACGCATGTCTAATATTAAGATAGCAGAGTTAGCACAAGTAATGAGAAACCAATCCAAGTGGATTAAACACTAATATATGGCCAAGCTACAGCATACATTTGTTCAAGGGAAAATGAATAAAGACCTTGACGAAAGGTTGGTACCCAATGGGCAATACCGCGATGCTCAGAACATTCAGGTAAGTTCGTCTGAAAGCTCTGATGTAGGTGCCGTAGAAAACATACTAGGTAATACTAAGCAGAATAATAAACCAGGGGGTGGCACATGGGACAACGGGTTTGGCTTAACTAATCCTAAGTGTATAGGTGGCGCACGTGACAGTCAAAACGAAAAAATATATTGGTTTGTAACCAGCGATAGCGTTGACGCTATTATGGAATACGATCAATCTACAGGTATTCTATCTCCTGTTTTGGTTGACACAGGTAATATATTAGACTTTAATGCTGCTAATTTTATTACGGGGGTTAATATATTAGATGGCATGCTATTTTGGACTGACGATAATTCAGAGCCTAAAAAAATTAATATAGATAGATTTAAAGCTGGTAGCACACAGCCTGGTAATATTATTAATACTAAAACGCAAGTTTACAGTAGAGATTTTATTGAATCTGATATTACTGTTATAAAGCCCGCGCCAAAACAGCCGGTTAGTATAACCGCGTTACCGTCGCTAGTTTCAACAACATCGAATAGAGGCACGGGGATAACACCTATATTTATTTCTGCAAATTTAGGCCAAGCATCACCGCTTGTTGGGTCTTTACCAATAAACTCCTCTTTTACTATAACAGGCGGATTTTCTGGTTTTTTAGCACCTGATACAGTATTTTTAAATAACCAAGTTAAGTTAAATACGAAAGTATTACAAGAAGATGGCTCTTATCTTTTTTATGAAGCCATTTGTACTATTACAGCTTTAACAGCGGGCGAACAACCCGGCGAATTTGACGGTGGAACTTTTAGAATAAACAGTATATCCGCAGGCGTCCCAAGCGTTTATTTAAATTGGAGCTTATTGTTATTAGAGTCTGAGCCTATATTTCAAAATGAATTTCCTAGATTTTCTTACAGATATAAATATGTAGATGGAGAATATTCTGTTTATGCCCCTTTTAGCGAAGCTGCTTATGTTCCTGGTGAATTTGATTACAATTCTTCTATAGGTTATAACAAGGGGATGACGAATAACCTTAGAAAGGTTACTTTAACATTTCCTACAGATAGTTATGCTTTACCGTTAGCGGATGTTGAGCGTATTGAAATTTTGTATAAAGGGGTTGCTTCAAATAATATTTATATAATAGATACGCATGAAGTATCTTCCGGCTCATTAACAAGCTTTGATATTACGTCAGAGCTTTTAGGCCCTGTAGTAGAAAGTGTTCAATTATTACGACCATTTGATGCAGTACCCCGTAAAGCTAAGTCGCAAGAAATTATAGGTAATCGTGTAGTCTATGGTAATTACTTACATAACTACACGATAGACCCTAATATTGTTATTACAGCAGGACAAGTTAATACCGCTTTTACTGCCACTGAAGAATTTTTAGGTAAACAAAGCTTAAAATCAAACAGAACTTACCAGCTTGGTATAACATTTATTGACCAATTTAATAGGGAGTCTCCTGTTTTTACTAATAAAGAAGCGTCGGTATTAATAGATAAAAGCAATGCAAATAAAAAAAATGCGTTTACAGCCTCTGCATCTATTCCAACAGTACCTACTTGGGCTGCTTATTATAAATATTATATTAAAGACTCGTCTCAAGAATACTATAATATAGTTTTAGATCGCTGGTATGATGCTGAAGACGGTAATGTTTGGCTTAGCTTTCCTTCTGAAGAAAGAAATAAATTAAGTGAAGGTGAGTTTTTATTATTAAAAAAGCAACATGGTACCAACACACCAGTCACCAAAGCTAATAGATATAAAATATTAGACGTTCAAAACGAAGCACCTCGCCATATAAAGTTAGAACAAACAGAAGTTTCTTCTGCTCAAATAACAACCGTTACTAATGGCTTTACAGCGGCTGGACCTTTTATTGGTTTTGAAGGCCCTACTTTTGTGGAAAATAACGCTTTTCACGAAGGTTTTAGTGGTACCGCTGCAATACAATTTATAGAATTAAACGGTAATCAAAGAACTTCTCAGCTTTACGAAATACATTCCGGCGGGCCTCAAAACGACTCTGGTGGTAAAACACAATATTCAGTAAGTTTTGATAGTGGCGAAGGAATAATACCAGCCGATAGTTGGTTAATTGCGCTATCTTCAGGTGCTGATTTAAAAGCGGTATTATATAATTTAAAAGAATCTGCAAGACCGGAATTTCAAGGAAGATTTTTTGTAAAGGTGCCTAAAAATTCAGATTTTGTAGAAAATATTGAAGTACCATCTTCAACTTCTTTAAGACAAGCTGGGTTTAATGCTAGTGTAAGGGCAGGTAGTCGCAATAATTCAGTATCTATTGACATGCCTGCTTCACCTAGCATATTTTTAGACCGTCTGTCTTTTGGGGATACTAATACTGGCGGTGTTGGTATTAACAGGCCTGATCAAGGGTCAGATACTTTTAGATTGGTATATGGGCCTGTAGATGCCACTCCTTCAAATAACATAGGTAAGCAAAATAGTACAGTATGGCAATTAGCCGCTGGGCCATTTGCTAAAATAAGATTTGGAGATAACAATAACAATTTTACAGAAATATACAATATTATTAGTTCTAGCGTACAACAAGGTTACACTAGAGACGGGTTAACTTTTGTTTATAAAACATTTACTGTAGATAGGAGTTTTGTCGGCGAATTAGGTGCAACCCCTACTGATATAACTAAAATACAGATAGTATCGGATTCTATACCTGATCATTTTACAACGCCTAATCCCGCTATATTTGAAACAGAGCCAGAAGACTTGGCTGATTTAGATATATATTATGAAGCTAGCGAAGCAAAGCTAATATCTAATTTATCCAATACGCAAACTCTTGAGTATTATAATACTTTTTCTTTTGGGAATGGTGTTGAGTCAAATAGAGTGGAGGATGACTTTAATGCACCGGTAATTGGAAAAGGCGTAAGAGTTTCTGCTCCTATACAAAATAATTACGAAGAAGAGCGTAAAGGCTCTAGCTTAATATTTAGTGGTATATTTAATTCTACAAGTGGTATAAATAATACTAATCAGTTTATTATAGCCCAAAATATTACTAAAGATTTAAACCCAACATACGGCGGTATACAAAAGCTTCATGCGCGTGATACCGATTTGGTTACACTATGTGAAGACAAATGTTTTAAAATACTAGCTAATAAAGATGCTTTATTTAATGCCGACGGCAATGTTAATGTTACGTCTAACCCTAATGTTCTTGGACAAACAATACCGTACGCAGGTGAGTTTGGAATATCTAAAAATCCAGAGTCGTTTGCGTCTTATGGGTTTAGAGCTTACTTTACTGATAAAGCCCGGGGTACAGTTATAAGATTATCTAGAGACGGCATTACAGAGATAGCTGATAAAGGAATGTCTGATTACTTCCAGGACAAACTAAAGACTGCTACAGGAAGTATAATAGGTTCTTGCGATGAAGCTTCTGGTTCTTATAATATTAAAATAGGAACAGAGCAAACATCATTCAAAGAGCGTGTTAATGGCTGGTCTACTCGATTAACTTATAGACCAGACTTTGCTATTTCATTAAATAATGAATATTATAGTTTCAAAGATGGAGAAATTTGGGAACACTCAAATACTACAAGAGCAAACTTCTACGGTACACAGGAATCAACAACTGTTACACCTATATTCAATGATGCTCCCACAAGCGTTAAAAACTTTAAGACTCTCTCATATGAAGGAGACGAAGGATGGACTGCTTCGGTTGCAACAAACAAGCAAAGCGGAACAGTAAGCACGTGGAAAGAGCGCGAGGGTATATACTTTAACTATATAATGGGGGATGCAACCACATTGGGAAGCATCGATACCAAGGAGTTTAGTGTTCAGGGCATTGGAAATGTGCTTTCACACGATGCTGGCAGTACTATAATAGTTATAAATGGTGAGATAAACGTTTCACTGCAACCTGGAGATATTATTTATTCTACGGATCCAACTACATTGAGAACAATAGGAACAGTACTAGTTGTAGATCGTACAAATAACTCTATAAGACTTACAAGTACTATACCGGGTGCCGCTCCTGTAAATGGTGATTTTATGTTATTTGCTAAAGATAGCAATGTAAACACTTCTGGCTTGCTTGGTTATTATGCTGATACTGAATTTTCAGTTACTAGTGGAGATAAAAAGGAACTGTTTGCGGTTAACTCTGAAATATTTATCAGCAGCGAATAATACGTAATAATAACTTATAAACTAATTAAATATGTACGGTGATATAATCGGTGGCGCTCTTAAATTTGGCGCTTCATATATAGGCGGCAAAAAAAGACTTGCTAGAGAAGAAGAAGCTAAGGGTTTGTTCGATAGTGCGTATCAGGGTTACATGACTCAGGATATAAGCAATACGTTTTCAAACATGGAAAATACCATGGAAGACCTTACTGTAAATACGCAGGCGGCAGATTTTGCTGCAGCTCAACAAGCACAGGGTCTAGCGAACACTATGGGAAGCCTAAGACAATCTGCTGGCTCTTCGGGTATTGCAGCGCTTGCTCAGTCTTTAGCTAATGCCCAATCACAAAACGCCCAGCAGGCTTCAGCAAGCATTGGGCAGCAAGAATCAATGAATCAAAGACTAGCGGCTCAGCAAGCGGGTACATTACAATCTATGGAACGCGCAGGCGAAGAGAGAGCTATGGGCAGAGAAACAGAAAGACTAGGCACAAGCCTTGGTATGCAGCAGGCTGAGCTAGCTAGTGCACAAGCGGATATTCGAGCGGCGCAACAAGCAAGGGCTACCGCTATAGGGGAAATTGCAGGGGGCGTAGCAGGCCTACCGTTTTAATTTATAATTATATAACAATATGGCCGATAAAACTTTAATACAAGGGGCGCAAAACATAGCTAAAGCTAGAAATACAGCGGGTATTGGGCAGGCATTTGGTATAGGATTAGATAAGGTGACAGCTCAGCAAAGAGAAGCTAGAGCCACTAAAGCCGAACAGGATAGAAAAAAGGCTGAAGCTATTCAAAAAAGAACCGAAAAGTACTTAAACGAATGGGGCGGTACAAATATTAATAACGGTGAATTGTCAGAAGGCCAAATGGCTGAAGTGCACAAAGCCGCGGAAGCAATTCAAAAAGACTTTCAAGATGTAGTTATAAACAAACTATCTAAAGACCCTACCAATATAGACCTTATCAATGAAAAAAACGGTTATTTGCAAGAAATGAAAACCCTAAGATCAGCAGTGGATAATTACGCTGATCGTTACGAGGTCTGGTCAAGAGGTGCAAAGGAAAAGATATATTCTAATTCTGTGGCAAACATAGGTAATTTAGCGTTAAACGAACAAGCTTACACCCAGCCTGTAGTTTGGGATAGAAAATCAAGGTCTTTAGCTATACCTATGGGCGAAGGTGCCGACCCTGTGTTATACAATAGTATAAACCTGCCATTTAAAGAAGGTACAGCTGCGGCTGACATTATAGTTCAAAAAGCCGGTGAGCTATCAGAGCCTAGAAAAAACAATCTTAGCGAAGGGCAACTTAACGCTTTGTCAATGGAGATTAATAGCGCTATTTCAGCCACGGACACAGCTAAAGGCATTGACAATATACCCGCGTTGCTCGCTAACAAAAAAATACTTAGGTTTTTTCCTGAATGGGAAAATATAGAATACGCAGCTTCAATGACTGATGATCAAAAAGAAGCGGTAGGGCAGGAAATGACAGACGTCGTAATGTCGCGGTATAAATCTGTAGCTGAAGCAGCATCGGGTACAACGCCTCCACCGCGAGGTTTTTCAGAAACCCCCACAAACCAGGCTTGGATCAAAGACGTGAGCAAATTAGCTAAAGCTAATGTGGCTACAGAAATATTAGCTCCTAATGGTGATTATGTTGTAATAATCCCAAAAGGTGTAGAGTTTGAAGGGTTTAAAGCAAAGCAAGATATGATGCGCATTGTAGGTAGTGTTGATAGTAATGGTAATCCTATATACCAACTAAGGCCTATAGATCAAGGCATAATTCAAACTAAGAAAAGAAAATAAAATAAAATTATGTACATTAAAGACGGTATAGAGCTTACTCCTGAAGACGTTGCATACAACGCTTCTATTGCTGGGTTGTCACCTGAGCAATGGGCAAAGGAAAACGAATTTAATACTGTTGAAGAAACAGATCCCCTAAAAGAGGGAAAGACCAACGGTCCGAAGGGAACCCCGCCGGTAGGACCGCAGCCGCTACCCGCTGGGGTTTCCAGTGCGGAGGCTATTTCATTGGGGTTACCAGGGGTTGAGTTAGCTATTGAAGATAGCAAGGAGCCTGTTACTTTACCGCAAAAGTACAATAAGAAACTTAAGGAAATTACACCTCGTTCTTCAAAAGCCGCGATAAGCGCGGTGCACTTTGGTTACACTGAAATGGATGGGGTTTTCGTGCCTGCTTCTTACAAAAGTGCTATAGAAGATGAAAAAGGACTTGTACCTTCATCACAAAGATTAGCAACTGATATGCCCACTGTGGGCACTAATCCGCTTTTAGCGGATGACCCGGAGATCATTGCGCTATTAGAAAACCTAGGTCTTGACCCAAAAGACCCGAATACACCGTTAACTTTTACAAAAGAACAGTTAGAAAAAGGTTTTAACCTTACTTGGGCTACGGAAGACGAAGTGTCATTAGGTGTTAACTCTGAAAAGCAAAGGTTTTCTGATTTATTCATAGATGCTTTAAGTCCAGAAGAAAAGAAAGTGCTTTTAAAAGAGGGGTCTAGAGACGAAGAGTTTAATTTAGAATATAGTATTACTAGCGCTGCTGGTAAATACGATCCCATGGCTTCCGGTGCTGTTAAAGCTAAAAGTGGTGTTATAGGTGATATAGACCCGGGCGCTATTTTAGAAGGTGAGTTTAAGCAGTTAAAACAAGAAAGCCAAGAGTTAAACAAAGAAGCGCAGGCACTAGACGCTGTTACATCTGAATGGGAGGTGCGTAACAACGCTTTTGCGGCTAAGGCCGACAAACTATCAGCAGCTATAAAAAGAGCTGAAGAAACACTTCCCGTGCAGCCGCTAATGCCTAAATTCGCAACAGCGCCTTCGCAGGAGTTTGTTGATAATTTTAATCAAAAAATTGAAGACTACAATAAATCATTAGATTCTTACAATGGTTTATTAGAAGAGTACGGTAACTTGTTTGAATCCGAAGAAAGCGTATGGTTAACAGGTACGTATGATAAAATTATAAACACTAGCGAAAGGCTGCTACAAGAAGAAAAAAAGATAAGCACAAGGATTACAGATTTATCAGATACTAGTATAATGATGGAGTCCTTAGGTAAAAATTATTCCGACTTGAATGCAATAGCACTTGGGTTGGAAGAGTTTTTTGTAGGCAGTGCATCAGCTCTGGGTAAGCTAACTGTTCAAGGCGCAAAAGAATTACTAGGCGACGAACCTACAGCTTTAGGTAATACGGACCCAACGGATATATTACAAATGCTGGACGATGCTGAAGTGTTCTTGTCCGGCTATGCAGGTAGTTTATCTGAAAGACGCCAAAACCTACCTTACAAAAGAACATACGAAGAAGCTAAAGAAGAAAACGCGCTGGGTGATTACGTATGGAACGGTATTATAAGCGGTATACCAACATTCGCAGCTTTATTTGTGCCCGCAGCAAGAGCCAACAGACTCACTAAGAGCACGATATCTAAAAGCAAAAAAGTTCTTACTAATGCTGAAAAATCCGTTATAGCTAAGGGGTATCAAAAAGTAGCGGCTAGACAAACAATGGTTGCTTTTGCGGTGGCAGAAGGTGGCGGCTATTTAATGCAGACCGAAGAAGGTATTAAAGCAGCTGAAAAAAGGAATGCTCAGATCGCATCGGAAATTGAGTCTTTAGAAGCATCAGGATTGCAGCCTGAAAAATTAGCTTTACTACAACAAGAGCAAGAGTACAACGAAAACTTACTAGGTTTAACCACCTTAGAGAAAGCATACGCGGCTAGTATGAACGCTCTTATAGCTACTGCGGCAGAAAGAGTAGGTTCTATAAACCAATTCCAAAAGTTTACTCAATACAGTAAAGCTGTAGGTTACAGAAATTTTAGAAAATATCTAAAGCCTATTCAGGCTAGATGGGCAGCAGCGCTTACCGGTATAGTTAAAGGCTCCGCGCGCGGTGTAGTCGTTGAAGAGGTTGAAGAGAGCCTTACTCAGATAGGTAGCAATTACGTGGATAAATCTTTAGGGTTTAACACGCATTGGATGGAGGGTATTGATGCTGAATTCTTAAGACAGGTGGCAATTACCAGCTTTGTTATTAACGGTAAATCAGCCGGGCACGGTCTTGTTAATACTGTTAAGCAAACTTTCGCTACTAAAGCCGAGAACAAGATTATATCTGAAAAAGTAGCAGGCATTTACGGTATTAACGACAGAATAACAGAGATTATTGCATCAGGCAAAGGTCCTGAGCAAATGAGAGAGCTGCGTAAGCTACAGCAGGCTAAGGATAACATGCTAAAGGGCCTGTTGCGTGAAGACGTTAACATATTGTCTAAGCTTAACGATTTAGAACAAGAAGACCTTCAGGCTATTGTAGACGCGGATATGGAAATCTACCGCCTGCAGCAAGAAGCTGGAGATTTAATGGGTAGTTCAGCAACACGAACTGACGCTACTAATACCGAGCTGGAAGCTATAAAGCAATCTATAGCGGAGCAAGTAGCTATTAGAGAAGGGCTTTTAGGTAAGAGCGAAGCAATAATAGCTGAAAAAACTAAATCTGCACAAAACGGAGCGGAGGCTGTGTTACAGCTTGAGCAATTTAATTATTCAAGAGCACTAGCGCGCAGCATGGGTGGCGACAAGTACTTTGAGGCTAATAGCTTAGACGACCTAAATAAAGCAGATTTTACAGAAGCGGAATTAGCTGATATAGAACGCGGACTTTCCGAGGGCAGCAATGCTGTTTATGTAAACGGGAAGACTATCGTATTTACGGCAAATTCTGAAAAATCAATAATAGAAAAAGGGAGCGTAGCTGGATTGTTTGCTGCCAATGGGCCAATGCACGAATTTGGCCACAAAGAAATACGATCAGCCGGTATAGTTACTAAGAAAGGTTTAGTGGGTATTGGGCAAGGTATGGTTAAAGGCATATTAGACGAAATTGAAAGAGGTAAAGACGGCGGTTGGATTCCTGATAACATTTACAATGCAGCTCAACAACTTGTTAATGACTACAAAACTGATAACGAAGGGAAGATAGACTCTGAAGAGCTGTTAGCTATGCTCATCGATTTGACCTCTGCTGGTGTACTACGTAAAAGCTCGTACCAATCAGTCTGGCAAATTAAGTCTATGCTTAACGGTTTACTTAAGGTGGCTAACGAAGACGCTGCTCCTTATTTTAAAATAGACAATTACTCCGATGCAATGCAATTTGTGTCTCACGCTATAAGCAAGTTTGAAAGTGGCGCAACGAGCAGAATGATGCCGCCTGAAGACGAAGCCAGCTTTAAAGAATCAAAAACTTTAACACCGGAACAAGATGCTTCTGTTGTAGACATGTTAGCTAGGCGCGCGGCTAGAATTGAAGAAGCTAAGAAGGTAGCGGAGAAATTTGGCGCAGAAGTACAGGCAGACGCGGTACAACAACGCTTAGAAGCTAAGATTAGAGAGCAACTAAGCCCTTTAATTGGCAAGATTGTTACTAATCGTACTAAGGCATTGTACGATCCTATTGCACCAGAGCAACGTAACAACGTATCTCGTGATGATTTCCAGAACTCTTTAAGAACTGAGATTGAAGCTTTAGCTTTTGAAGAATTTAAAGAAGGCAAGCAAGACATTGAAAAGTTTCTTGTTAACAGAGCGTTCTTAAGATCAAACAACCTAGCTTCTAGATTAGGTATTGAGTCAGCTGCGACTGGTGGTATTAAGAAAGACATCGATACCGCTAAAGGAATGGCGGTACAGGAAGAAGTGGCCGTTAAAGAGGATAAGCCACAATACAAAACCTTGCTAGAACGCAAAGTTTTAGACGGCGAAGTTGTAAATTCAATTAAAGAAAAAGTTAAATCAACCGTGCGTGTTATGAAAACGCGTATGGATGAGTCCGTATCTAAAAACGTTACTGTTAAGCCCTATATTGCCGAGCTTCGTAAAGCTATGGGTAAACAAGCTGACATCGACTTAAAGAAAGCGATGGGCGGCAAGAAAGACGGTGAACTTCGTAAATTCCTTTTGCGTAACAAAGCTGCTATTTTGCAGAACATGACTACCACGTACTTGATGACGGCTATGCCTAACGCTGTCCAGAAAAAAGTTAACGGTGTATGGACAAGTGATTGGAAGGGTAAGAAAATTGATAGAGAATCCGTTTCAACGGATAGCGCTGGGCGCACATCAGGTGCAGAGCTTGTTAGAAGACTACCTAACGCATCAACTAGATTACCTGATGCTGATTACTTGTCTAACATTTTAGACGCGTCTGGAGCACCTATACGAGGCCGCAAAGAGTCTTTAGCTAAAGCAATAGCGGAAGAAATTTCTTTTGATATTGTTAACGAGGCTTTGCAAGACCCTAATAGTGAAATTCGCCAAGCGTTTGAAATGCGCCAAGACTTGCTAGGGGTTGAGCTCAGGGAAAACTATATAGCCGAAACACAGAGGGATATTGAGCGTGGTAATGTTAAGTTTTCGAAGTCTTTTGACCTAACTAACAAAAACGACGTCAAGCGCGCAAGAGAGCTTTGGAAGATTGTACAAAAAGAAGGCTTTGACGCTGTGGTTAACGACGATGGCACCTTAATGGAGCCGTATAAAGAAGAGTTTAAAGACATAGAAGGTGTTGGGCAATGGCTCCTAGAAGCTAATGAGTCAGGGTTAATATTAGATGAAAAATTATTAGCATTCCAGCAGTTAGTTCAAAAGTCAAACATTATACCTAAAAGCGTAAAAGTTAACACTAAAAAAGCGCTGAGTAAAGAATCAACAAAAGAACGTAAAGATGCCTATGCTAAGGATGTGTTAACATTGGCTAAAGCACTGGGTTCAGATATTGTAAACGCTATTGGCTCCGAGATATTTGGGATTCACTATCGTGTTTTAGACGGGGCGGATATTAAGAAAGACACAGGCAAACCCGGTGATTATAAAAAGCTAAAGGACAACATAGAAAATGTAAGCTCGTCTAAAGACCTACCAGCTGGATTAATACCTGAAAATATTAGAATTTTTAATTCTTCTTTAGGCATTATGGGCAAAATATTTAGAAATATTTTAAACAAAGAAATGCCTGTAAAAGAAAAGCTAAGCAAGCTAGCCGAATACTCCGGTGAAATAGCGGCGGCAAGTGAAGCTAATAAACTAGCTTACCAGCATATTATAGAAACAATACGTTCATTATACAAAGAAGGTAAGATAAGACCGGAAACTATTGTTGAATTAATGCAAATTCAAACAAACTTAAAAGCTGGTTTTAGAGGGCTTACATCGCTAACATACGCAACGGTAACCAAAGAGCCGATTGGCCACCCTAAAGGCGAACACTTGGCCGACAATGCTACTACAAGTTTTAATATATTAGAGCTTATATTTGACGAAAAACTTAGTGATTCTGAATTTTCCTCTAAGCTTAATGAAGAGCTAAGATTCCACGACCAGTGGATGGAAAACAAAGACGCACTCGATGCCGTAGACTTTTTTGGTAAAAATAATCCTTACAAAGATAAGCGTATATTATTATTAGGCAAAAGATTCGATAGCGTGTATACTATAGATGGTGTACCCGCTAAAGAGATGATAGAAAAAAGAAGCGCTGCTATCGAGAGCTCTATTAAGTTTAGCAAGGCCATTAACCAGGAAGCTTTAAATAAAGCTAAAGAAAACATTAAAGAAATTGAAGCTGCTAAATTTAGTAAATCGCCAAAAGCGGAAGAGCTAAGTAAAGAGTTTAACAATATACTTGAACGTAAAACAGGTGTTGAATCATTTAAAACTTTCTCTAAAGTACAGGCTCAAATGCGCGGTGCAGGTAAAGGTAAATTCAAATTCTTTGTAGCGCCTAATGTTGAAGATTTCCGTGGTTTAGTTAACTATGCTTTTGCCGGTAAAGGCAAGCAAGGCGAAGCTGATATGAAATGGCTTGAGGACAACCTAATGACGCCGTACGCTAAAGGTGTTGCGGCTATTGATGGTATCCGCCAGCAAATTAAACGTGACTTCAGAACAGCTGTTAAAGCATTCCCTCGGCAGTACAGATTGCTTAATAAAGAAATTAATAAGTCTGGTTTTACTTACGACCAAGCACTACGCGCTTATTTATGGAAGAAAGCAGGTATTAAAGTTCCTGGTTTATCACAAAAAGACGCGAAGATTCTTGACGACGCTATTAAGGCATTCCCTGAGTTAATCGAATTCGGTGAAGCTATGCTAGTCGTCGCTCGCAGAGACCAATGGATGGAACCAGGTGATTACTGGCAAGCTGGTACATTGTTATCGGATCTTAACAGCATGACCGAAAAGGTTGGGCGTAAAAAGTATTTAGAAGAGTTTATAGCTAATGCTGACGCGATATTTACCGAAGATAATTTAAATAAAATTGAGGCGCTGTACGGTAAGCCACACCGCGAGGCTATTGAAGATGCACTGTACTCCATGAAAAACGGTACAAACCGTAATGCTGGTAACAACAAACAAGTAAATGCTTGGTTAAACTGGATTAACGGCTCTACAGGGGCAATCATGTTCTTCAACCGTCGTTCAGCATTGTTACAGATGCTATCGTTCACTAACTTTATTAACTGGTCCGACAATAATATATTGAAAGCCGGTGCAGCCTTTGCTAATCAAAAGCAATACTGGGCTGACTGGGCAATGATATTTAACTCGGATAAACTTAAGGAACGTCGTGGCGGACTTAAGCAGGATGTAAGTTCTGATGAGATAGCTAGTGTTGCAAACGCAAGTAAGAACAGCCCCCAAGCTATATTAGCTAAGTTACTGCAATTAGGTTTTACACCAACGCAGATTGCTGATAGTATGGCTATTGCAACAGGTGGTGCTACATTCTATCGTAACCGTGTGAACAAGTACGTCAAGGAAGGTAAAACTGTAAAGCAAGCAGAGGAGCAAGCGTTTATCGATTTCGCTAAGAAATCTGATGAAGCGCAGCAATCTTCAGACCCATCAATGGTCTCGCAAGTCCAAAGAAGCACGTTAGGGCGACTCGTGTTCGCGTTTCAGAACACACCCCTGCAGTATACACGTTTAATGAAAAAGGCTGCCTTAGATTTGGCTAATGGACGCGGAGATTGGAAAGAAAATGTAAGTAAGATTGCATACTACGGCGCAATACAAAACTTTATATTCTCTGCTTTACAAAGCGCATTGTTCGCTATGCTACCAGGGTTTGACGATGATGAAGACGAAACACTAAGCGACGCTGAATTAGAAAAGAAAAACGCTAAGGAGGAACAAAAGATAGCTCGTGTACTTAATAGCATGTTGGATACGCTGCTTAAAGGCTCCGGTGTGTATGGCGCGGTATTCTCCACGGTTAAGAACCTTATTAAAGAATACGAAAAGCAAGAAGAAAAAGGATTTATGGCTGACCATGCCTATACTATTCTTGCAGCACTAGGTATATCACCGCCAATTGGCTCTAAAGCACGTAAACTTTACAGCGCAATCCAAACAAAGAAATTTGATAGAGACGAGATTGAAGAACGCGGATGGGGAATTACAGCTGATGGAAGATTAAACTTAGGGCCTAACTGGTCAATACTAGGCAATGTTTTATCTGCAGCGGTAAACGTACCGCTAGACCGTGTTGTTGATGAGCTAACATCTGTGTCAGAAGCTTTTGATACTCGTAACAAAATGTGGCAGCGTATAGCATTAGGCTTGGGCTGGAAAACGTGGGACGTTGGTGCAAAGGATGAGGAAGGTGAAGCAATTAAAGAGGCTGCTAAGAAAAAGCGCAAGGAAGCTGGAGTTGAAAAAGCTAAGGAAACGAGAGCTAAAAACAAAAACAAAAGCAGAAATACAAGAAATACTTCTGCACCAAGAAATGTTAGAAAATGATAAAACTATCAGATAACTTAAGCGTTGCTGAGGTAATTAAATCAACCACAGCAAAGAGATGCGGCATAAATAACGAGCCCACAATAGAACATTTGGAAAATTTAAAAGCAATTGCGCTAAACATCTTCCAACCAGCGCGTAATTATTTTAAAAACCCTATTGCCGTTACTTCCGGATATCGCAGCGAAGCTCTTAATGAGCGCATTGGCGGAAGCAAAACCTCACAACATTCCAAAGGTCAAGCTCTTGACTTAGATGCTCACACATTCGGTGGGCTGACCAACAAAGAACTATTTAATTATATTTCCGAGCACACTGACTTTGATCAGCTAATATGGGAATTTGGTACAGAAGATGAACCAGATTGGGTGCATGTTTCTTATGTTGATAACCAAGCAAACCGCGGGGAAAGATTAATAGCCTACAAGAAAGAAGGCAAAACAAAATACAAGTACTTTAAATAGCATGGCAAAGGAAATTTCAGAAAACACAGTAGTAGGGTTATCCCTAAAGACTATAGGTGCTATTATGGCTGCGGTCGGGGTAGTTACGCTCGGATATTTTGATCTGCAAGCAGGTATTGAAGAAGCTAAACTTTTGCCCCCTGCTGAGGTTGGCAGAATGGAATACGATCTTAAAGATCAGCTAATACGTGAAACCATCATGAATACGCAAGATGATGTAGGCGATATTAAAGAGCAGCTCGATAAGATGGAAAAGAGACTATTTGAAATGAAGTAATATGAAAAAGACAATACTTCTGTTGATCGCATTTTCACTATGTTCTTTTGCTTCTAGCACTATTAGCAAACGTGGCATAGTTTTGGTGCATTACAACGCGAGCTTCAATTCCGCAAATAATTATGTGGACGTTGTTAAAATTAAAGATGCTAAAATATTTAAAGCATCTATAGATAACAATGCTGTGCTAAAACAAGATGAGCGCATAAGATCAGTGCCTACATTAATATTGTACAAAAACGGTAAAGAAATTACAAGATGGGAAGCTGGTATTAATTTATCGCTTAGCCATATAGATTACCGCGAGATACAAAAAGAAGTTGACCAATTAACCGGGGCTAATAAGTTTTAAGCATGAAAAATTTACTTATAACATTTTTTATATCAACCTCAGCGTTTGGGCAGGGATTGTTAAAGTACAGCACGTTGTACACCAGTGTGTACGGAGCGTCGCCAATGGAAGCACAGTCAGAGTACTTTGTTTCTCAAGGTGGGGACCTAATGGATATAACCATTGAAAACCCGTTTGATTACAGATATACATTTGGCATTCGCCGTGTAGCTCGTTACGATTACGAGAAAAGACAAAACCCATTTTACGATGGCCACAATCAATCTACAACATCTTTATTCGCAACTGTTGGTGCTGTTGAGGGGTTTGAGTACTTAGCTCAATTTGATCGCGGCAGACAGCAGGGAAACGATTACATAAACCAGCGTTACTTCCTCAGATACTTAGGTAGGTATTGGATGGTAAAAGCAGAACTGTTTAACCAGGGATTAGTTAACCTGGATTACACTCAAGTTGAGGTAAGAGGTAGGCTGCACGTTGGTGAAGTAGATTTTAGTTTGGGTGTTGCAGCACGCCAGCATCAGGCTTATGGTTACAATCCTATTGCGGAATATTTAGCCACTAGCCCATGGTGGGACCTAGTGCGTGATATGGGTTATGAAGATATCTATTACGGTATCGATTACGATAACGACGACGAGGTAGACAATTTTGACTGGTACTGGTTAGATCCAGACGGTAACAAAGTTGCTGACACTGATCTTGATTTTAGAAAGTATATATACGGCGATATTGTAAATGCATACAATGCAGAGCAACTCGCTGGCATTGGTGCACTTGGCTCCTTATCAGCTATAATCGGTATTGATTACTATCACTACTCAGAAGACTTTTGGATTCATTCATGGGCAAGTATGCTACCGTGGCACAAACATATTATAGGAGATCATATGTTTTCCTACGAGCAGTTTGCTGATGAGCTAGAAAATACAAATCAT
>Ga0208148_1000355_pt1 | contig 17998 bp, 19 predicted proteins | sample DEB08_DNA_16_FD_184525 | JGI IMG/M metagenome (GOLD analysis project Ga0208148, IMG submission 184525) | Aqueous microbial communities from the Delaware River and Bay under freshwater to marine salinity gradient to study organic matter... | ecosystem: Environmental > Aquatic > Marine > Coastal ...
GCCATTTATTGATCAGGCCAATATCGCCTGCGGTTTCCATGCCGGTGACCCCATCGTGATGAAAAAAACCCTACTCTCTGCCAAGCGCCACAATGTCGTTGTAGGTGCCCATCCTAGCTATCCAGATCTCGCCGGCTTTGGCCGTCGCTCGATGAACCTGCCCCCGGTAGAAATTATCGCCATCGTGGAATATCAAATTGCCGCACTGGCTGGCATGGCAAACAATATTAATATGCCCATTACCTATGTTAAACCCCATGGCGCGCTGTACAACGACATGATGGCCAATGGCCATATTCGCAGTGCCGTGATGCAGGCCATTGCCGAATCACATCTATCTCTAGCCTTTATGTTACAGGCCACACCAGATGCAGAAATACATCGAGAAGAGGCCAAGATGTTTGGTCTGGAGCTGATGTTTGAAGTCTTTGCCGACCGCTGTTATGACGACAACGGCGCCCTGCTTTCAAGAAGTAAAGAAGGCGCTGTGCACAGTAAAGAAAAAATGCTCGCTCAGGTAACCCAGTTGAAAAATGATGGCAGCGTTACCACTATTAGCGGTCATCGATTACAACTGCAAGCTGATTCGCTCTGCGTCCATGGCGATAATATCGATGGCGTAAATGCCATCGAAGAAATCCGCCAAATAATTAATTTATGAGCAGCCCGCAACAGACTATCTCCGTTGCTGGAGAGAATTCTCTTATTGTGTATTTTGGTGACAAACCAGGTGCGGCTATCGCCTCACAGGTTGCCCAAACGGCTCAGCAGTTACGGGAATCTCTGAGTCAGGTCTTAATCGACCTAATACCCTCCTATGCTTCCCTGCTGGTTATTTACAATCCCCTACAAACCGATCACAACGCCGTGCGCAAATCTATTCGTCAGGCGCTTAGCCATCTGACCGATGATGCAATTAGTGAAAGTAATAAAGCACAGGGCTCTTTGGTTAGCCTACCGGTTTATTACAGCACCGAGTCCGGGCCAGATCTACAGGCACTGGCCGATGGCGCAGGGCTTACCACCGAACAGGTCATTGCCATTCATCAGCAGACCGAATATCGCGTCTATGCTATTGGTTTTGCCCCGGGCTTTGCCTACCTCGGAGAAGTTGATCCCCGTATCGCAGCACCTAGACTGGCCACCCCAAGACAAAAAGTACCTCGCGGTGCCGTGGCCATTGCCGATCGGCAGACCGCTGTTTATCCAGCACAGTCTCCCGGCGGCTGGAACCTCATTGGTCTTTCCCCGCAGCGAATGTTTGATCCTAACGCCAACCCCACAATGCCTGTTCAAGTGGGTGATCGCGTGCGTTTTGAAGCCATAGATAAACACACCTTTTTAGCGCTAGGCGGTGAATTGGAAGGCGAGTTAGAAAGCGAATTAGGCAGCGAACTATGACCGGCTTAAAGGTTATTCAGCCTGGCATTTTCAGCCTCCCCCAAGACAGCGGACGCTTTGGTCAGCACGCCGTTGGACTTACCACCGGTGGGCCACTGGACAGCAATGCCTTTCGCTGGGCCAACCGTCTCTGCGGCAATGCCCCAGAAGCCACTGCCATTGAAGTGACCATTGGCGGCCTGGTATTGGAATCGACAGTTCAAACCTGCATCGCCCTAACCGGTGCCGACATTCCTTTAACGATTAATAAAAAGCCAGCTGCGCTGTGGCAGAGCCATGCCATAAATCCCGGCGACAGAATTGAGCTTGGGTTTGCCACTGCGGGCAGTCGTGGCTATCTTGCCGTTGCCGGCGGTTTTCATATTGACCCCATTTTTAATAGCGCCTCGACGGTACCCCGCGAAGCTCTGGGTGGACTGACTCAAGATGGCACAGCATTGCAAACCGGGCAGCTACTGCCCTGCGAAACAGTAAAAGATTCTCGGAACTGTCAGGCAGTGCCCAGACATCTAGTCCCAGATTATGGCAATAACAGTGCTCTACTAAGAGTGGTGCTGGGATACCAGCAAGAGGCCTTTAGCAATCTGCAAAAACAGCTATTTTTTACCTCTCAATATGTCGTGACCGAAAGCAGCGATCGCATGGGTTATCGTCTTAAGGGATCGAAAATTACGCCATCCATAGAGGGTATTCTCTCTGAAGGAATATGCCTAGGTGCCATTCAGATGCCAGCCGATGGCCAGCCCATTGTGCTACTCAATGACCGCCAAACCATCGGTGGCTACCCTAAACTTGGATCGGTTTTGTCGCTGGATATCGGCAAGCTGGCGCAGCTTATGCCCGGCGGCACAGTGCGCTTTGAAGCCATTAGTGTGGAACAGGCACATAATTTTTTGGCACTGGATCAGCACCAGTTTCTAAATGCTTCTCTTGAACGCAGCCCTGAGCGAAAAGTAAAGACCAGCCTTGAGCGTAAGATAAAGAGCATCAAGCCATGAGCCACCTGCACATTAGCCAGCAGATCGAAGATTTGCTCACCGCCAGAAACCCTCGCGGCATGAAAACTCTGCAAGCAGCGCTGACTCCTGGCTACTATTATCGCGCCGCAAAAATGCTACAAAATACCAGCGGCCATGTATTAATTGGCACCGGTTTCCCTGTCACCAACACCTACGAAACCGATGGGCCAGTCGGGGCTATTGCCCTATATCGCGCCATCGAAGCTCTCGGAGCCACACCGGTATTAGTGTGCGGCGCACCTTTGGCGGATGCTATTAACAGCGATTTTCGCGTGCATAAAATTACCGTGGGTGAACCCGCAACCAGCGCCCAAGAAGCCCAGCTCGTTATCGACAAATACCAGCCCTCGTTAGTTATTTCCATTGAGCGCCCGGGTATGGCAGCGGATGGCCACTACTACAATATGCGCGGCGAAAATATTAGTGAACGCTGTGCCAGCTTTGATTATTTTCTAACCCTCGCCAACTGTCCAACCATTGGCATCGGCGATGGAGGTAATGAAATTGGCATGGGCAATGTGGCAGGTACTCTTGCTGGCCTGAATATAATCCCCTCGGCCACCTGCTGCGACGAACTGCTAATTGCGGATGTTTCCAACTGGGCAGCCCATGGTTTACTCGCCATGTTATCGACCCTGACAAACCAAGATATGCTAGCTGGTTGGGATAATTTAGCAGTATTAAACTACCTGTCCGAACGCGGTAGCGTCGATGGCGTGACTCGAGAAAACACATTAACTGAAGACGGGTTGAGCGCAGATATTAGCCAGCAACTTATCCAAAACCTGAGAAATATAATAAAAAAACCATAGTTGCAGAACATTCTTTCGAATTTACTCTTTATGGCGATAGATCGCCCTGAAAAACACTAAAAACGGAATGGTTATCAGGCTAATTTGCTTTGCGTATAAAGCACCTCACTGATACCATTTTTTCAAAATTAATAAGGCAACAATATGAGCATTGCATTTTTAGACGGCGCCTATCTACCTTTAGAAGAAGCCAGAATATCCCCGCTGGATAGAGGCTTTTTATTTGGTGACGGCATCTACGAAGTCGTGCCCTCCTATGCAGGAAGCATGGTTGGTTTTGCCCCCCATATAGCGCGAATGAAAAGTGGCTTGGCTGCCGTTGGCATTAAACTCGACTGGTCCGAGAGCGACTGGGCCGATCTATGCAATCGCCTTATTGAAGAAAATGGCGCCGGTAATCTGGGTATCTATCTGCATGTAAGTCGTGGTGCCGATACCAAACGTTTTCATGGCTTCCCCGAAAATGTAGCGCCAACAGTGTTTGCCTTTGCCTTTGATATTGCCCCGCCACCCATTGCCGATAAGGCTCTGGCCAAGGGCTACAAAGTATCCACCGCCAGAGACCTGCGCTGGGAGCGTTGCCATATCAAATCCACGGCACTGCTAGGCAATGTGCTACATTTTCAACAGGGTTATGAAAAAGGTCATAATGAAACCATACTGTTCAACGCCAACAATGAGCTGACCGAAGCCAGTGCCTGCAATGCCTTTATTGTTAAAGATGGCGTGGTAATTACACCGTCATTGGACAATCAGTTACTACCGGGCATTACGCGTCAGATTGTGCTCGATGTGCTGCGTAACGACGGCTCTATTGCGGTTGAAGAGCGCACAGTCACCATGAATGAAGTGGCCAATGCGGATGAAGTTTGGATTACTAGCTCCTCCAAAGAAATTGCCCCAGTAACAGAAGTGGACGGCATACCCGTCGGCAATGGTGAAGTGGGTGATGTATGGCTTGTTGCACAGGCGCTATACAGCGCTGGAAAATTTGACTACTAGAGCCACTGATTAGGTAAGCAAACGCATGTCTAGACCTACCCAGGCCATTATTGATCTTGAAGCACTGCGCCATAACTTTGTGCTGGCGCAGTCCTTGGCGCCACCTACATTGGCAAAACAGCCCAAAACCATCGCCATGGTAAAAGCCAATGCCTATGGGCATGGGGCGATTGAAGTGGCTACTGCACTGGCTCCTATTGCACCGGCATTTGGCGTCGCCAGTATTGAGGAAGCGCTCGATCTGCGCGCGAATGGTATTGCCCAGCCGATATTGCTGTTAGAGGGTACCTTCACCAGCGATGAAGTCACTATAGCGGCGCAGAATGATTTCTGGTTGATGGTCGAAAACCAGCCTCAGGTAGACGCCGTTATCAATGCCACACTGGCACGTAAAGTAACCATCTGGCTGGGAATGGATACCGGTATGCACCGCCTCGGCTTTCAACCCAACGACATTCAAAGCGCCTACGATACACTCCACAAAAGCCACAATGTTAATGATGAGATCGTGATCACCAGCCATTTTGCCTGTGCAGATGACCTGGACAGCGAGGCTACATTAGCGCAAATAAAGCAGTTTGATCTGCATATGCCCACCGCCAAAAAAACGCTCACTAGCTTGGCTAATTCGGCAGCGATTTTAGCCTGGCCCCAGGCCCACAGAGACTGGCAGCGACCAGGCTATATGCTCTATGGCAACAGCCCCTTCGATGCGCCACAGGAAAATGCTGATCAACTTAAACCAGTCATGAGTTTTGAGTCTGCGGTTATTTCCCTGCGTACTATCAAGGCCGGAGAATCAGTTGGCTACACCGCCAACTGGACCGCCGAGCGAGACTCAACCATAGCCACTGTGACCGTAGGCTATGGCGATGGCTATCCGCGCCAGGCGCCCAATGGCACACCCGTATTAATTAACGGCATACGCTGCCCGCTAGTTGGCCGAGTATCTATGGATATGATTACCGTTGATGTGACTGATTTAGCCACCGTCGCCATTGGGGATAAGACCGTACTTTGGGGCCCTGAATTACCGGTTAATGAGGTCGCTACTGTCTGTGGCACTATTGGCTATGAATTGCTGACACGCATGCCCGCCAGAGTGCCTAGAATTTATCGCTAGGGGCTTATATTAAGCGCCGTTGCCGATTTAACATCCTCGATAACCACATAGGTATGGGTCTGACTTATGCCCTCAATAGCCGACAGCTTCTCACCCAAAAACCGCTGATAATGCTGCATATCTGCCACGCGAATTTTTATCAAATAATCAAAACCACCCGCCACTAGCTGACATTCCTGCACCTCTACCATGCGTTCCTTCGCTGGGGTGACGTTCCTTCGCTGGGGTGACGTTCCTTCGCTGGGGTGACGCTCCTACGATGGGTGGACTCTGCAGGGATGGCAAGTTGGATTGGAATCTACCTCAGGATAACCGGCTGATGCTTTATAGGCTTTAATATCCTCAAGATCAGCAAGCGCAAACTCATTTTCATTTACTTTATGCCCAATCTCTTTTTAGCTCCACTTAGGCTAACAGTTTTGTCATTTTCGATATCAATCAACCCCTGCGCAATCGCTTTTACAAATGCCTGGTTTACTATCTTTCCTTGATTGACCTTAAGATCAGCGAGGGAAACCACCTCTTTTGAAAATTTAGTACGCATAATAAGCACCTCAAGAAACCCTAAAAATCAATTTATAGTACTAGTTAAATGGCCTCGTCAATAAACATTATTTAAAGGCTAACTGACCTCAGCATAACGACGAAGAATATCCAGAAAATCACCGCCATATTTTTCCAGCTTGCTTTCACCAACGCCGGTAATGGTTAGCAACTCCGTCTCCGAAGTTGGCAAGGTATCCAGCATTTCTTTAAGCGTGGCATCATGAAAAATCACATAGGGCGGTACGTTGTGTTCTTCGGCGAGCATTTTTCTGCATTCGCGTAGTTCATCCCACAGCTCCTGATCTTCGGGCAGTATCTGGGATTTTCTAGCCGACTTTGAGCCGGCCTTCTTGGCGGATGGGGCTTTAATTTCTTCTATGCGCAGATGTAGGGATTGTTCACCTTTTAAGACTGGCCTGCACAGGTCTGTGAGCTGCAGTGCGCTGTAGCCTTCGATATCGACGCGCAGTAATCCGCGCACCACTAACTGCCGAATTAACGACCGCCACTGGGCTTCGTGAATGTCGTTGCCTATGCCAAAGGTGCTGAGTTTTTGATGGTCGTGTTGCAAGACCTTTTCGGTTTCTTTGCCCTGCAATACGTCCATTACATGCATGGCACCAAAGCGCTGGCCGGTGCGATAGACACTGGACAGCAGTTTCTGTGCGGCTTGGGTGGCGTCCCAGGTCTGTGGGGGAATCTGGCAGTTATCGCAGTTGCCGCATTGATTGGGGGCTTCGTCGGCAAAGTAATTTAATAGGACTTTACGGCGGCAGCCGGTGACTTCACAGAGGCCCAGCATGGCGTCGAGTTTATGGCGTTCGGAGCGTTTAAATTGTTCGGAGCCATCTGAGCCCTGGGCCATTTGCTGCAGGCGCACGACATCTTGTAGGCCATATACCATCCAGGCATCGGCCGGTTGTCCATCGCGCCCTGCCCGACCGGTTTCCTGGTAATAGGCTTCAATACTTTTGGGTAAATCTAGGTGAGCGACAAAGCGTACATCGGGTTTGTCTATGCCCATGCCAAAGGCGATGGTGGCGACAATTATGACGCCGTCGTCACGCAAGAAACGCTTCTGGTGGGTTTGCCTGAGCTGTGCGGGTAAACCTGCATGATAGGGTAAGGCGGTGAAGCCTTGCTGGGTTAACCAGGCGGCGGTGTCTTCAACTTTTTTGCGGGACAGGCAGTAGACTATGCCCGCTTCGCTTTTGCGTTGCTTTAAAAAATCCAGGAGCTGCTTTTTGGCGGTGGTTTTGTTGGCGATGGCGTAGCGAATGTTGGGTCGGTCAAAACCGCTGATATAGGAATTAGCGCCGGTTAGGGACAGTCGTTCGACGATCTCTTTGCGGGTGCGTATATCGGCGGTGGCGGTGAGGGCAATGCGCGGAATCTGTGGGAAACGTTCATGCAATAAACCTAGGGATAAATAATCAACCCGGAAGTCGTGCCCCCACTGAGAGACACAGTGGGCTTCGTCAATGGCAAATAGGGCTAAGGTGCAGCGGTCTAATAAATCCAGAGTATAAGACTTAATAAGCCGCTCTGGCGCTATATAGAGTAAGTCCAACTGCCCTGCTAAGAGCTGTTGCTCAATTTGGTTTTGTTCGCTGTGGGACATGCTGGAATTTAAGAATGCCGCTTTAACGCCAAGCTGTTGCATAGCATCAACCTGATCCTGCATGAGGGCTATTAAGGGCGAAATAATAATGCCGACGCCGTTGCGCAGTAGAGAGGGAATTTGATAGCAGAGTGATTTACCACCGCCGGTCGGCATTAAAACCAAGGCATTATTACCCTCGGTAACATGGTCAATAATCTCGGCCTGATGACCGCGAAAGCTATCGTAACCATACAGGCTGTTTAAAATCTCTAGTGCGTTTTGGGGCATAGTGTTCCGATTTTCTAATTTATTGATTTGTTAAGGCAAGATTGTGACTATCTTGAGGTGACTACTTTTTCTGGTGTAAGCCTGTAACCTAAGGCAGTCATAATTGAGTTGACGTTGTCCAGCCTTGGGTTACCTTTGCTGGATAATGCCTTTTGCAAACCCTGTCGGGTCATGCCTGTTTGTTTGGCAATTGCCGTTATGCCTTTTACTTTGGCTATCACTCTGAGTGATGCCAGCAACGCAGCGGAATCGCCATCTTGGGCATATTCTTCAAACATTTCGCAGACATAGTTATCCACCTCTTGCGGATGACCACGAAAGTAGCTTTCCTCTAACTTGTCGAGTGTTCTGTATTTAGTCATGAGTTTGATACTCCTGCCAGTATTTTACTGCCATTTCAATATCCTTGGATTGGGAACCCTTGTGGCCCCCAATTAGCAGTACAACGATATTGTCGCCCTCTTCTGCAAAATAAACCCGATATCCAGCACCAAAGAATAGTCGCAATTCAAAGACGCCATTGTGGAGATATTTACAGTCACCATAGTTGCCTTGCTCAATGCGGCGGAGTCTGGCTAACACCCGACGCCGAGCCTAGGAATCTTTCAGACCATTTAGCCAATTTACAAAAGGCTCTTCACCAGAACTATTCCTGTAAAGAATAACGGTCTTTGGATTAATAGACTGTCCCATCTAAGCCTCGCCAATATAACAATGCCAACTATAGTTGGCAATCGCTTTATCCAATTAATTGGCACTAATATCACTTATTAGCGAAGGCAAGCGTTGAGACAGGCTTCGCCCTGAGCCTGTGACGAAAAACTATTAACCGTAAAAAAGGCCCGCATCTGCAGAGCAACAGATCTTTCGTCACGTTGTTCCTCAAGATGACAGTGAAGTAGGTTCAAGATGACAATGAAGTAGGTTCAAGATGACAGGGAAGTAGGTTCAAGATGACAGTGAAGTAGGTTCGAGGTGTCAGTTAGCGGAGTGCGCTATGATATAAACTTTGTCATCCCGACAGAGCGTAGCGACGAGGGATCTAGAGATCTCTCACATACGTTCAAGATGACAGTGAAGCAAGTTCAAGATGACAGTGAAGCAAGTTCAAGATGACAGTGAAGTAGGTTCAAGATGACAGTGAAGTAGGTTCAAGATGACAGGGAAGTAGGTTCGAGATAACAGGGAAGTAGGCTCGAGATGTCAGTTAGCGGAGTGCGCTATGATACAAACTTTGTCATCCCGACAGAGCGTAGCGACGAGGGATCTAGAGATCTCTCACATACGTTCGAGATGACAGTGAAGCAAGTTCAAGATGACAGTGAAGTAGGTTCAAGATGACAGTGAAGCAAGTTCAAGATGACAGTGAAGCAAGTTCAAGATGACAGGGAAGTAGGTTCGAGATAACAGGGAATAAAAAAGAGCCTGCGTTTGCAGACCATTTTTTAGATGCCAGCCTTCGCTGGCATGACGCACTTTACGTCACCCCAGCGAAGGAACGTCACCCCAGCGAAGGGCTGGGGCTGGGGTCTCACTTTTAGCCCATCGACAAAATAACCTTGCCCTTCGCACGACGCTCAGAAATAGACGCAAACGCATCCTTATAATCATCCAGTGAATAAACCTCAGTCACCAGTGGCGAGAACTGGCCGCCATCAATCATGGCTATCAGCTCATCAAAGTTAGTGCGCGACTCCAATGGGAATCTGGCTACCCAGGCTCCCCAGAAAACACCAACCACTGATGCGCCTTTAAGCAGCATCAGGTTAAGCGGTATCGCTGGAATAGGGCCAGAGGCAAAACCAATTACTAGGAAACGACCGCCCCAGCCAATCGCTCTAAACGCCTGCTCGGAAAAATCACCGCCAACGGGATCATAGATAACATCTACGCCCTTTCCGCCGGTAAGCTCTTTAACTTTATCTTTTAGGTTTTCGTCAGAATAGTTGATGCGCATATCTGCGCCCGCTTCACAGGCAAAGTCTAGTTTCTCTTCTGTAGAGGCGGCGGCAATAACAGTTGCACCCATCGCCTTTGCAATTTGAATGGTCGCAATACCCACACCGCCAGCTGCACCCAGTACTAGCAATGTTTCGCCGGGCTGAATGTTGGCCTGCTGCTTTAACGCGTAATAAGAGGTGCCATAGGTAATCGCAAAACCCGCAGACTGCTCAAATGACATGGTCTTGCCCATGCCGAACGAGGAGTGCTCTGAGCTTACGCACTGCTCAGAAAATCCGCCAACCTGAAGCATTGAGACAACCTTATCGCCGACTTTATGGCTAGAGACACCCTCACCCAGTGCAGTGACAACACCGGAAACTTCTGCGCCGGGAATAAACGGCAGCTCTGGTTTAAATTGATACTTGCCCTGTACGGTTAATACGTCGGGAAAGTTTACGCCAGCGGCTTTGATATCAATCAGAATCTCGCCTTTACCTGGGGTTGGTACCGGGCGCTCTTCGAGGGTCAAATTTTCTGTGGGTCCAAACTCGTTACATACTAACGCTTTCATAATCCTGTCCTGATCAATTAATTATTATTTTTGTTCTTCACGATAAGCAGCGGCTTTGGCGACAAACTTATTGGTTTGTTGGAATCCACCAATCAATACCTGCTCTCCTTCGGGGTTATCAATGGCATCCATATGGGCACGTACATTTTCTGCGGTCTGAGCTTCCGGTGGCAGATAAATACCATCGGTCTCATAGATATGAGTGCGCGCATAACCGCCAGCACCGGCACAGAGAATCGAACGGTTGGGTGCGTCGTTGTCACAGAGGGTAAGCAAACCAGCAGTAACTGATTCAACGGTCATAATCTCAGACTGCTCTTCGGTAACAAGCCCTTCTAACATACGAGTACCCGCGGTCGGAGACAGGCAGTTAACCTTAACATTATACTTTTCACCCTCTATACAAAGCGTATTCATCAAACCCACTACGGCCATTTTTGCTGCGCCATAGTTTGCCTGACCAAAGTTGCCGTACATACCACTTGAAGAAGTGGTCATCACTATGCGGCCATAGCCCTGCTCGCGCATCAGTGCCCAAACTGCTTTGGAGCAGTTGGCAGAACCCATCAAATGCACATCGACGACTAGCTTAAAGTCGTCCATGCCCATTTTGACAAAGCTTTTATCGCGAAGAATTCCGGCATTGTTCACCAAAATATCAACACGACCCCACTTCGCGACAGCCTGTGCAACCATGGCTTCAACTTCATCCATTTTTGCCACATTGGCGCCATTGGCAATGGCTTCGCCGCCGGCGGCTTCGATCATGGCAACGGTTTCCATCGCCGCATCGCTTGAGCCGCCATCACCACTGACCGAACCACCTAGGTCATTAACCACCACCTTGGCACCCCGTGCAGCGAGTGCCAATGCATGGGAGCGACCCAGACCATTACCAGAGCCTGTGACTATGGCAACTTGGTCATCGTATCTAATAGTCATCGGTTATTTCCTTACATGTACTGTTTAAATTCGCGACGTCCAATCACCATACGGTGAACGGCATCTGGGCCATCAGCAAAACGTAGAGTGCGCTGAGCGCCATACCAGATTGCCAGTGGCGTATCCTGAGACAGACCTAAACCGCCGTACATCTGCATGGCTTCATCGATAATTTTCAGTGCCATGCTCGGTGCTGCAACTTTAATCATTGAGATATAAGGCTGTGCCGCATCGGTTCCTACATTGTCCATTAGCCAAGCGGCTTTAAGACAAAGCAGACGAGTCATTTCAATATCAATACGCGCCTGAGCAATAATATCCACATTGCCACCCAGCTTAGCCAGTGGGCGACCAAAGGCTTCACGCTCTAATGAACGCTTAGTCATCAGCTTTAACGCAGCTTCAGCTAAACCAATTGAACGCATGCAGTGGTGAATACGGCCAGGCCCTAAACGCCCCTGCGCCACTTCAAATCCACGGCCTTCGCCAAGGATCATATTTTCTTTAGGTACACGCACATCGGTGAAACGCATATGCATATGGCCATGGGGCGCATCATCAATATTAAAAATTTCCATCGCGCGCAGGTTTTGTACGCCGGGCGTTTCGAAGGGAACCAATACTTGCGAATGACGTGAGTGACGCGGTGCGTCTGGATTGGTGTTAACCATCACGATCAGAATCTTGCAGCGCGGATCACCGGCGCCTGAGATCCAGATTTTCTCACCATTAAGTACCCACTCATCGCCGTCAGCAACACAGGACAGCGCAATATTAGTGGCATCAGATGAGGCAACATCCGGCTCAGTCATGGCGTAAGCAGAGCGAATTTCACCGGCTAGAAGCGGCTTTAACCACATCTCTTTTTGCTCTTCAGTGCAGTAGCGGGCCAGTACTTCCATGTTGCCCGTATCTGGAGCAGCACAGTTAAAGACTTCAGGGGCTAGGTGCGAACGGCCTGTCTCTTCTGCAATATAGGCATACTCAACAGTGTTTAAACCATGGCCACCTTCAAAATGGGTAAGAAAGAAATTCCATAGGTTCTTAGCTTTGGCCTGATCTTTCAGACTCTCTAGAATTTCGGTCTGGCGCTCGGTATAGGTCCAGCGATCGCCTTTAGCGACCTCGGCATGATACTCGGCTTCTAAGGGCAGAATTTCTGTATCAATAAAATGTTTTACTTCTTCGAGTATGGGTTTGACCTTGTCGCTAATACCTAAGTCCATTGTTCTTATCCTTCTTATTATGAATTTTTATTCGTTCTGTAGATTTGGTCGCGTCTTTTCTAGCAGGCTATTTTAACTGGCCGGCTATTTTGACTAGCAGCTATTTTAACTAGGCGGCTATTCTAATACAGCCTGAAACAAAAACGGGGCATCATTTCTGACAACCCCATCTGCGATCTCTTTTTACTTAGTACCCGCTCAGCAGTGCGAAACGATCGGTGTGGTAACTGTTATCACCAAACATCATCTGTGCTGGACGTGAGCGTTTAATAAAGAAGCCAATATCATATTCATCGGTCATACCAATGCCGGCGTGCATCTGAATCGCCTCATTAGTAGACAGCTCAGCCACTTCACAAAGCTTGGCTTTCGCCACACTGGCCAGAATTGGGGCTCGTTTATCCCCTTCGTCCATCGCCTGTAACGACTTTAATACTACTGACTTACAGAGCTCAACCTGACTCCACCAGTCCGCCGCGCGATGTTGCAGGGCCTGAAACGAACCAATCAGAACACCAAACTGCTTGCGCTCTTTTAAATATTGCAATGTCATATCAAAGCTCTGCTGGGCCATACCCAGAAGCTCAGCCGACAGGTAAATGTTACCGGCATCCAGCGTAGTGGAAAGCGCTTTAAAGCCCTTGCCCTCTTCACCCAGTAGTGCGGCCTCGGCCACCTCTACATTGCTAAACTTTAAGTTGGCGTAGTTGCGGGTATCAGTCATTTCAACACGCTCAACCTCAACACCAGCTGCGGTACGATCCACAACAAACAGGCTAATGCCTTGCATATCTCCCGCTTCACCGGATGTTCTGGCCACAACAATAAGCTTGTCAGCAGTGCTGCCATCAGCCACAAAACGTTTGGCGCCATTTAAAACATAACCTCCGCCCTGTTTAACCGCGGTCATACTGATCTGCGTGGGTGCATGATGGATGCTCTCATCAACGGCCAGTGCCGTGGTGATCTCGCCACCGGCAATAGCGCCCAATAATTCTGTTTTCTGCGCTTCGCTGCCCGCTGCATTAATCGCTGTTACGCCCAGTATTGCTGTGGCGAAAAGCGGTGAGGCGGTTAATGTGCGACCGGTTTGTTCAACGATCTGACCCATACCCACGTGGCCAAATTCTAACCCACCGTAAGCTTCTGGAACCAAAATTGCTGCCCAACCCATGTCGGTCATCTGACCCCAAAGGTTATCGGCGTATCCGGTTTGGCTGCCTGCATCACGCTGCTTGCGCAGTTCTGCGATTGGGGCAAACTCAGCCAGGAAACCCTGAGCTGATTCTTTGAGCATCTGCTGCTCTTCGTTTAAAACTAATGCCATGACTCTGTACCTTTAAATTCTGTTAGTGCACTTGCTTTCTATCTCGGGAAATCCATCTCGGGAAATCCATCTAGGCCAATATTACTAACCGAGGCCGAGGATGTTTTTAGCGATTACGTTCAGCTGAATCTCTGAGGTTCCGCCTTCGATTGAGTTACCCTTAGTGCGCAACCAGGTGCGCGGCAACCAGCCACCCTTTGAAGCCTCACCACTCCAGACCACAGCATCACTACCGTGGATCTTGAGCAATGTTTCGAAGCGACGCTTGTTTAGCTCTGTGCCGTAATACTTCAGCATTGCCGATGTAGCACCTACACCCTGACCGGATTTAACTTCGTCAGTTACGCGCTCTGCCGTCAGGCCAAAGCAGGCACCATCAATTTCCCAGGTCGCTACTTCTGCACGCAACATTGGGTTGTTCATGCGGCCATGTTCAGTACCCAGGGTTTTTGCGGCAAGCTGACCTAGGGTTTCACCGCCAACATCCGCTGAGCCCATGCCACCAATCATCTCGCGCTCGTGAGTCAGCAAATACTTAGCAATGGTCCAACCATGGTTTATATCGCCCACTACCTGATCTTTCTCAACACGAACATCATCGAGGAAAGTTTCGCAGAACGGCGAGCTACCAGAAATAAGTTTGATCGGCTTAGGGGTTACGCCGGGAGTCTCCATATCGAAGAGCACCAGACTGATGCCCATTTGCTTCTTGGCTTCTGAATCTGTGCGCAACAGGCAGAACATCCAGTCAGCTTTGTCGCCGTAAGAGGTCCATACCTTTTGACCATTGGCGATAAAGTGATCGCCCATATCAACACCCTTAGACTGCAGGCCGGCCAAATCTGAACCAGCACCAGGTTCAGAGTAACCCTGACACCAGCGAATCTCACCGCGAACAATCGGTGGTAAATGCTGCTGTTTCAATGCTTCTGAGCCGAATTTAAGCAGTGCAGGCCCAATCATCCAGATACCAAAGCTATCCAGCGGAGAGCGCGCATTGATTTTGGCCAGCTCTTCTTTTAATACCTTGTGTTCCGCTTTCTCTAAACCGCCGCCACCGTATTCAGTGGGCCAGTCTGGTGCAGTCCAGCCTTTGGCTGCCATGCGATCCATCCACAGCTTCTGGTCTTCACTGGCGAACTTGTAGTTGCGGCCGCCCCAGCACATATCGTCTCCTCCTGGGGTTGAATGGCGCATTGACTCGGGGCAGTTTTGTTCTAGCCAATCCCGGGTTTCTTGCCTAAACGCTTGTAAATCACTCACATTAGTCTCCTGCTGTAATACACACTTAGAAAGGGTTTGAAAACCGACTGCTAAGTCGATTTTTAGTCGCTATTTTTAATGAATTGAACTTACAGTATGTTATTGTAACTTTCAAGTATCACTCAACAAAAGACGGGTATTCGCGTGGCTTATAAGACGGTTTCAGGTACCCTAACCGGTCTGGTAAAAGTCATTAGACACGGCCCGTAAACGACCCATAATAAAACTAAGAATCAGAGGGAAATATGACTAACTACAGCAACAAAAGCATTGTTCTAGCAAGCCGCCCTGTTGGCGAGCCCATCGCCGACAATTTCAGACTCGAAACCACCGACGTTGCCGGACTCGAAGAGGGCCAGGTCTTAATCAAAACTCTCTACCTCTCACTCGACCCCTATATGCGCGGTCGCATGAGCGAAGCCAAATCCTATGCTGACCCAGTGGCCATTGGCGAAGTAATGGCCGGAGAAACCGCCGGTGTTGTGGTTGAATCCAAATCTGATCTCTATGCCGTGGGCGACCACGTCTGTTCGCGCTCTGGCTGGCAGGAGTATTTCGTCTCCGATGCCAATGACCCAATGACCTACAAAGTCGATGCGGACCTAGTGCCTCTCTCTGCCTATTTGGGTGTTTGTGGCATGCCTGGCCGTACTGCTTATTTTGGCCTGCAGAGTGAAGGCAAGCCCAAAGTCGGCGAAACATTGGTGGTCTCAGCTGCCTCTGGTGCCGTTGGCTCAGTGGTGGGTCAAATTGGTAAGAAGCTCGGCTTACATGTTGTGGGTGTTGCCGGTGGCGAGAAGAAATGCGCCTATGTCAAAGACGAGCTGGGGTTTAATGAGGTCGTTGATTACAAGTCCGATGACTTAGACACCGCCCTCGCAGCTGCCTGCCCCAATGGCATTGATATCTACTTTGAATCCGTTGGTGGCGCCGTCAGTGAAGCCGTTGCCAAACAATTAAACCCTGGCGCACGTGTGCCTATCTGTGGCTTTATCTCCAATTACAACACCAGAGACATTACCACGGCGCGCACGCCCTTCCATATTTTTGGTGAACTAGAAACGCCACCAGCCCATAAATTTTTCTTGGTATTTGATTACATGAATGAATATGCTGAAGCCAATAAAGCACTCACAGACTGGGTAACCAGCGGTGAATTAAAGTATCAGGAAACCATCGTTGATGGCTTGGAAAGAGCGCCAGAATATTTCAGCTGGCTATTTAGCGGCAAGAATTTTGGCAAGCTAGTGGTTAAGGTTGCAGACCAATAGATTAGTCAGATAACTAAATCCTTTTCAAACACGAAACAACACAGGGAAACCGATTGCATGAGCGAAGCACTACAGCAACTATTAGAGGTTCTATCACTGGAAAAGATTGATACCAACATCTATCGTGGCATCACCGCTAAAACTAAGAACAAGCGGGTTTTTGGTGGCCAGGTATTCGCTCAGGCAATGCGCGCCGCGCAAGATACTGTTGATCAGGATCGTATGGTGCATTCACAGCATGCGTATTTTTTGCGCCCCGGCGATCCGTCAGTGCCCATTCTCTATGAAGTCGATGCGATTCGCGATGGCGGTTCATTTACCACCCGTCGCGTGGTGGGTTCGCAACGAGGCAAAGCTATCTTTAATACCGAGATGTCATTCCAGGTAATGGAGCCCGGTCTGTCTCATCAAGCCGATATGCCCGACTGTGTAGGGCCAGAAGACCTTGAAGACGACAGCGCTCGTTGGGCCAAGTTAGCCGAGTCGTTAAATAAAGAAGATAAAGCTCGATCCACCGCCAACCGTCCGGCGCTGCGGCCTATCGAAATGCGCTCAGTTGTGCCATTGGATTTCGAAAACCCTGTGCCACGAGATCCAGAGCAACTTATCTGGATTAAGGCCGCAGGATCTCTTTCCGAGATGGATGTCGCTGAAGATCCGGCACTGCACAGGGCCATTCTTGCCTATGCCTCGGACTTTAATTTGATGGGCACATCAATGCTGCCACATGGGGTTAGTTTTATGAATCCTAAATTTCAGCCTGCATCACTGGACCACTGCATCTGGTTCCACGATAAGTTTAAGGCGGATGAATGGCTGCTGTATGCAATGGACAGTCCCCGCGCAAGCCATGCCCGAGGCCTTAGTCGTGGGTCATTCTTCAGCCGCGACGGTCGTCTTGTGGCCAGTACCATTCAAGAAGGTCTGATACGTTTGCGCTCTTGATTAAGAATTGGTTACTCGCTGACTAAAACCGCTTCAAGCGCCCGTCTAATTTGCGCGGGAATAGCAACAGACTTATCCGTAGCACGATCCACAAATACATGAGTAAAGGTCCCGACCGCAGACGCGGTTGGCTGGCCCTGCTGAAAAATAGCAATGCCATATTCAACCGAACTATTGCCTAGCTTGTTCACCCTAAAGCCGGCTTCAATAGGCTCGGGGTAAGCAATTGGCGATTTGTATTCACAGGCAGATGCCACCACAAAACCAATCACTTCCGCCTGCTGAATATCTAAACCGCCCTCTTCAATCAGGTACTTATTGGCCACCGAATCAAAGTAGCTGTAATACACCACATTGTTCACATGGCCATAGATATCATTATCCATCCAGCGGGTGGTGATGTCGGTAAAGTAAGGATAATTCGCACGTTCGGTCATGGCTAAAACGCCTGTTGGTAAATAGCGAGAGCATCATCAAAACTGACATCTCTTGGATTATTAATAAGCAGACGCTGCTGCAACATAGCCTGCTCTGCCAGCATGGGCAGATCGGCCTCGTCGATATTCATCTGGCGCAATGTTGTGGGCAATCCCAAATCTTCAGCCAGCTGTAAAAAGTAAGTAGCTAATAGTTCGGTGACCGCTAAAGGATCTTCGGGCAACGTCTTACCCGGTAAAATAATGGGTGCCAACTCGGCATACTGATGTCCAGCCTC
>Ga0208148_1000356_pt1 | contig 17978 bp, 37 predicted proteins | sample DEB08_DNA_16_FD_184525 | JGI IMG/M metagenome (GOLD analysis project Ga0208148, IMG submission 184525) | Aqueous microbial communities from the Delaware River and Bay under freshwater to marine salinity gradient to study organic matter... | ecosystem: Environmental > Aquatic > Marine > Coastal ...
AACTATGGCAGATATACATTGTAGACATTGTGGGGAACCTTGGGATATCTATAACCTACATGAGGTTTCAGAATATGGGATGAACTACAACCAAGCAAAGAAGTCATTCGCTATTAATGGTTGTGGCTTCCGCGAAAAAATTAAATGTAACTTTTCAATAGTTGATCCAGACGCAATGGTAAAAACAATAGCGTCACAGGTCTTATCAGACCATCCTGATGATTGGCTTATCTAGCAGTAAAGATTCTTTTCCATTCAAGTGAGCAATGGTAAAATTAACTAGGCAGGGACAAATACCACACTAAACTTTTCTCTTAGCTGAGTAACTCCGCAACCCTCACAAGTGGAGTAGTGGTATCCCTGCCGCCTTCACTATTAATCCACTGTACTTCCATAATCTTTGCAGATTGTGGGCGTATTCTTATGGCTGAAATTAACTAAGCCAAAGGAACAAATGCTATGAATTTCTACCACGAAAACGATCCACGAATTAAAGACATGTTAGTACACCGTTGGCCTTTTTGTTATATGCATGGTGCTGCTGAAGATGTCATAAACATTGAACAATATGAAAGAGATATATCGTGGTCAGCACCTGATTTATTTGTTTGTAATGAGCCTATGCCCAGTGAAGCCGGTGCATATTATGGCAAATTATATGGACATGATGTGGTCATGGTTATTGCTGAACACTCAGGAACATTAGGGGGTAGAGGTGCTATCAATGAACCTTCTACTGATGACTATGTACACGTTTTTAAACCAGAAGATTGGCAATAAAGGAGAAACTAAAATGACTAATGAAATAATCAAAAGCACTCATACAGATTCAGAATTATCTGGGCTTAATTCATTTCGAGCAGAGTTTGAAGATGGTGTTGAACACTTTCAACTATCACTGCACTGTGATGAGCTTGACTTTACACAAGAAACAAACACCCGTGATTCATACAGGATCATGACCGTCAAAGCCCGTGGAAGAAATGGCAATGTTGCCATACTTAATGTTTTCTTTGACAAAAAATAACCAACCAAGAGGAGTAAGTAAATGACAGTTAAAAAGACTATGGATCATGGCGCGTATCAACGTAAGACAAAAGCCATGACAGAAGAAGAGCTGTACTACACCATGCGAGATTGCAAACAAGCAATGGAGGCAAACCCTAACGGTATCAATGACGGCTACTATGCTGATGAAATTAACTACTGTTCAATGGAATTGTACCAACGTAGGCAAGTCTTACTAAGGTCTAGTCCTTATTGGGTTAATAAAAGGAGATAACTAATGTCAGGATTTGGATACGAATACCCAGCAGGTGCAGCCAATGATCCTAATGCACCTTGGAACGAGCAGGTATGTGATGTATGTGATGGCTGTGGCTATACCTGTGAGCCTGAAGACTTAAATGAAGAAGGGATTTGTAATGAATGCATTAACAATGCAGACACTGATAACTACTGTGAGAGGGAGACTTAAATGCAAACAGCTACCGCAAACTTAATACCAGTTGTAAATCTACGCCCCGCACATACCCGATATCGCAAGGGTGTAAAGCAGCCACATAACAACATGTTAAAACGTGGCAAACAGAACACCAAGCTAGGGGACAAGGTCACTATCAAGATGTGGAAAGGTATGACCATGTACTCCTTGACACTAGAAGAACGTGCTACCTGTCCTGATGATTGTTCGCAATGGGATAACTGTTATGGAGACAACATGCCATTCGGGCATAGGTTCGATCATACCGCTTCAGACTTTATATATTATCTAGAAGAACAGTTAGAACAACTCAATAACAAACATACTAAGGGATTTATTGTACGGCTGCATGTATTAGGTGAGTTCTATGATCCGTTCTATGTCATGCAATGGCAGAAATGGCTGCGTATTTTCCCCAACTTACGTGTGTTTGGATATACACATCGTAAATTAGGTACTTTAATCGGTGATCAGATTGATTTAGCTAACAAGGAATTTCCTGATAGGTTTCGTATCCGATTCAGTGACGATCAATCAACAAAGTTTAGCGCACATGTAGGCACTGACACTGCCGCGATAGGTGGCATCATGTGTCCAGAACAAACAGGTAAGACAGATAGTTGTGCTACCTGTGGGTACTGCTGGACTAGCAACAACCCAGTAGTTTTTATTGAACACTAACCAGTAGTTTTTATTAAACATTAAAAGGAGAAAGAACAATGGAAAGTAACCAAAGTAATGACCAAGAGTACTTCAACTTTTTGATTAACCTCAGAAACAGCGGGGCAATCAACATGTTTGGAGCAGCACCCTATCTGGCAGACAAGTTTGATCTGAAAAACCATGAAGCCCAGCAGGTGTTACTGCGCTGGATGGCATCGTTTGATTAAGGAGCAAGTGTAATGCGATACAAAGAAACAGATGGTGGTCGTTTAGACTCAGGTTTTAGAGGACTAGGGGGTGACTGTGTAACTAGAGCAATAGCTATAGCCACAGAGATACCTTACCGACAGGTTAGAAAAGCATTAACTGACTTGACTATTGAAATGACAGGAGGACTCGATAGATCAGCGGCTAATGGAGTAGCTGTTCCAGTAAGTCACGCTTACTTAACATCACTAGGGTGGCAGCTTGTACTAACAAAGAAATCTTATCTTAAAGATATACCCATGACAGGAACTTTAATTGCTTGCTTACCTCGACACACCACGGCGGTGATTAATAACACTGTGCATGACAGGTGGGACTCTAGGAAGTCTCGAAAAACTAAATGTGGCTCACCAGTTATGCAAGGTTACTATCAAAAAGGGCAAGCGTTATGAAGAAACCTACTGAACAAGTAAAAAGAAAATGTGGCCGTCCATCTAGCGGCCTAACCAAAAACGAATTAGTTAAAAGGAGTAAAGCCAGATTGGATACTAAAAACATGTCTATCAATGGCGAACTGCTACGAGCATTTAATGCCGCCAAAGAAAAACACTCAGAGATTGTAGGCTTTAAGTTAAATACTAAGCAGTTCTTTTCAGTCTTGGTTTCTAACTACAACAAGAGCCAGAATAATGAAGAAACCTAAGCAACCTAAGTTAAAAGATGTAGCCAACGCTGCTATACCTAAATCATATTTGACAGGATGGTTTAGCGTGGGTTCCAAAGGAGGATCTGCAGAGGCTAGGCAACTGGCTGACAAGTGGCTGCAGAAACATGGTAACAAACTAAAGGACTAAATTATGGACTTAAAAGAACTGGCTGAAAGAGAACTCAAATCAAAACCACGCAAGATCAAAACTATCTGGAACGAAGAGTACGCTAGTGACCGTGAAGCTATGGAAGCGATGTACCGACAGGCTGTAAAAACTGGAGCATCATGGGAAGCACCTTCTGATCATGTAGAGCAACAACTTGGGCAGTTTGTACGTCAGTACATGCAGCATAAATACCAGTTAACTTTGGACAGCTTGTTAAAGGAGGCACAATGGAAACTATAGACCTGACCCCAACCCGTGAAGGTTACATCGTTTGTCTTAAAGCAATAATTCAAGGCAGTACTAATGCAGAAGATGTGGCATGGGCTAAAGAAGAACTAACTAAAACTAAAGGGTGAGAACATGAACGTAAAAGAAGCAAAAACTATAGACCTGACTCCAACCCGTGAAGGTTACATCATCATGCTTAAGGCGATCATCGAAGGCACCCTCAACCGTGGGTTCGATCCCGATGATGCAGCGTGGGCTAAAGAAGAACTAACTAAACTAGAGGAGCAAGCCTAATGAAATACCCCCTTCAAGTAGCACAGATAATATCTTTCTCTGCTTTCGACAAACAGCTCAAAAGGATTACCTTTCAGTCTAAAGAAGAACATGAGGAATTCATACGCACTATGCCTAGTAATGTTCAGCTTATTGAAAAGGATGAGAAGGCTGTTAGGGAAGCTTTACGTGTTCCAGAATCTCCAATATTTGAAGGTACTTGGAAAGCCTTTGATGAGTTAGTGGATGAAGGTGATGCGATAATTGCTAAACGAAAAGAGCCTGTATTACAGCAGCATTTCGAGCAGCTAGGTCTTGACCTTGGGGTAATGAATAAACCTAATGAAGATTAATTTAACTATTGAGTTAGACACTGAAGATCTTGCTGACAGGGAAGAGTTAGAAGATCTATTAATTAAAATAACAGATGCTCTTAGGAGTAATACTGATGAAGAGGAGAAAGAATATGAATGAACAGATAGAACATGTTATGTGTGTAGCAAGGCAGGAAGACCTTAAAAAGCTACACCATTTCAGTATAGATTTAGCCCTGATGCAGGAAGAAGGAGGAACATTTGTGGGTTATAGTTGTTATGACACAGATGTTCTTGATGGTATCAAAGCTAAGGCTAGAATCATGCCTTATATAAACTCAGATGAACTAGAAGTAGTGAGTGTTATCTGGGCGCAACGCTTAAGAGGAACAGGACTAGCCACTAGAATAAAGTATCACGCAGTACAAGTTGTAAGTTATCCTTAGTTAGCCAGCCTTAGATACTCCAAAGGTGAGCAGGGACATCTTAAAATACAATGCCTTGGGGAAAGGCTGGTGGGTGTAGTTAGCCCTTTCATATGCCCCTTAATTGTATTAATCCCTGCACTTTATATTATGTATGCCTCCATTATTTCTACAGAGTTCTACATAATTCCTTCACTATTGATACATAACAATGGAGAGAGTATGGAATGAAGTAATTAGTCTTTTTTTATGTGTGGTTGTCCAGTACAATCATTTACATATTTTACAGATCAGTAATTATTTTTACTGAATCAATAAACCTAGAGTACAACAGGAACAATATTATGAATAGTGACAGTAACATCCTTAGCTTTAACTCACACGTTAAAACAGAAGTACCTTCAGATAAAACCCCCTTAGCAAAGTTTGGTTTAGGTAGTTTAGAAAATGAATTACCAATCTATGCTTCTTCACCTGTGCATTTCCAATTGGGTGATGATTCAGAACTCTTCACTGAATGTGCTGACCGTAAAGTCATCTACAATACTCGCAATGATCAAGTGATCAATGTAGTCAAGAAAAATTACAACATAGACTACCAACCAGTAGCTGGTGTAAACATCATTGAAACAATGCTTGCTGGATCTGGTCTAGATTGTACTGACATGACTAGAACATACGAGCAGTCGCATGAAGGAGCCAGATACGCAGTAATATACACACTTCCTGCTCACACTATAGACTTAGGCAATGGTGATGTGTCTGAGCTGACATTAACTCACAGAAACAGTGGTGATGGTAGTTGGTGCTTCACACTTGAAGTAGGTTGGAACAGGATTGTGTGTATGAATCGTCAAGTATCTATTGATTACTTCAGCCTGTTCAAGACTAAGCACACTCCTAACATGTCACCTGAATATGGAGCTAGAAAGATAGCTGGTGTACTTCAAGGGTTTGAGGCTGAGAAGGAACGCTGGACTGCATGGAAGAATCAATCCATTAGTCAAATGGAAGCATTCAAAATCTTTGCAACAGCAGCAAAGTTCAAGATAGATACTCAGTTGACCTTGTCTGAATTGTTAGTTTCTACTAGCTACAGAAAGTCTAAGGCTATGCAGTTCATGTGGAAGCGTTACACAACTGAAGAAGTTATAGCACTTGGTTCTAATGAATGGGCTGCGTACAACGCTATGACAGGCTGGGCTACTCATGCTCCTGCTTCAACTAAACCTTCAAAAAAGAACATTGTATCCACTAAAGTTGATAGGGCGAATAGCGTAAGATCTGCTTGCACCTTGCTTAAAGCCGCTTAAGCGAGGAGTCCCCAATGGATACATCAAAAGAGCGTAAGCTTATTGAGGAGACTTTTGTCTTGGCTTTTGCATCCTCGTTACAAGTCGAGGTGCCAAACAAAGACGCAGTCGAACACTTTGTTTCTTTTGTTATTTCAAAAAGAATAGCTGCCCTTAATTACCTACCTACTCTCCCCATAGATGAAAGGTTTATCTACTCATCTATACCTGAATTCATTAACTACTTACAGGGAGGACATAAATGATCACTATGAAGAAAGACAAGTGGCAACATTTTACATCGTTGTACGGTGAAGAGATGTACAAAGATAAACTAACTCACCGTACCAGACAATGTGATGAAGATCCTAACTCAATAGAAATAACTTTTGGGCAAGGTATCGAGCATAACGGCTATAACTTAGTCGAAGAGTACTTAACTTTTATAAAAAACCAAGGAAAAACAAATGGCTAAATTATCAAACATTATTGAAGGTGGAAGTTATTTTGCAAAGGTCTACGAGGCTGTTCCTGATTACAACGAAAAGCAGTCAATAGAGCGAGGAGAGCCGGGATCTGGCAAGTACCAGTGGGAAATTAACTTAGCAGTAGACAAGGAAATCTTTGAAGCTTTTGAGAATGAAGGATTCAATGCTGGTATGAAGGAAGCTGGGAGAGCGTCTTATACTGACAAGCCTGTTATCACTTTTATAAAGTGGGCTAGTGACTATAAAGGTAATCCTAATACTAACCCTCCTATCATGGACTTAAATAAGAACCCCCTTTCTATTGAAGACAGGATAGAGAATGGCAGTATCGTTAGGGTTCAGTGGAAAGCTTACGAGTATGGTAAGAACACTCGCTATAAGCGTCCTATGTTGGTAGCTGTCCAAGTCGTAGAACTAAATGAACCTACTGTATCAGAAGATGAGGTGGCCTTTTAATGATAGAGACTCTTACATTTGAAGGGACTAACTATGACCTAACTAAGACTACTGAAGAAAATGCAACTGTTATAAGAGATCTTAGTCGAGTGATACAGAAAGTTCAGCTAGAGCTTCAGGACTGCAGTGATAAAACTTTAGCAGCTCAAGCCTCCCTTAGTGTTTTTTATAAGACATTGAGGGAGAAGCATCTTACTGAGGAAATGATTGAACAACCAGAACAACAGTAAAACAGGGAACACTATTATGGAAGTAACTCACGAACCAAGATACAAAAACCAGCACTTACCTTGTGTATCTTGTAGTAGCAGTGATGCTCTATCAGAGTATATGAATGGCAGTGCTTATTGTTTTTCATGTGAAACAAAGTTTAGTCCTGCTGAATACAGTAAAGCAAAAGGAGGAGATGTTAGTAGTCTGCCCCCTGCTAGACCTAAACATAAAATAAGTAAACCTAAAGGAGGAGAAATATCAGCTATAGAATCACGTAGCTTAACCCTAGCAACTGTTAAAAAGTTTAATGTCAAAGTAGTAAAGGATGAGCATGGTAATGACATCAAGCATTACTACCCTTACTACAATGGTGAAGAAGAAGTTATAAAGATAAGAGACGTTGAAAAGAAAAGGAACAATGAAGCTTTTCAGTTTGTATGGACTGATGGTTCTTCAAAGGTAGATTTGTTTGGTAAGCAACTGTTTGATGGAGGACAAAGGTTCGTTACTTTGTTTGAAGGTGAAATAGATGCAATGTCTGGTTATCAAATGCTCAACACCAGTGATACCAACTACGCTGTACTAGGAGTGAAGTCCTCTTCTGATGCAGAAAGAGCAGTACGCAACAACCTTGAGTACCTCTACTCCTTTGACAATGTAGTCCTTTGTTTTGATATGGATGAGCCGGGGCGTAAAGCTACTGACAAAGTAGCCAAGCTTCTACAGACAGGTAAAACAAAGATAGTCTCACTCCCTTCTGACTTCAATGATGCTAATGAAATGCTCATGGCAGGACAACAAAAAGCATTTAAGGATGCTTGGTATGGAGCTAAAACCTATACACCTAGTGGTCTTGTATCTGTTAGTGATCATAAGAAACGCTACCTTGAACGTCCAACTAAACTATCTGTACCTTATCCTTGGCAAGGGCTTAATGAAAAGCTAGAAGGCTTACGTCAAGGTGAAATAATGATACTGACGGCGGGAACAGGGTTAGGTAAGAGTGCTGTATGTAGAGAGTTACAACACCACTTACTTAAAACAACAGAAGACAACATAGGTATCGTCATGCTTGAAGAAAGCTATGAACGAACCATTGATGGTCTGATGTCAATTGAAGCTAATGAACGTCTATCGAAAGATAGTATAAGGGATACCTACGAGCTAGATCGACTCAGTGAATGGCATGATGCTTTGTTTGAAGGTGTAAACAAAAACAGGGTATGGGTGTATGAACACTTTGGTGAAAACAATCTCAATGCTATTGCTGATAGAGTTAAATTCATGGCAGCAGGTTCAGAGTGTAAGTGGATCTTTATAGATCACATCCACATGATCAGTGCTGCTGGAGGAGACAACGAGACTGCTGAAATTAACAAGATCATGCATAAGTTCAGGGATCTTTGCGAGGAGCTAAACATATCTATTGTTACTGTGTCTCACTTGAGAAGGCTTGATGGGAACAAAGGACATGAGAATGGGGCAGAAGTTAACCTATCTCACCTTAGAGGATCTCATGTAATTGCTCAAATAGCTGACTCAGTTCTTGCTTTAGAACGTAATCAACAATCTGAAGATGAAATACAATCTAGGACTACGCGACTTAGGGTACTAAAGAATAGATACTCTGGTGAAGTAGGAGAGGCAGGTCATATTATTTATGATCCAGTGACAGGTAGACTAACAGAATGTGATGACAGTGATTTACAAATGAGTAATGAGGAGTCATTGATATGAGTAAGCTGGTATTTGATGTAGAAACTGATGGGCTACAGTATACAAAAATATGGTGCATTGTTGCTCAAAATGTAGACACTGAAGAGATTCGTTCGTTTGGCCCTAGTGAGTTAGCAGAAGGTTTGGAGTACCTTAAAACTGCTGACACTTTAATAGGTCACAACATCCTTACCTTTGATATACCTTGTGTACGAAAAATACTAGACGATCCCTACTTTGCTAGGGATAAAGAGATACTAGATACCTTAGTTCTTTCTAGATTGTTTGGTGCTGATCGTAAGTCAGGTCATAAGCTTGCTGATTGGGGAAAGATTTTAGGCTTTCCTAAGATTGAGTTTGATGACTACAGCCATTACTCAGTGCAAATGTTGAAGTATTGTATTAGAGATGTGGAATTAAACACTAAGGTATTCCATGAACTTAGAAGTGAAGCAAAAGGATTCAGCAGACAGTGTATTGACCTAGAGCATAAAGTTGCTGAGATCTTAGGTGAGCAAGAACGCTATGGTTTTTTATTAGACTTTAATAAAGCAGGAGATATTCACACTGAGTTAGGCAATGCAATTGTTAAAACTGAGAAAAGGATTAATGAAGTATTCAAACCTAAGAACAAAGAAACCAAGCTATACCCTAAGTACAAGAAAGATGGTAGTGCTGCAAGGAATGCAATAACTGAAAATGGAGAAGGCACAAGACTAAGTGATGTTGAGTTTGCTGAAATGCAGCAGTCAGGTACTAAGCATGTAGTCCGAACAGAAGTTAAAGAACTTAACATTTCTTCTAGGCAGCAGCTTATTGAGTACTTAAAAGACTTTGGCTGGAAACCAAGTAGGTTTACTGAGAAAGGTAATGTCATCTTAAATGAAAAAATACTTGAGGAGATTACTGATATACCAGAAGCTGCTTACATCCAGAAGTACTTCCTATTGCAAAAGCGTATTACTCAGCTTAACTCTTGGATTAAAGAAGCTGACTCAGCTACGTTCAGAGTACACAGTCATGTGATTCACAATGGTACTGTAACAGGACGCATGACACATCGTAGTCCCAACATGGCACAGGTTCCTAGTGTATCTGTTCCCTATGGTAAGGCTTTCAGGGGTTGTTGGCGAGTACCTGATAAGCACAAGTTAGTTGGTATAGATGCTAGTGGGCTTGAGTTAAGAATGCTGGCTCACTACATGAATGATGAGGATTACATTAATGAAATTATCTCAGGAGACATCCACACAGCTAACCAAAAACTTGCGGGACTTAAATCAAGAGATCAGGCAAAGACATTCATCTATGCGCTTTTGTACGGGGCAGGAGATGAAAAGCTTGGGTCAGTGGCTGGAGGAAACAAAGACACTGGTGCAAAACTTAGAAAATCTTTCTTCGATAATCTACCTGCATTTGCAAATCTTAGAAACAGAGTATCAAGAACTGTCCAAAAAAATGGATGCCTCAAAGGACTAGACGGTAGGAAGTTAAAAATTAGAAGTGAGCATAGTGCTTTGAATGCTTTGCTGCAGGGAGCAGGAGCTATTGTAATGAAAGAAGCTCTTGTGATATTGAATAACAAACTAGCAGTATATGACGCACACTTTGTAGCTAACGTACATGATGAGTGGCAGATAGAAGTAGTCGAAGAAGATGCAGATTATGTTGGGCAGTTAGGAGTAGAAGCTATAGAAGAGGCAGGTGTCTCTTTAAACTTACACTGCCCCTTAACTGGTGAATATAAAGTAGGTGATAACTGGAGTGATACACACTAATGAATAGTCTACTAGTAAAAGACATCTACAATAAATTAGATAAACTTAATGATGGGCCTATTGATCTGTCAGAAGAAGAAATTGAAAGGACAGGAGAAGCTGTTAAGGATGCGCTCAGACACTGGTCAAACCCTAAACCATCTTCTGAGTTTTCTGTAAGAATGTCTAACATAGGTAAGCCCCTAAGACAGATGTGGTTTGATAGTAGACAAGAAAAGACTGCTTCAAGAATAACACCACAGACATTTATTAAGTTTCTGTATGGGCATTTACTAGAAGAAATTATTCTCATGTTAGTTCGTATGACTGACAACAAAGTAACTGATGAACAAAAAGAAGTAGACCTTGAAGGAATCAAAGGACATATTGACTGTAAGATTAATGGTGAGGTAGTTGATATAAAGACTGCTTCAAGCTTTGCGTTTAGAAAGTTTGCTGAAGGAACACTCCATGAGAATGATCCTTTTGGTTACATGATGCAGCTATCTGCTTATGAGGTAGCTGAAAAATCTTCTAATGGAGGTTTCTTAGCAGTCAATAAAGAGTCAGGCGAGTTAGCTTATTACAGTCCGGGTGACCTAATAAAACCTAATCCTATTACTAGAATAAATAATATTAAAGGTATTTTACAAGAGGATGTAATCCCTGAAAAATGTTATGAGTCTGTTCCTGAAGGTAAGTCAGGTAACATGAAGTTAGCTGTAGGATGTGTGTACTGTCCACATAAAACAATATGTTGGCAAGATGCTAATGGAGGACAAGGTCTTAGATCTTTTAGATATGCTAATGGCTTACGCCACTTTACAAGAATTGCTGTTCTTCCTAAAGTAGAGGAGATGACTGCATTATGAATTCTAGAACTGCTAAAAAACTTAGTAAAAAAGCAGAAGAACTTTCAATGGCTTTATTAAAAGAACATCTTTCAGATCAAGAAGCAGCAAAAGTTACTAAATCTTCTGTAGCTAAAACAACATATGGCTCTAGTGACAAAGGTAGCTACGCACTTACAATGTCTACTAAAGGTATGAAGTCTGTCTTAAAGACATTAGTTAAAACAAAACCTATTGAAACTATTTCTTTAGCAGATGTTAAACATTATTGCGCTCAAATAGGTAGAAGTTAATGCAACACAGAAGAAAGAAACGTCCTCCTGAACTAACAAGATCTAAAGGAGGTTACGACTCTGGCTTTGAAAGAAAGCTGCACAGTACAGTATTAAAACACTGGCAACATCATGCTGATCAAGTTAATTATGTTGTTGAACACAAGTATGAACCTGACTTTGTCAGAAAGTTTGGTGAACAAACAATACTAATTGAAGCTAAAGGAAGATTCTGGGATCACGCTGAATACACTAAGTATGTATGGATTAAAAAAGTACTCCCAGCTAATACTGAATTAGTATTTTTATTTGATAACCCTGATCTTCCTATGCCTATGGCTAAGAAAAGAAAAGATGGTACTAAGCGTAGCCACTCTGAATGGGCAGAGTCTAGAAAATTTCGCTGGTATACCGCAGACACATTGCCTAATGAATGGAGGGACTATGACTAAATCAAAAAAACTAAATGACTCTACGCCAGAAGAATGGGATAAGGCAAGTAAGGGAAGCAAACCTGCTGCTCATCACATATATGTAGATCCTTATGATACTACTTTTGAAAGCACATCAGATGGCTCTACTGCTGACTATTATGAGCTGCCTAACCATGCAAAAGAACTACAAGATCTTATCTCATATAAGAATATGAATGCTCAAGATGGTGAAATCTTTCGTACTGTCTATAGGAAAGGAAGAGCTTCACATAGTGACCAGTTAAGAGATGCTAAAAAAGTACAGTACTATGCTAACGCTGAAGTTATAAGACTAGAGAAAGGAAGAAATAGATGAAAGGTGTTACAAAATTATGTCCTAACTGTGGTACAACAGATTTAAAATTGTTCAGTGATAAATCAAAAAAGAATACAAGATGTATTGAGTGTAACAGAAGTAACAATGAAAATGGAATCTATCGAGAAGCTAAAAGAAAAGGAGATCTACTAACTAAGTTACTTAAGCCTTCTAACTTTAAAGGAGTTGTTCGTGGATAAGAAAAGAATCAAACAGAACTTTGTTTACAGAGGTAGCGTAGATCGAGTCTACGATGGAGATACTATCTGGGTTACCTTAGATTTAGGTTTTGATATGTTGTTTCGATGTTCTATTAGACTTAAAGGAATTGATACACCTGAATCTAAAATCAATATAACAAAGCACCCAGAAAGAAAAAAAGAAAAAGCATTAGCTAAGATTGCTAAGAAAAGAATGAAAGAACTTTGTGGTAAAGAAGTATGGGTAGAAAGCAAAAAGCTTTTAAAAGGTAGTACTAAAGACAATGTAAAAGAAAGTACTGCTAAAGAGAAGTATGGCAGGGTGTTAGGAAACATCTATCAAATGGATGGTACTAACATTGCTGATGTACTTATCAGAGAAGGGTACGCTATTAAGTACCGTGGTAAAAAGAAAACTCATGTTTGGAAATAATTAAGGAGAACTAAATGTCTATTTTAACTTGGCTTAAAGAATTCTTTGTTACAACAGCTATGCAAGAATCAAAAGAAAAGATTACAGACAAAGCAGAAAATGTAATAGTTGATATTAAAAGTACTGTTACTGAAGGTATTGAAGAAGTAAAAGATATAGCTGAAGAAACAACAACAGAGATTAAACAAAGAGCAAGAGATAAGTTAGGTAGGTTCTTAGCCGACAATCCTAATACTGACAGCAACGAAGCTTACAAAGATAAGTAAACAGAGTGTAGTTACCACTTAGATTTGTTTGCCCAATAAGCTGCTGACATTTTACCTTTAGCTATATTTTTAGCATGCCTTGCTTTAAAAGATTTACGCCTTGCTTTTTCTTTAGCTGATTTAGGACTGCTCCCAGCACCACTTACACCTTGCTGACCATATCTGATTAGCTTCATAGTATGTCCATCTTGAGCTAATACTACATGGGATTTGGTCTTGTGCTTGGGAGTTCTCTTAGGCTTATTAACTCCTGATAAACCATGTTTCTTAAGTAAAGCTTTTCTTCTGGCTTCATGGGACATTACTTTTTCCTATATGCTCTAGTTTTCTTAGCTATTTTTTTAGGTTGAGCAGAGTGTTGTTTACCTGCTGCAGTATCTTTACGTTTCTTTCTAGTAGTAGCTGCGTATTCTTTGTCACTTAATCCTTTAATAGCTTTAGCAGGTAAATATCTTTCTCCAGTTTTAGCACTAGGCTTACCTGATTTAGTACGCCACTTTTGTTTAGTCCATTTCTTTAAAGACTTCTGAGATTTTTTAAGTGTCACTTATATCCTCCACCAGCATCTTTATATTGTTTAGCCAAAATCTGAGCTTTACGTGCTGACCACTGACCTGCCTTACCTCCTTTATTACCTGCTTTAATTTTATTAAACAGTCTTTTACGCATAGTAGGTTTAGTGTAGTTACCTGCCTCATTTACTTTAGACTTTGGTTTCTTTTTAGCTGCCATTAGGATTCATCATCATCGTTAGACCAAAGCCTCATACCTAATCTTAAACGATCAGCATCATCTTTTTCTAGTTGTTCAACTGTTTTTCCACAATCCCTGTGAGAATTATCACGCTTAATTGTAAACGCCCCATCAACAAAAGGTATTCCTGATGGTATGGAAAAACTTAAAGTGCGAGTTGAGCATTCAGAAACTGAAGCACAAGAGGTAAGAAATAAAATAGAAATTAAAAGTAAGTATTTCATAAAGACTCCTTTAAACTGTTTCATGTGAAACCCTGTTACTAAAATAAAAAAGTACCCTCACGTACCATTTTAGGTATGCAGTGAGCAGTTATGTTCTCTTGCCATTTGTACGGGCGTTGGTTTGGCCCCGGCTCACCAGACTCTATAGCCCAGCTAAACTTATTACATTCATATATGTTTTCAAACAACATATCAGGAGTACTTACTGTAGTCCCATCAACAATAACTACAAGTAAAAAAGCCATTACCATCATGGCTGACGATATACCCAGATCCCTGCAAACAAAAAAGCCATGAAGAAAACCCAAGCAAATACCACAGTTCCGACCAACTTCATTGTCTTTTTTAATTCAGCTTTTCGTTTCTTCAGTATCCTGAGTTCTTTCTCATGTGCGTATCTACTTTCTTCCATACGCTTTTTAATGCTTGTATACAAATCAAATTGACCCTGCATCATGCAAACATCTTTAAGTTGCTGGTCAAAGTTTTCTAGTTGGCGTTTTGCGCTTTCCATACGAAGTGCTTCTTTGTACGACATTGCGCCAGCTTTAGCTTTTTCTACATCTCGATACTGTTCGTCTGCTTCAGCCCACTTACCGACAATAGAATCAAGGTTTCCCTTACCTTCTTTAAGAGTAGCAATCCCAGAGTTAAGTGCTGATATTGCTGATAATACCGCTGCCACCTCCCCCAGCATTTCAGAGGTACTTAGCTAAAAAAACTGATGCTAGAATAAATGGATATACACCCCAGATGCTCATTTCCATCCGATCCATCCGCTGAGATCCACGCTCTAATCTTTCCTCTATTGCTTTAACTCGCAGAGCAGATTCTTTTTCATATGATTCAAGCTTAGTAATATAATCAGCCATAAGTACTACCTAATTCTAAATATTTAAAGTGCTTCTAGTCTTTGACACAGACGTTCAGCCCTATTACCTACTTGTTTATGCCATCGACTATCTCTTGCTTCAGCTCCTGCTTCAGCCCAATCATGTTCCTGTAATGCTGCTAAGTGTTTAGTAAACTTACTGTATCGAGGTCTTCCTAAATTAAACATCATGTTGACACAGACTTCTTGTACTTCATCAGGAAATCTAGCCCATGTAGGTGTACTAAATAAAACCTCACACTCACTAATAGCTATCGCTAAATCATCTTGGAAGACTTCCCATATTCTTTTTTCAGAAACTTCAGTTCCTACAGGCATACCATATTCAGTGTCTGATTCTAGTATTTTATGACCTACCCCAAAAGTAGGTACATTCTCAGAACATAAATAACATTCATGTTTAATGCCTTCATCAATCTTTAGTTGTTCAAATACATTGTCTTTTGATTTTGGGTTCATAACAAACCTCCTACTGCAAGTCCTTTATATTCCATATCTAGTACAACATTTTTAGCTAGTACTAATGGCCCAATTTGAATAACTTCATCAGCTTCTCTTACAGGAGTATTTATCATGTCTCCTTCTCTAATATAAAAATTAGTTTGTCTTCTAGGATCAAACCCTATTTGAGTCCATTCAGGATTTTTTAGCAGTTCATTAGCTTTTTTTCTAATAGCTATAGGATCTAAATCTTTTATAAACCCCTTAATAAAAGCAATAGTAGTTTTATTCTTTTCTCCAGTAAGTATTTTTTCTGCTGGGTTTTCACTAACTGTAAATGTAACAGGCTTACCTTCTTCACCTATATAGTGCATAGCTTTTGCATAGTGAGTTCCCTTAACCCCTTTAGTTGTTCCTGCAACAATCCATGTATCATAAACATTATAAGCATTAATATCTAAACGCCCTTGAAAAAAATCACCTATAGATAAAGGAGACTGAGTAACATTAAATTTATCTGTTATTTTTGAATCTAAAACAAAAAATCCTTCTTCCATTTGATCAGACTTTAAAGAAAAAACTAATGCTTTGTCACTAGGCTCTACAGTTAACCTAGTAAAAGGTGTTACAGGCTTATATAAATCAATGTTTTCTAAATGCTCTCCTCTAGTAATTAAGTCAGCTTTAAAAGCTTGAGCAGATTTTTCTAGTTCTGGAGTTCTTCCAAGAGGTTCTATTTCTCTTGTGTCTTTAACAAGTTGTTTAGCTGCTGCTTTCCACTCATCAGGTGTTTCTGTTTTATCTATAGCAACTTTTTCTTTTATGTATTGATCAGTAGACATTTTTTTGTTTATATTTTTTACAGGGGCTTGTTGTAAACTCTTAGCTACATTATCAACACTTCCATCAGGTGTTTGACTTGCTAGTTGTTTAGCTGCAGGACTATTAAAAACATTTTCTGCTGTGTCATCTGCACTTTTAAGAAGCCCTTTTAAAAAAGGAGTTGCTGCTTTAGTAATTCCACCTAATCCAAAACCTAATCGTTGCATAGGATCAACAGCCTTACCCCCACCTACAAGACCTAATCGTTTTAAAGGATCTTCCTCATCTCTAAATGGAATACCTGCTTGAAGGTTGTATGGTAGTCCTGTCATTTTATCTATTCTTTCATCAGGTTCAGGTGAAGCATTAGGTACTTCTACCTCACCACCAACAGCAAAAGCTTCTTGTACTTTTTCTGTTGCCTCTATTCCTTGTGAAACAAGAGGAACAATACTGCCTACTTTTTTAGCTGCTCCAGCTATATCCCCTTTACTTGTTTTAGCAGGTACATCAAGAAGCATAGTTTTAATAGATTCTTCTAGAAAACCAAGAGCAGGTGCAATGCCTCCTAGTAAATTTCTACTTGAAGAAAGATTGTATTTCAACATTTCAGCTATTTTATCAATAGCCCAGTTATTAGCTTGCCCAGATATCTTTATACCTTTTAAAGCTTTATCTACATAATCTTCATCTTCGTAAGCATCAATAGAAGCACTAGGATTTACTAAAGATTTTAATTCTCTAAGGCCGCTATACACTGGTACAACAGCTAACATTCGTAATGCTAACTGAGCATCACCATCTTCTACTCTGCTTATAATTTTATTTAACTGAGCAGACTTAGCCATAGTCCAAGAAAGAAACTGTCCTGTCATTCTTACATAAGGATTTCTACTTTGCGTAAACAACAACCTATTACCAACTAAAGGTATAATAGCGTCACGATCAGCAGATTGTCTTCCTCCTATGTCTAGAAAAATTTTAGCATCCCCTGAATCAAAAGCTTCTTCTGCTGTTTTGTACTTGCCAATAACTGTTAAATTATCAGGAGTAACATCTTTGCCTAATAAAGTTTGTATTTCTTTTCTTTCTGAAGAACTAAGTTTAGTTTTCTTAGCTAAATTAAAAACTCTATTAACACCTACATCATAAGCAAAGTTTCTGCTTGCTTCTGTTACAGCTTTAAGACCTACTCCTTTAAAGAATAAATCTTGGGAATTAACTACAAACGCACTTCCTCTTGAAGTTACTTGTCCACCAAGTAAAAAGTTTTGGAGTTCTCGTTCCCAAGCATTGCTATATTTAAATGTACCTTCTTGAGCAAAACTTTTCTGTTTAGTAAAACGCCCTGCCGCTACTTTAGCAGCCGTTCCAAAATTACTATTAATAAAAGGCTGTAATAAATCAGGAAGATTCGCAATAGATACTGTTGTAAGATATTGCATATTAGCTAAAGCTTGTAGTGTACGAACACTATTACTAGCTAGTTGAGATTGAGGCGAACCTAATCCTCCCCAAAAAGCTTCTACCCCATCAGTTAATAACTTTGCTTGCGCTCTCCCTTCATTAAGAATCATTTCTCTTTGTGCAATAGGTGCTGCATTAGCTGCTTTATTATAGCCTTTAACAATCCTATTCAGAGCTA
>Ga0208148_1000358_pt1 | contig 17951 bp, 11 predicted proteins | sample DEB08_DNA_16_FD_184525 | JGI IMG/M metagenome (GOLD analysis project Ga0208148, IMG submission 184525) | Aqueous microbial communities from the Delaware River and Bay under freshwater to marine salinity gradient to study organic matter... | ecosystem: Environmental > Aquatic > Marine > Coastal ...
TAGCACGGCCTAGCGTTGTCAACGAACTGCAAATAGCGATGCGAGACCTGCGCGAGTTTACATCTGCCAAACGGCAGCAGGGGTATAACATCTGAGGGGATCGTGTGGGGCGCAGTTAAAATCAGGAGTGTTTAGCGCATTCGGTAACGTCAACCAACAATCGCTTTTGCAAGCAGTTGAGCGCCCCACGTCACATCAATAACAGTGCGCAAAAACAAGCGCAATAGGAGAACAGCGGTGGACCTAATAACGCTAGATTTTGAGACGTATTATGACAAGGAATACTCTCTGAGAAAGATCACAACAGAAGCATATGTGCGTGACCCTCGGTTCGAAGTGATCGGGGTAGGCGTAAAAGTAAACAACAAGGAAACGGAGTGGGCCAGTGGAACACATGAACAGACAAAAAATTATCTCAAGGCGCTCCCTTGGGAAAACTCTATGGTACTTTGCCATAACACTATGTTTGATGGTGCCATTCTTAGCTGGCGTTTTGATATTCGTCCTCGGATGTATACCGATACTCTTTGCATCGCTCGTGCCCTTCATGGGACTGAAGCTGGCGGTAGTCTCGCTGCCTTATCTCAGAGGTACAATATCGGCACTAAAGGCACAGAGGTACTCGACGCCCTCGGAAAACGACGGGGAGATTTTGGACCAGAAGAACTAGAGCGATACGGGGATTACTGCATCAACGATGTAAACCTGACGTACAAGCTGTTCGCTACTATGGCCAAGGGGTTCCCTAAACGGGAACTCCATCTCATTGATCTAACCCTGCGGATGTTCACAGAGCCTACATTGGACCTCGATACGGGGCTACTGGAGTCGCACCTTGAGGACATCAAAGAGCGCAAGGATCAGCTGATGCGTGACGCGGGTATCACGGACAAGAAAGAACTTATGTCCAACCTCAAGTTCGCTGACATACTAACAGATTTAGGGGTTGAGCCACCTATGAAGATTAGCCCTACGACGGGCAAGGATACCTTCGCGTTCGCCAAGAACGATGAAGCGTTTAAGCAGTTGTTGGATCACGAGAACGATCAGGTTCAGGCACTGGTATCAGCGAGACTCGGCACCAAATCTAGTTTAAGCAGTTGTTGGATCACGAGAACGATCAGGTTCAGGCACTGGTATCAGCGAGGCTCGGCACCAAATCTACGCTCGAAGAAACACGGACGCAGCGGTTCATCGACATATCTAAACGTGGGCTACTACCCGTACCAGTAAGGTATTATGCAGCGCACACTGGTCGGTGGGGAGGTGACGACAAGATCAACCTGCAGAACCTGCCAAGCCGTGGGCCGAACGGTAAGAAGTTAAAGAGCAGCATTATCGCACCAGAGGGACATTCGCTTATCGACTGCGACTCCTCACAGATTGAGGCACGAGTACTCGCTTGGCTTGCTGGTCAAAACGACCTGACCCAACAGTTCACTGACGGGGAGGACGTCTACAAATACATGGCGTCAAGTATCTACAACGTGGACGTAGCAGACGTGACCAAAGACCAACGGTTTGTAGGTAAGACGACAATTTTAGGCGCAGGGTACGGTATGGGTGCGCCCAAGTTCCAACTACAGCTACAAGGTATGGGCGTGTACACAGAACTCGAAGAAGCGCGGCGGATCATCGACATCTACCGCAGCCGCAACGGGGCGATCAGTCAACTGTGGAGAGACGCTAACTACACCATCCAGCACATGGAACGTGGTGACAGCTTACAGTTTGGCCGAGAAGGTGTCTTGCAAGTAGACGCACAGAAGAACGCGATCATACTCCCGTCTGGTTTGTCTATGTACTACCATGGGCTCGTTGGTGAGAAGTCAGAGTTTGGTTACGAGTACACCTACCGAACCCGCAAAGGGCCCAACCGTATATACGGCGGCAAGGTTGTAGAGAACGTGTGTCAGGCTATTGCGCGCTGTATCATAGGGCACCAAATGATACTGGTTGCCAAGAGGTACAAAGTTGTGCTAACTGTGCATGACTCTATTATCACTTGCGTACCCGACGAAGAGTTGGATGAAGCGCAAGAATACGTGGAAGAATGTATGCGCCAGACGCCCGACTGGGCCGAGGGATTACCAATCACCTGTGAGAGTGGCACAGGCAAATCATATGGAGATGCAGGATGACAACGAAAGTATGGCCATGGTCTTACAGTAAGATCAAAGCGTTTGAGCAGTGCCCCAAACAGTTCTATCACGACAAGATTCTCAAGGAGGTTCCTTTTAAGGAGACCGAGGCTACGCTGTACGGCACGGCGTTCCATACCGCAGCAGAAGATTATATGGGAAAGGACGTACCGCTCCCAGGAAAATTCAGCTTTGCGCAAAAGATGCTCGACTCCCTCAAGACCAAGAAGGGCGAGAAGCTGTGCGAACTCAAGCTGGGCATCACTGAAGACCTAGAGCCGTGCGGGTTCTACGATGACAACGTATGGTTCCGCGGCATTGCCGACCTCATCATCTTGGACGGAGACCTTGCATGGGTGATCGACTACAAGACGGGTAAGTCCTCGAAGTATGCAGACAAGGGGCAGCTGGAACTTATGGCGTTGTCCGTGTTCAAACACTACCCACAGGTAAAGACGATACGTGCAGGGCTAGTGTTCGTTGTTAGCAATGACTTGGTAAAAGGCACATACACGGAGTATGATAAGCCGAACCTGTGGGAGAAATGGCTGTCTAAGTACAAGCAGATGGAGACCGCAGCGGAAACGGATATGTGGAACGCTAAACCTAACGGGTTATGCCGTCGGCACTGTCCAATCATTGAGTGTGTACATAACGGAGCAAACTGATGCCATACAAAAACCCTGCAGACCGCAAGAAGCAGACCAACAACCCTGTCGGAAGTAAAGCCTTTGAAGCACGTATGGAGCGCCAACGTGCCCGACGTGCCGTGGACAAGGACGGCGTGGACAAGAACAACAACGGTAAAGCTGATAAGCGCGAAGGCAAAGACGTCAGCCACAAGAAAGCCCTGTCCAAGGGTGGCAGCAACAAAGATGGTTACATAATAGAGAGTTCGAGTAAGAACCGCGCACGTAACTACAAGAAGAAGAAAGTGTGATTTAGGGAATACCCTAGAAGGAGAACAACATGCAGATCATCGACGGTAAGGCGTTGCTTCTGAAGCTACGCAATCCAAAACGTGTCACTGAAGTCATCCCAAAGAGCAAAGTGATGAGCAGCAACGAGGTGCTAGTCAACTGGGGTATCGACGAGGTGCGTAGTTTGCGTAACCTTAACTTGAACGCACCTTCACCAATACAGGATAGGTATTCTTGGACGGGTAAGTACGACCCCTTTGCTCACCAAAAGAAGACAGCCGCGTTCTTCACCATGAACCAAAAGGCTTTCTGTTTTAACGAGCAGGGTACAGGTAAGACCGCCAGTGCAATATGGGCCGCAGACTACCTGATGAAACAGGGTAAGATCAAACGAGTGTTGGTTGTGTGCCCACTGTCAATCATGGACTCGGCGTGGCGGGAAGACCTGTTCACCTTCGCACCGCACCGCAGTGTGGACATCATATACGGCGCACCGCAGAAGCGTAAGAAGCTGATAGCCCAAGGCGCTGACTTCGCCATCATCAACTACGACGGTATAGAAATCGTGTTCGACGAGATCGTGAACGGGGGGTTCGACCTAATCATCGTGGACGAAGCCACACACTACAAGAACGCGCAGTCGAAACGCTGGAAGACCATGAACAAGTTGGTGGGCGACGACACATGGCTGTGGATGATGACAGGTACTCCTGCCGCGCAATCTCCGCTCGATGCTTACGGGTTAGCTAAGTTGGTCAACTCCAGCTCAGTGCCGCGGTTCTTCGGCTCGTTTCGAGATATGGTCATGCGCAAAGTCACGCAGTTTAGGTGGATGGTGAAACCCGAGGCGTCTGACCTTGTGTTTAAGGTGTTACAGCCAGCTATACGATTCACCAAAGAAGAGTGTCTTGACCTACCCGAGATGACTTATGTCAAGCGGCAGGTAGAACTGACACGTCAGCAGCAGGTGTACTACGACAAGCTGAAGAAGAACCACATGATGACCATTGGTGAAGACGAAGTGTCCGCCGTGAACTCTGCAGTTATCGTCAACAAGCTACTACAAATCTCCGCAGGCGCTGTATATACAGACGATGGGGACACGCTCGAGTTTGACATCAAGCACCGATACAAAGTGCTGAAAGAGGTCATCGACGAGAGCAGTCAGAAGGTTCTTGTGTTCGTGCCGTTCAAGCACACCATAGATATACTGGTGGATAAACTCCGTAAGGACGGGGTAACGACAGAGGTTATCCGTGGTGACGTGCCAGTGGCCCGACGGACGGACATATTTAAGCGTTTCCAAACCGTAGACGACCCCAAAGTGCTAGTCATCCAGCCGCAGTCCGCGGCACATGGTGTCACGTTAACAGCAGCCAACACCGTAGTGTGGTGGGGACCGACACCATCTCTGGAAATTTATGCGCAGGCAAATGCACGTGTGCACCGTTCAGGACAAAAGCACCCGTGCACGGTGGTACAGTTGCAAGGTTCACCTGCGGAAAAGCGTGTTTACACACTGTTAGACAACAGAATTAACGTCCACACAAAAATGATCGACTTATACAAAGAACTACTTGACTAACCCACTATACACCACTACAGTGTAACTCTAGCCAGTTAAGGAGAACAAAATGGACGATACATCCAACGTCCCGCCGGACAAGCTCACCAAAGCCTACATCAAGATCAGGGCAGGGAGAGCGGCATTGTCTGCTGACTTTAAGGAAAAAGATGGAGAGTTGGCGCGCCAACAGGAAATCCTGAAACGTGCGCTACTCAACTACTGTGACTCCCACAATGTTGAAAGCGTCCGCACCACCGAGGGTCTGTTTTTCAGGTCTACTAAAACGAAGTATTGGACTGGAGATTGGGACTCTATGTACTCGTTCATTAAAGAACATGACATGCCCGAGTTTCTAGACCGTCGTTTGAACCAGACCAATGTCAAACAGTTCTTGGAGGAAAACCCCGATGTCATGCCAAAAGGTCTGAACATCGACACTGAATACGTAATCTCTGTGAGGAAGAAATAATGACAGAACCTTTTGTCCAGATAGAAGACTTGGCAAAGCACTTCGCGGTGTCAATCTCTACCATCCGTGCGTGGGTACGGCAGGGGCATATCCCCAAGGCCACGTACATCAAGATCGGTAATACCTACCGGTTCAACAAGACCGCAGTCTCAGCCGCTTTGACTAAAGCAATGCAGGATGTAGATGAAGCCCCCGAAGTGGTGGCAGAAGACAACCGTCAGATCGAAATGAACTTCGACACTGACCAAGACGTTTAACACAGGAGAACGACAACATGGCCGAAACATATATCATTGAGAACGTAGAAGCACTCTGGCCCAAAGTGGACCGCACATACGCCTTCGATCAGAACAAGCAGCGTAGTATGCCTTGCGACCCACGTGCGCAGAACGCCGAGTTCTCAATTCAGTTCCGCATGGACAGCGCTACAGCTAAGGCTCTGTTTACAGAGATGAAGACATCGTACGACGCCAACAAAGAACCCAAGTGGGTCGATAAACTGGTCAACCCGTTCGTGAAAGATGACAACGGTACGTATACGCACAAGGCTGTGCTGAAGGGTGCATACAAAGGTGAGGTTACAGGCAAGCCGTTGCAGGTGGATTCGCAGGGTACGCCACTCCCTGATGACTTCCAGTTGACTACAGGTAGCACCGTTAACGTGGCTGTACAGTTGATCCCGTATGACTTCGGGGGAAAGCAAAATGTATCGCTACGCTTGAAAGCAGTGCAAGTTATCAAGTACGTTCCCATGGAGGCTCGCAACCCATTCGGCGCTATCGAAGGTGGTTTTGTTGCAGGTGGTGATGCTAACCCCTTCGCAGGGTCGAAATCCGCACCAGTTAAGAGTAACAATGTGTTGGCCGCCGTATCCGACGACGGGTTCGAAGAAGAGGAAGAAGCGCCGGTAAAGAGAACTGCGACTAAAGCAGCGCCTGCGCCTACCTCTGCAGACGACCTCGACTCTGTCCTTGACGCTTGGGACGACTAAACAGAAACATATCACGGCTGCTTCGGTGGCCGTGATTAACCATATTAGGGTGAGTGGCGCACATGGAAACCAAACGATTTTTAGACCTTATACTAGGGCATGACGGACATTACTGTGTGTTTGCTGCGAAAGACGGTACCCGCAAGCAGAAGTTTTACACCTCTGTTAACGAGGTAATCGACGCAGCAAACGATTTTAATGCTAACGGATACGACGCTTACTTCGCACTAGGTGTGCTCGAGGAAGCAGGTTCTCGCAAGGCGGACAACGTAACCCACCTCAAGTCTTTCTTTCTGGATTTGGACTGCGGACCTAGCAAAGAGTTCCCCGACCAGAAGGCAGCGATCTCTGCGTTACGGGTGTTCTGTAAGCGGCATAAGCTGCCCAAACCTACGCTGGTAAACTCAGGCCGTGGTGTGCACGTGTACTGGATTTTGTCCAAAGCCGTATGCCGCGATGACTGGTGGCCCGTAGCAGAAAGACTGAAGAACTTATGCGCAGCCGACGGGTTCGAAGCTGACCCATCTGTGACGTCTGACGTGGCACGTATTCTCCGCGTACCCAACACGCACAACCACAAGAGCAATCCCCCTGCACCTGTTACGTTCTTTGGGCTAGAGGCACCGCAGGTGGTAGACTTCGATGAGTTCTCTGAGTTGATCGGCAATGATCCTATACCACTCCCACGTAAGTACAGCCCAGCGGGCCCAGTAAGCGCGTTCCGTGATGCCATGCAGCAGAACCATCGGGGTAGCTTTAAGCGGCTACTTACACGTACGCAAAACGGTACGGGTTGTAGTCAGATAAAGCACATAATCCAGAACCAAGAGGCAGTGTCGCACGACCTATGGCGGTCTGGTCTATCTATTGCCAACGTGTGCGAAGATGGGGACAAGGCCGCACACCTGATGTCCCACAAGCACGCGGACTACGACGTGGGCGCTACCATACGCAAGATGCAGGACACTGGGGGACCACACTTCTGTAACACGTTTGAGCTGCATAACCCTGCGGGGTGCGTTGACTGCCCTAACAAGGGTAAAATATCTACCCCTGCAATGCTGACCAAGGAAGTTGCCGAGGCTGCGCCCGAGGATAATATTGTGGAAGCACCTGCTGCGTCTCGTGCGAAGACATACGAAATACCTAAATTCCCTAGCCCGTACTTCCGCGGACAGAACGGTGGGGTGTACATACGCATCAAGGACGAAGACGGTAACCCCGACGAGCAGTGCGTATACCACTACGATTTCTACGTTACACGCAGGCTCCATGACGCCGAGCTGGGTGAGGTTGTAGCCTTTGCACTCCACTTGCCACGAGACGGGGTGCGTGAGTTTACGGTGCCTCTGACCTCGATCACTTCGAAAGAAGAGTTCCGCAAGCATATGGCCGCACAGGGTATAACAGCGCTTGGCGCAGACTTGGATAAGCTAATGAGATACACAACAGCATGGATCAATGAACTACAACAGACTATAACCGCAAGCACCGCGCACCAGCAGTTCGGATGGACGGACGATACTGAGATGCAGGAGTTTGTGCTGGGTGACCGACTGATAACCGCTACAGGCGTGGAGTATAACCCGCCATCGGGTAAGACGATACAGTCGTCCAAGGCGTTTGTTGTTTCAGGTACTCGTGAGCGCAGTCAAGAAATACTCGACTTCTATGACCAAGACGACATGGAGATGCACCAGTTCGTTGTGTGTGGGGGATTTGGCACAATTCTAATGCCGTTCACAGGCCTCTACAGTCTGGGTGTGCACCTGTTTGGTCACACGGGTGGTGGTAAGACAACTGCCATGTTCGCAGCGTCCTCTATCTGGGGCGACCCTGCGGGCACAACTAGCATGAAGAAAGACACTGAGAACGCTCGCTGGAACCGCGCAGAACTCATGCACAATATGCTACTGAACACGGACGAAATGACCAACATGCGTGGTGCTGTGGCGTCCGACTACGCGTACCAGCTGTCTGAAGGTAAGCAGAAAAACCGCATGACAGGTGGGGGCAACCTAGAACGTGTTCGGGGCAAACCTTGGCGTCTACTGGCATTCTCTACAGGTAACGTGAGCCTGTACGCGCAGATGGCCATGGCCAAGGGTGACGTTAAAGCTGAGATGCAGCGACTGCTTGAGCTGCGGGTAGACGACATGCCACGTGTGCACGTGGACCCAACTGTGGGGGCAGCGCAGTTCAAAGACGTACAGCTCAACTACGGACATTTCGCGGAGGGATACGTGCAGTATGTCATCAACAACCGCGCGAGCATTTATCAGAAGTTTGTGAAGATCAAAGAGAACCTTGAGAAACGTGCGGGGCTCAACAGCGTCAACCGATTCTGGGCAGGTGGATGCGCTGCTATTCTTACAGGTGCGTACGTGGCCAAGCACATGGGCATAATCAACTACGACCTAAAGAAGTTATTTGATTGGGTTGTATCCACGCTTATCCGTGTGAAGTCTTTTGTGGATGACAGTGCCGCCACAGTGCAGACGCTCATCACTGACTACATGTCAGAGAACTGGAGTAACGTCCTCAAGATCAAGAGCACGGCTACTACCGCTGGCGCTGGCGGGGTTGCGCCGATTGTTATTCCAGAACAGTCCCCCCGCAACGCAATTATAGCTAGGTACGAACCGGACACGTCTATGCTCTACATTGTGCAGAAGCCGTTTAAGCAGTGGCTTGGTGAACAGCACATTGACTTCATCAGCACGGTGGATGGGTTGACGCAGCAGATGGGGGCCAAGAAGGTCAAGAAGCGGTTGTGTAAGGGTACTAACTTCAACCTCCCATCCGCGTGGACTATTGCAGTGAAGCTAGAAGGGCTAGACGAGGATGTATCAGAAACCGATGAAGACTGACGACCTTAACCCCGACAAGGTCAAAGTAATCGTGGAGTGGGGCGGCATGGTAGTGGGGGCGTCGGTGTTTGTCCCATGTATTGATACGGATAAAGCCAAGAAGCAGATCACTAAAATAGCAGGGATAAAGGGATGGACGTTCGAAACGCGTGTAAGAATAGAGAACGACATGTTTGGGGTTCGCATCTGGCGTACAGTGTGATAACATAGCACATAGACGATACCTCTCCCAGTTGTCGTTCTCCTCCCTGAACTCCCCCGCCGTAAAAAGCGGGGGGTTTTTTTTATTGGCTATACTCAGACCGAAGCTGTTCAAGAGTTCTACGGTACATTGGGCTGAGGGTTACACCGTTGTACATCTCAGTGGATGTTTTTGCGTGCTGGGCCATCGACCGTTCGATTGAACTCGGCGTGATCGCCGCCTCGGGGTGCCGGTCGTTGAATTTCAGCATCTCCCTGTACACTTCGTCTGCAGCCTCAAAGTCACCTAAGCGCATGGTCACATAGTATTTTTTGTGCAGGCCTGAACGCTGCGTACCAACCGCAATATCTATACCCTTACTAATACCATTCTGCTCTTGGCGGAACGTGTACTCTGTGGGTGGGAAACCCAGCACCTGAGCTGCCATTTCACCCGCGGTCATGTCGTCATAGATTGGGTCGCCCCTGCGAGTAAACGCACCGCCCTGATCTGCGTACCGACCGAACGTACCTTTGTACATGTTGGCAATAGCGACGGGCATCATGTTCTCTATACCTCTCTGTGTCTCTCCACTTGCGAGGTCACTTACACCACGACCTAGACGTTTAGCTACACTGAGCGCTGGACCACCCAAGTAATGTCCAAGGTTTTCTTCGAGTGATGGGTCGTTGTTGTAGCGGTTCTCTTGGATCAGAAGGCCGGTTAGGGCCACACGACTTGCGATGTCGATACCTGCGAACTTTGTGACGGCACCTTTGTACCAACCCTCGCCCACGTGCTTACGTACGATAGTGTCGAAGTCTTCCTCTTCATCGTCCAAGAAGAACGTATCCGCTAACAGCTGTACCGCACCGTAGAGGGGCACACCTTGGACACCTGCGAAGAACAACGCTGTACCGTGCAGCCCGATGAGTTGTTTCCAAGCGGCTTTACGCTCTGGGGAACCCTCTGGGCCAAACAACTTACCCTTGTCAGAGTCGAACGCAGTCTTAGCAGCCTTGAGCATACTGTAGTACATCTGCAGGCCGTAGCTCTTATACATAAAGGCCACACGACCGATACCTTCCCTAGCAATAGGGGGCGCAGTCTCCAAGAAGGAACCACCGTTTGTCTCTTGCGCTTCGTAGATGGCCTGTTCTGCAGCTTTATCCATGCGCTCAGTCCGCGTCATGTTGGGGCTATCCTTGGCCAACTTCTGCAGTGCCAGCTTATATGCTGTTACGAGAGTGACCTGTCGGTTGAACTGCTCGCCGTGGTTAAACGCAAACGCAGACAGCACAGAGATGTTATCCATGACAGCGCCGACCTTACCCCCGCGAGACACTCGACCAGACTCCTCAAGCCCCAATGCTTCTGCGAGATAGCCCTGACCTAACTGACCCCGTTTCAGGGCGAGAGCTGCGAGGGGGGCTAATTCTTCAAGTTCTTTGCGACGTTCGGCGGGTACGTCTAGGTCTTTTTTGACTGTCAGCACCCCATCGTCACGGATGTCGTAGTTCTCGAGAATCGAGTTGCCAGAGGAAACCACAAGGCTACCAGCCTCTTTGATCGCCACACCTGTGGCCTTGTACCCGTACTTACCGCCCAAGAAGGGCATAACGAACAACGGTACCTGCGAGAGGTTGACCAGAGCAGATGACACGTTGAAGCCGATGGTGAAGATGAACGCAGTCTGGTTGAGCCTACGACCGTATGCCTCTAAGTTTTTGCGTTCTGCCCCCTCACGAGCAAACTTGGAGCGGTCCAACAGCTCACCTTTTACGTCTTCAAACGAAGCACGAGTTGATTGCGTAGTTTTACCAAAACGAGACTTGGCTTGCGCGGCTCCCTCGGGAGTTACCTGCTCTACTATTTCCCGCTCCAAAGACCGCAAGATAGCGGCGTACTTGAGCTTCTCAGTCTGCCCTGCAAGGTCGTACGCCTTAGACTTCATAGCGTAGACAGAATCTGTCATATAGCCAGGGGTGCCCTTACGTTTCTGCAGAGACTTCGCAAAAGATGTTTCTGGTAGTGCATTAACAAACAAGCGCATGATCTGCGTTTGTACATCCCCGTCGACGCCATTGGCACTCAAGGTGCGGAGTGTCTGTGCTACAAACGAAGCGGGCGGTGCGTTCCTAAAATCGCTGTTGGTCATCTCACCATCAAAGGTCTCAACGCCTGTGAACTCCTTGTCCGCACGCACTTCTGTCGCTGCACGATCCCGCTCACGTTTTGTCGTGAACATTTCTACGATATAGGCTTCACGCTCCGACGCAGGGTTCTTGGCGGCGTAGGTCAGCTTGTACTGGCCTTCACGGACCAGTGGGAAATAAACGTCGAGAGTGCCCTTTTCGAACAGCTTGCCGTACACTTCGTTCTTGAGTTTGGTCGCAGCTTCAGGGTTATCTTTCATCAGCTCGTCGATCTCACCGAAGATCACAGCCCGCATTTTCTCGTACTGGCTACGGTAGTTATCCCGCATGATCTTGTACGTGCGCTGTCCATCAGCACCAAGAGCGTTCCAGTCAGCGCGCTGCGCGTTCCACACACCCATCTTATCGGAGTCCTTAGCGTACCGCTTCTTGGCTTCTGCCGCTGTGAGCGTTGGGTCTACCTGATAGATAGTGGCACCGTACTTATCGTTGTAGATCAAGCGGTCCAGTGTTGCTTTCTTGGCGTCACTTACGCTGCCGACCCACGCAACGACCTTGTCGATTTCACGCTTTACCTGCTCGTTGGCGGTACGGATTCCGCCCCGCTGCTCGTTAATGATGCGGTCTAGCTTGTACCCGAGGTTACCCAGACCAGCAGCCTTGGCAATATCTGCCATCGCTTGAGAACCCGTGAGTTTCAACAGGAGTTTCTTAGCGTTATCCGCGACTCCACTTTGCAGGAACTCTACAGAGTCGTCACCAAACTGGCGGCGGAAGTCGCCCCGTGCTTCAGGTGTACCAAACTTCTTCTGTGTACGGTTGACCAACGTGTCGAGAACCTTCTTGGCACCGTCCGCAGTGGAAGACATCAGGAGTTGACCAGAGTTACGATACTGCGGTGCCGGAGCCAGTAGGCCATCCACAAACGTATCTACGGTCTCCATAGCATCCAGTGGTGTGGTTGGGCGACCCATGAGGCGACGTACGAAGTTACCTGTAGAATTGAGGAACCGGCGCAATGCGCTGATAGGTTCACCCTTGACGTTAATCGTGGCGAGCATAGCACGGAACTCTGGGTTACTCATTGCCTCAGAGAAGAACTCGTCGACGTCCTGAGCACCGTATGCTGTACCAAGGTATTCTTTTGTGGTCTGGAACAGTTTGGTGATCTGCTTTGTAAGCGGGTGTACCTTATCCGATAGCGTAGCGCTTGCCGCAGCGTGCGTCATTTCGTGGACCAACGTATGCGGGTTGATACCAGTTCCCTCGTCAAGCGTTATCGTGTTTGTCTCAGGGTCGAACATACCTGCTACCGGGCGACCGTCTGCCGCCTTAAGGTCTTTCTTGGTAACAAGTTTTGTGTCACCCACTACGTCCGCCAACTTAGCAGCGATGTTCCGCACCTGAGCGCTCGGGGATGTATCCGCCAAAGCAGAGAGAGCAGCGCCCAACTCACCAGCCTTGATAGACGCGCCAACAGACGGGTGCAGGGGGAGGTCTAGACCTACAACAGCATTAGCCTCGAGTAGCTTCTTGATCTTGACGCTCGTGTAGCTCAACTGCCGCTCGATGTCGAAGGGCTCGTTATCTCGTGCTTCGGCCTCAAGCACTGCTGCGGCTTCTTCACGCTGCGCTTCTAGAGCGTCTTTCTCCCGCTGCAGCTGGACTGCGTCGGTGACACCTTGTTCTTTCAACTGAGCCACAGTCAGATCGGCATCGGCCACACCCATCAGGTCTTTCTGAATGGCAATAACAGACTTGCGCACCCACTCTTTACCGTTGCTGTCGAGGTTCTCCTCAGCCCACTTCACGGCTTTGTTGGCAGCTTTGCCGCCTGTACCTTTGAGTAGCGGATCGCCTCGGCTCTGTGGAGTACCCAACGCGACGTCCTGCATCGCAAGGTAGATACCTTCTGCAGGGTTAGGGTACAGCCCTAGATAAGTTACAACTGCATCGAGCGTATCCTTGTCACGGCTCTTGACAGGTGTCTCCAGCAGATTTAGGATTTTGCGGTTTTCCGCCGGGGTGAACGGGTCACCTTTAACTTGATTCTCAGTATCAGCATATCCGCGTTTGGCCGCGTCTGTAGCTTGGGATTCCCAACGCTTCTTGAGTGCGTCACGAACGTTCTTTGCAGCGGTTTCCTTATCGACAATCTTTGCCGCAACGGTATCTTTTCGAACCGGTTGAGAGGCTTTAGTAGGCGCGAACCTAACGCCGCCACCCGGTTTGGTAGTGGTGGTTTTTTCGGGGAACGTCGGCGCGACCTTACGAGTCGTACCTTTTTCCGTTAGTGCATCACGCTGCGCGCCGCTTGCCGCATCAGGCAGTCCAGACTCCACGACAGGGCTTCCCAATCCTCCACCTCTAGGTGCAGTAGGTTCTGCGGCAGTTTTGATGGCAGGGGTAGGGCTAGGAACTCTTCCTGCACGTCCTGCTCCCACATCTCCGCTAGGAGTTGGAACGCCACTTCCACCTGTTCTTGGCTTAACTTCTTGACTCGGGACATTAGACACCTCCAAGGTTTTGCCTAAGTCTACACTGGACACGACTGATTTGTTAAGAGGGGTGATCCCTGTCGCAGGTTTAGCCCCTCGGCGGGGGAACAACGGTAGGTCTGCTTGGGTTTCGGGTACGGCTCCGAGTGCGCGGTTAATGTTTGTTTTTACTGCACCTGAAGTGTTTTGGTTACCCGCCAAGGTGGCAAACTGTTGCCGAACTTCAGGATCATTGAAGTCTTTGCCCAGAACACGTTTGCGGATAGGGGCGGCTTTTGGCACCCCCAACTCATCCAAGAATGCTTCGTCTACGGGTGTAGGTACCGTGGGGGTTTCCGTAGCACTTTCTTGTGTAGGAGCCACACCGAGGTCAGCCTTGCGGCCCATACCTGGAAACGAAGACTGCACTTCGGAGCGATCTTTTGGCGCTACACGTGCTTCCAATGCTCCCTGTGCGGGGTCTTTTACTGCCCCTTGTTCCACGGCGGGTTCAAGTGCGGGAGCTTTCGTGGGGTCTTTCGCACGCATCATGCCAGATGCACGACGGAGACTTTCCATCTCTTGAGGTGTTGCCGTGGGCTCACGCAATCCCGCTTCCGCCAGAGCGGATTCAAACGCGCTACGCAGTGCCGCTGGCTGTTTAATGTCGCCCGCGGTGGCCACGGTATCTTGAAGCACCCGTGTACGAATCTGCGCTGTCTGAGCTGCACGGTCAGCATCGAGTTTATTCTGCGCTGTTTCTGTGGTGGACTCGGCACGGAGTGTCTGCGCCTGCTGGCGTTGTGTGGCTTCTTCAGCGTCTATGGCCGCAAGCTGGTCGGTGATACCCGCATCTTCTTGTGCTGTTCGCTGGCGCTGGTCCGCCATGTCCACGAGGTCACCCGTTGCAGCAGGGCGCTCAGGTGCACGGACTTCGGGCTGCTCGTAGAGCAACTCATCCATAAACTGGTTAGGACGACGTAGTTCTTCGGGTCCGAGACGACGACGTTCCTGTTCTTGCTGCAGTGCAAACAAGTCAGGCTGTTCAAACGCAGCTTCATCGCCACGTCTAGCGGCGCGTAGTCCTTCCCGCTCACGGGCGGCGGCTTGGGCGCGCTGTTCTTCTTCCGGTATTGTAGCTTGCTCAAGCTCACGGACCATGTCCCGCTGCTCAGGTTCAGGTTGCTGGGGTCTTTGTAATCCAGCTATTCCCGCCCGCGCTGCATCTCTTTCGGCTTTGGTACGCTCTAGGAACGGGTCACCCTTGGCCTCAAACTCGGATATGGGTCTTCCCATCAGACGGGCACGTTCTTCATCCGCACGTCGGGCAGTGCGCGCAAGCGCCGCCGATTGCTGGTCCCTAGCGTCAAACAGGTTCAGCTGACGTTCGTCGGGACGTTCAGGCGCAAGTCCTAAGTCTTCCTCGGGGAACATCTCTCGCTGGTCGCCCATAACACGGGAGGGAGCTTGTCCAAGGTCTTCCTCTGTGCCGAACAACTCACCCTGCGCGCCCCCCGCCTGCGGACCTGCCTTACGGCTGTTTGTGAAGGCGTCTACGAGGAATTGAATGGTAGCACCGGCACCGCCGCCATACAGCGCGGACTCTCCGGTGCCTTCCAGAATAGCACGTTCTGGGTTGTACCCACGTTCTGCAAGGTTCTGAACGATCTCTGAGGTGACTTCCTGTGCAGCCTCACCACCACCAGTAATGGCGGCGTTCTGGATGCGTTGACCGATCGTCTCCACGGTCTCAGGGCCAAGGTCTTTGATAAACTGACCAATGACGGGGATGTCAACAGAACGCATGAAACGCCCAAGGGGCGCTACTTCTAACAGGCCAGCAGGGGCTGCTTGGCGGATTGCACGGTTACGTTGTTCTTCGGTAGCACCTGCGGCACGAGCACGTTCACTCGCTTCACCTGCTGCAGTGCCTACACCTAGAAGGGCACCTATCCCAGTACCGACAGCAGCGGCAGGTATAGCGGCGGGAGCGGCAGCTGCTACACCAGCAATCGGGGCGGCGAAGCCGGCAATCGAACCAAACGTAGAACCGATCTTAAACGCAATGTCGTCCTTGTCACCCTCACGCACGTTGGGTTTGATGGCATCCGCAACGGATTGAATCTTCTCTCGTGCAACGAGTTCGTTTTCTTCGCCAAGCAGTGTAGCAGCACCCAGTGCCGCCATTTCGCCTGTCTCTACAAACCCTGTACTAAACCCCGAGGTAATGTCGCCAAAAAACCCTGTTTCAGGCTCTGGGATGGCGGCATACTCAGGCCGCTGACTATCAAAAAACGCTTGACGCTCTTGCTGCCGGTTTTGGAGTCCCTGTTGAGATGCTGCGCGCGACTGTGTGTTCGCGAGACCTACAAGCTCGGATACAGGCGTACCCCGTGGCGCTTCTACTTGTACTGTAGACCCGTCTTTGAGGGTGAGCGTATGTATCGCCATGTTCTATTCTCCATCAACGGTAACACCGGCCACGTCGTCTTCGGTCATCCCTGAAACGCCCATTAGTCTACGTATTGTATCTGCGGCGGTAGATTCAAGCTCCAGAAGATTGATCCCAGATGTTGTGGGCGTATTAAGCACGTTTTCCACAGTCAATGCAATCTGCGCAGTCTCCGCGGCAATGTTCTGGTTGAGGGCACTAACCGTTTCAGTGTCGTTATCGGACAGCGCCTGCGCCTTCTGCATTTCAAGTCGTTGTAAGGCCATAGAACCACTAAGCTGATCTGAAAGCATAGCGCTACGGGTTTTCGCGACATCGCTCTGTATATCAATCGCGGCTGTCAGGCGGGTCTGGTCGCCCAGACGTTCGTTGGAAGCCACCTGCACTGCGCGAGCCGCAGCATCATCTACAGCTTGCAGTTCAGCTTTATACACGTTTGCTAGGCGATCAGCGTCGGCGGTTGCCGCACGGATTTTAGCCGCACCCATTGTAGCGGCGGCAGACCGGATACTACGCTCGTTGGCCGCGGCGTCTGCTGCAAGCTGCGTACCAAGTTTAATCCCCGATGCGGAGAACACAGCGTCGGTACCAATGCGATCTTTCTCTAGCTGGAACTCGTCCATCATGCGGTTACGACGGTTGTTCTTGCTGCGGTTCATGGCGTTATAGCCACCTTTCATCGCAGAGCCGATAGAGCCTGTGCCACCCATACCAATCAAGAACGCGTTCAAGTCATCGCCGGGCCCATAGTTTGCTTCGTCGAACTCAGACAGTCGAGACTTCATACCTTCATAGGACTCGCCCGCAGCCGCACGGCCAGTATATTCGTCAGCCATCTGAGTACCTTTAAGGAAGGCAGAGTCAGCGGAAGTTGTGCCCTGTGCGCCCATAACACCTGTATTCGCTGCGCCAGCTGTTTGTGGCGCTTTGAACGAGGCCGCAGTTTCACCTGCTGTCGGCACTGCAGCGGGAGCGGGAGCTTGACCCTTCTGGTCTATCAAATCCGTAATACCCCCCGAGGCGGGTGCCGTAGCGACAGGAGCAGCCACAGGAGCGCCCATAGGAGCAGGCATAGCAGCAGGTCGTTCCGGCGCAATAGATGGGCTGAGTTCTGCCATAACGTCCAATTGTGACATACCAGACCCTACAGGAACGAGTCCTGACTGTCCCGGCATACGCGCGCTGCTTTCCAGCCCTACGGGGGTCATACGCTGGGCGGGCTCCCCTTGGGGTCTAGGCTCTTGTGCGAGTATTTGGTTGATGAGTGATTTCTTTTGCGAAGGGTCCAACTCGGGGCGTGCGTTGATCCGTGCGATCTTTTCCTCGAGCGTCTGCATCCCTTGGAGACCCGATTGCCCACTGACACCTTGGCCCTCAGCAAAGGACACGATACCGCCACCCGCAAACTTACTTGGCCCTTGAGCCATACGTGCAGCGGCGAGACCCTGCGCTTGAGGAGGAACAGCGGGAGTCGGTTGCGGACGTGTCACACCCCCCATAAGGCCAGCAAGACCCGCACCGCCCATTTGAGGCTTGGCGGCAGCTTGAGACATCTGCTGCATATTCTGCTGCTGAGTCACCTGCTTTTGATCCAGCGTACCCTTAGTGCGGCCCGCGAGTTCACCGAGGGTACTACCCATCTCCTGCTTCGTTAACTCTAGAGCTTCTTGTTCGCGCTGCTGTGCAATAGTGCCCGGCTGCTGCTGCATCTTCATCTGCATATCACG